>Ga0316207_10005770_pt1 | contig 10117 bp, 8 predicted proteins | sample 6weekpyrite_MG_FD_204943 | JGI IMG/M metagenome (GOLD analysis project Ga0316207, IMG submission 204943) | Microbial mat bacterial communities from mineral coupon in-situ incubated in ocean water Damariscotta River, Maine, United States -... | ecosystem: Environmental > Aquatic > Marine >...
AACGGAAAACACTCGAACAGCGGCGCTTGCATCACCGCCAGCACGCTGCATAATCAAAACAACCAGATGAGCCAAACTCTCTCTTAGATCAGGTCGCCATTGGTTCCAAAAACTCTGAAGACGGACACCGACATCGCCTGTGAAATCGGTGCGAAGTTCTTTGGTGGTATCGACATCACATCCGATATCATCGACCCTTACACAATTGACGTGACGGCAGATCCGGCCCAGCCGATTTTGCCCATGTTGATGTCCACCGTGACCGTCACGCCGCAGGATACACCGCTCGACAGTTTTGTTGGTCATCCTATCGGCACAGGCCCATACACGTTTGATGAATATATTCGCGGGCAGTCGATCACTCTAACAGCCAATCCGAATTATTGGGGCGAACAACCAACTGTTCAGTCTGCCACATACGTCTTCCGTGCTGACAGTGCTGTTCGCTCTGCGATGGTCGCGGCCGGAGAAGCAGATATTGCGCCAAATATCGCGCTTCAGGACGCCAATGATCCGTCTATGGATTTTTCTTATCCGAACTCGGAAACGGTATTTTTGCGTATCGAACATGCGCAAGAACCGCTCAACGATCGACGTGTGCGCGAAGCCCTGAACCTTGCCGTGGATCGCGAAGCATTTGTTGGCACGATCCTTGCGGATGGCACGTTACTCGCGACAGGCATCACCCCACCTTCGACGATCGGCTACGACGACGATTTGGCACCATATCCGTATGACCCCGATCGTGCGCGTGAATTGCTTGCCGAAGCCCGTGCGGATGGTGTTGCAGTTGATACGAACATTACGCTGATCGGCCGTACCAACAACTTTGCCAACGTGCTGGAAACTATGGAGGCGCTGCTTGCGATGTTCGAAGACGTCGGTTTCAACATGACGCTTGAAATGGTCGAAGTAGCTGAATGGTTGGAGCGTTATGCAAAACCTTTCCCTGAAAACCGTGGCCCACAGCTGATTCAAGCGCAACACGATAATGCCAATGGCGATCCGGTGTTCTCAATGTACTTCAAATACCACTCCGAGGGTCAGCAATCCGGTCTTCTTGATCCGGTGGTCGACCAGATGATCGCGGATGCGACCGCGGCGACTGGTGAAGAGCGCGCCGCGAAATGGAGTGAGCTATTCGGCTACTTGCACGAGGAATCAATAGCGGACGTGATGTTGTTCCACATGGTTGGCTTCAGCCGTGTTAACGAGCGCCTGGAGTTCACACCATCGATCCGTACCAACAGCGAACTGCAGCTCTCGCAGATCCAGTTTGATTAACTTGAACGCTGGTTTCTAAACACCGACGCAGGCAGCGCCGTTTGCCTGTGTCTTCCCGCTTCAAAGGTCTGCTTCAATGTTGAATTTCTTAGGAAAACGTGCCGTCGCCAGTGCTATCTCTCTGGTTGGCTTGGTGTTGCTGGTTTTCTTCCTCAGCCGCCTGACTGGTGATCCGACAGGTCTTTACCTGCCACTAGATGCATCTGAAGAAGCACGCGCCCAGTTTCGTGAAATCCACGGACTCAACGATCCGTTGATCGTTCAGTTCTTTAGCTACATGAGTGATCTGATCCGCTTTGATTTTGGTGACTCCATCCGCCGCTCGGAACCCGCCATTGACGTCGTCCTGCGCGGCTTTGCGTGGACGCTGCAACTGGCTGTCATCACCATGTCCCTCGTTGTTGTATCGGCAGTGATTATTGGGTCGCTGGCAGCCTTTAAAGTCGGCGGTGTATTTGACCGCATCGCTACATTCTTTTCCTTGATTGGCGCAAGCGCTCCGGATTTCTGGATAGCCATCGTTGCCATCGTGATCTTTTCCGTCAATCTGGGTTGGTTCCCGACATCTGGGACGGGCACCGTTTGGCACTGGGTCATGCCGGTAGCTGTTTTGTTCATCCGGCCGTTCGGGTTGATCCTGCAAATCGTACGCGGCTCGATGATTACCGCGCTCAGTTCCGCCTACGTCAAAACCGCCCGAGCCAAGGGCCTCAAGAACCGCCCGATCATTTTCGTCCACGCTCTGCGCAATGCCTTACTGCCGGTCATTACGGTCATTGGCGATCAGGCTGCAGCGCTGCTGAACGGCGCGGTGGTTATTGAAACCATTTTTGGTTTCCCGGGGGTCGGAAAACTCATGATCGATTCAATCCTGCAACGCGATTTCACCGTCGTCATGGCCGCAATCATGGTCACCGCGGCTGCAATCTTCGTCATGAACCTTCTGATCGATATTCTCTATTCAATCCTCGATCCCCGCATCAGGTACTGAACCATGACACACACACCCAATCAACCCGCCAGCTTGCCCGATATCCCCAAGGCCCCAAACCCGATCCTGCAGACGTACCGGATGCTTTGGAACGATAAATTCGCCTTCGTTTCCGTGATCTTCCTGTTCTTCGTGCTGCTCTGTGCCATCTTTGGGCCGCTGCTGCTGGAAGACATCGCGACGAAACAAAACCTGCGTGGCCGGAACGCGCCGCCGTTCGACTTTTCGACAAACTGGGCCTATTGGCTGGGTGGCGATGCGCTTGGCCGCCCACTGCTCGCCCGTATTATCGTCGCCGCACAAAACACAATTTTTGTGGCCGCTGGAGCAGTTTTTTTCTCGCTGATCGTCGGCACCGCTTTGGGTCTTGTTGCGGGCTATACAAAAAAGACATGGAGTCAGGTGATTATGCGTCTAGCAGACATTATCATGTCATTCCCGTCGCTATTGCTGGCAGTGATTGTACTGTTCATGCTGAAAAGCTCAGTCTTTAACCTTGTGATCGTCTTAGCGATCACCCGTATTCCGGTCTACCTGCGCACCGCCCGCGCCGAGACGCTGGAAGTGCGTGAGCGCATGTTCGTTCAGGCAGCCCGCGTCATGGGCGCGTCGACTCCGCGGATCATTTTCCGCCACATCCTTCCGGTAGTGTTTCCAACACTTGTCACCATCGCGACGCTGGACTTTGCGTTTGTCATGCTGGCTGAATCTGCATTGTCGTTCCTAGGGATCGGCATTCAACCACCAGAGATCACATGGGGGCTGATGGTGTCGCAGGGGCGGCCCTATCTGACCACGGCGTGGGGCCTGTCGCTGTGGCCCGGGTTGGCTATCATTCTCACAACCCTATCCCTCAACTTGGTGTCAAACTGGATGCGCACGGCCCTTGATCCGGCTCAACGCTGGCGCCTCGAAAACGTGAGGAAGAAAAATGACTGATCACCTGTTAGAAGTCAGAAATCTTTCTGTCGATTTTCACACAAGCATTGGCACTGTTCACGCTGTTCGCGATGTCAGCTGGCATCTGGAACGCGGAGAAACGCTGGCGATCCTTGGGGAATCTGGATCGGGAAAATCAGTTTCTGCGTCTGCGATCCTCAATTTGATCGATATGCCACCAGGCGAGATCACATCGGGTGAAATCCTGTTTGAAGGTCGCGATGTGTTGTCCATGTCTCCCGAAGAACGTCGTTTGTTAAACGGTCACCGGATCGCGATGATTTTTCAGGATCCGCTCAGCCACCTGAACCCCGTCTACACCGTCGGTTTCCAGATCGCAGAGGCGATGATGGCGCACGGTGTGAACAAGGGCCAGACACGTTCAAGAACCATCGAGCTTATGAAACGGGTCGGAATTACCGACGCGGACACCAAAATCGACTCTTTCCCACACCAGTTTTCCGGCGGGCAACGACAACGTATCATGATCGCAATGGCATTGGCGCTGAAACCCGATATCCTGATTGCCGACGAACCCACGACCGCGCTCGACGTAACAGTGCAGGCACAGATCCTCGCGCTTTTGGAAGAGCTGCAGGAAGAAACTGGTATGGGCCTGCTGCTAATTACCCATGACCTTGGCGTGGTTGCTGAGATAGCCGACCGCGTCGTCGTTATGAACGCAGGCGAGATCGTAGAAACTGGCACGGCCCGCGACGTTTATCACACTCCGCATCACCCCTATACAAAGAAGCTGATCGCGGCGATTCCCGGTGGAGGCGAAATGGCCGAGCAACTAGGCACCGGGATAGACCCCATACTCGAGATTTCGGGTTTGACGAAGCACTACGGGGCGTTCGTTGCATTGGATAATGCCAACCTCACCGTTTTGCCAGGCGAATCCGTTGCGATTGTCGGGGAATCCGGGTCCGGCAAGTCCACTCTGGCCAAAACGATCCTGCGGCTGGAAGACGCCACCGGCGGGCAGGCCTTGTTTGAAGGTCGGGATCTTATCAGCATGGACCCAAAGGCGTTATTCAAAATGCGCCGTGATATCCAGATGGTGTTTCAGGACCCGACCCAATCCCTGAACCCACGCATGTCGATCTATGACATCATCTCCGAAGCCTTTGTCATTCACCCCAAAATCCTTGGCAAACAGCACTGGAAAACGCGGGTTTGCGAGTTGCTTGAACAGGTGGGCCTAGGGACCGAACACATGTACCGCCACCCACATCAGTTTTCTGGCGGACAACGGCAGCGCATCGCGATTGCCCGCGCATTGGCGTTGGAACCCAAGTTGATTGTTTGCGACGAGGCCGTTTCCGCGCTGGATGTTTCGGTTCAGGCGCAGGTTCTTGCGCTTCTTACAAAACTTCAGGACGAACTGGGGCTAAGCTTTCTGTTCATCGCCCATGACCTGCCACTGGTTCGCGATTTCGCGCATCGGGTGATCGTCATGCAAAACGGCAAAATTGTTGAACAGGGACCAGTCGAGCAGATTTTTGACGCCCCGCGAGAGGATTATACCCGCAACTTGATAGCAGCTAGCCTCAGCCCGGATCCGGACATTCAGGCGGAGCGTCGCAAGGCGTCGGATGATTTGCAGGCGGCCAGCACATGAGCAGCCCGCAAGTCATGCTCCTTTCGCCGCTCCCGCCTGCGGCTCTGCGAAATCTTGAAGCGCACTTTGAGGTTCTGCGCTGCGACGAGACCGTGGACCGCACTGCGTACCTGAAAGAGATGGGCCAAAAGTGCCGAGCGGTTCTCCTCAAGGGGCATGTCGAATTCGGAGAAGCCGAACTGAAACTATTGCCCAACCTTGAGATCGCGGCCTGCAGCAGTGCCGGTGTCGAAGCCATAGACCACGACGCTTTGCTCCGCGCCGGAATTTCACTTACTAACGTCTCGCAAGCGCTTAAAGATGAGGTCGCCGACACGGCCTTGATGTTGATCCTAGCGGCTCGAAAGTCTTTGCTGTCCGGTGATGCCTACGTGCGATCTGGCGATTGGGGTAAACACGGCTCTTATCCGCTGCTGTCGACCCTCAAAGGGAAACGCGCCGGAATACTGGGACTCGGCACAATTGGACAAGAGATCGCGGCGCGCCTCGCTCCGATGAAGATCGAGATCGGCTATTGCACGCGACGCCAGCGCGAAGTTACGTTCCCCTATTTCCCCGATGCAGCGGCGTTGGCAACATGGTGCGATATTCTTGTCGTTGTCGTCCCCGGCGGTCAAGAAACTAAAGCCTTGGTGAACCAGGAAGTCTTGAACAAGCTTGGGCCGGATGGCACGTTGATCAATCTCGCACGCGGCAGTGTTGTCGATGAGATCGCACTGATAGATTGCCTACGTGATGGGCAGCTTGGTTCTGCTGGATTGGATGTCTTCCAGAACGAACCGCACCCTGATCCTGCGCTGACGTCGCTGCCAAACGTGGTGCTTTACCCGCACCACGCCAGCGGCACACGCGAAACGCGAGACGCGATGGCGCAGTTAGCGGTAGAAAACTTGTTCGCACATTTCAACAATCACCCGCTGCCTACGCCGGTCAACAGCCCATCCCAGCCTCAAAGGATACTCGAATGAAGACCTCTCTAGCTTATTTCCGCTGGCCGTTCCTGTTCACTGCAATGGGGCTGGCGATGGCGTACTGGCTCGGCTACCATACGACCGGCACGTTTGCAGGGGCGTTCTCGTTCTTTTTAATTGGCTGTATTCTCGCGGTTCTCGAGATCTCACTGAGTTTCGACAATGCCATCGTAAATGCCAACATTCTCAAGACAATGACGCCGAAATGGCAACACAGATTCCTAACTTGGGGTATACTGATTGCTGTGTTTGGCATGCGGATTATTTTCCCGCTGGCCGTGGTCGTTATCGCTGCAAATATCGGGCCGGTCTCCGCAATTGTTCTCGCCGCCACAGACCCTCAGGAATACGCACGTATTATGGACGAGGCGCACATCGGGATTACAGCGTTTGGCGGCACATTCCTGATGATGGTGGCCCTGACATATTTTATGGACCAATCTAAAGAGGTCGACTGGATCGGCACGATCGAACGCCGCCTGCGCAGGCTGGCATCGATCCGCGGTTTGGAAATTGCGCTGGTCCTGTTCGCGGCGTTGATCCTGTCAAGCGCGCTACCCGGACATGAAGGCTCCACGTTCCTTTTTGCCGCGGTGTGTGGTTTGGTGACATTCCTTGCTGTTGAATTTGTCGCCCATTTCCTGGACGCTGAGAAAGAAGTCCAGACCGCCGCCGCAAAGGGCGGGTTCGGCGCGTTCCTGTATCTGGAAGTCCTTGATGCGAGCTTTTCCTTCGATGGTGTCATCGGGGCGTTTGCCATGACCCAGAACCTGTTCTTGATCGCGATCGGGCTTGGCATCGGCGCGTTTTATGTAAGGTCGATGACCATCATGCTTGTGGAACGCAATACTTTGGCCGAGTTCCGCTATCTTGAACACGGCGCATTTTATTCGGTCCTGGCCTTGGCCGTAATTATGTACGCGCAATCCCTATTGCACATTCCCGAGCTAATCACCGGACTGATCGGCGCAGCATTGATCAGCCTGTCGCTCTATTCCTCCATTCGACACAACAAGCTGGAAGAGAAGACGTGACGCTTCCTTCTCTCGATCAATATTTGCAACACGCCAAAGAAGGAAATCCGATGTCAGATCATGAACTATCGTCAGAAACCAAGCCGCTTTTGGAAACGGTTTCCGTCGCAACGCTTGCCACAGCGCTTTATAGGAGGGGCCTGCGCAATCAAGTCATCCAAGACGTCCACCCAGTGGCACGCAAAGGCCAGAATATGGTCGGCCCAGCGTTCACATTGCGCTACATGCCAGCTCGCGAGGACCGAAATCAACTGGTTGAGTTCAGAAACCCCAAACACCCCCAACGTCTTGCCATCGAAACCTGCCCGCCGGGTCATATAATGGTCATGGACAGCCGCAATAGCGCCTATGCGGCCTCGGCTGGTGATATTCTGATTACTCGGCTGATGATGCTTGGCGCGGCAGGTGTGGTAACTGATGGCGGGTTTCGTGATGCCATGAACATCGGCGAGCTTGAGATGCCCGCCTATCATAACCGACCGTCCAGCCCGACGAACCTGACAACCAACGAAGCCATCGACATCAATGTACCCATCGGGTGCGGCGATGCACCGGTCTTTCCAGGCGACATCCTTGTTGGCGATGACGACAGTGTCATCGTCATTCCCGCACATTTGGCTGATGAAGTGGCCATTGAAGCGGTCGAAATGACCGCATTTGAGGACTTTGCGCTGAGCAAGGTGCAAGCGGGTGCGTCAATTATCGGTCTTTATCCAGCGACCAAGGAAGAAAACCTCGAAGAGTTCAAAGAATGGCGCGCCAAACACGGCCGATAACGCCTGCGCGACACCACTGTGTCGCCGCATCTTCCAATTATTTCATGAAAAGAGCACCACAATGACCTTCCAACCGCACGGCAAACACCTGATTGCAGGAAACTGGGTCGCCTCAGCCTCGACCTTTGCCTCCGAGCCCGCACATGGCCCGAGCCACAATTACTCTGTCGGCACACCCGACTTGGTCGATGCCGCCTGCGAAGCGGCTGAAGACGCGTTTTGGTCATACGGCTATTCCAACAGTCAGGAGCGGGCCAATTTTCTCAACGCAATCGCGGATGAGATTGAAACGCGCGGCGCCCAAATCACTGAAATCGGCACCCAAGAAACCGGACTGCCCGTTGAGCGTCTTGAGGGCGAACGCGGGCGCACCACCGGACAATTGCGCCTATTTGCGAGCCACATTTTGGCCGCTGATTACCTTGATCGGCGCCATGACGAAGCACAGCCAGATCGCGCACCCTTGCCTCGCCCTGATCTCAAGATGGTCCAGCGCCCAATTGGGCCGGTGGCCGTTTTCGGCGCGTCGAATTTCCCTCTCGCTTTTTCAACTGCGGGCGGGGACACGGCGTCGGCCTTGGCAGCGGGTTGTCCCGTCATCGTGAAAGGCCACAGCGCGCATCCGGGCACAGGTGAAATCATCGCCAAAGCGATCCACGCCGCAATTAAGGCGTGCGGCATTGATCCCGGCGTCTTTTCGCTGATTCAGGGCGGCAAGCGTTATGTGGGCGCGGCGCTGGTGCAGCATCCCCTCATCAATGCAGTAGGCTTTACTGGTTCGCTCGGGGGTGGGCGGGCCCTGTTTGATTTGTGCGCACAACGGCCCAAACCGATTCCGTTTTTTGGCGAATTGGGCTCGGTCAACCCGATGTTCCTGTTACCGTCAGCCCTCGCCCACCGCGGCGCAGACATCGGCACCGGATGGGCAGGATCCCTGACAATGGGCGCGGGGCAATTTTGCACTAATCCCGGTGTCGCAGTTTTAATTGACGGGCCTGGTGCGGATGCATTCGTGCAGGCCTCCACTCAGTCGCTGACTGCTATAAATGGCCAGACGATGTTGACGGATGGAATCGCACAAGCCTACCGTGATGGACGAGATCGCGTGTCTGGATCGGCTGGCGTAACTGAGCTGCTCACTTCGACTTGTGACATGCGGAATGCCACTCCCTATCTATACGAAACCACTGGCCAAGCGTGGCTCGCCTACGAAGAACTCGGAGAAGAGGTATTCGGCCCTCTCGGCCTTGTCGTGCGGGTGAAGGATCAGGCCGAAATGGGCCGACTTGCGCGTAGTCTGAAAGGGCAATTGACATGTACGCTGCATATGGACAGCGACGACACTGGCCTTGCCCAAGACCTGTTACCCGTACTGGAACGCAAAGCAGGTCGCATTCTGGCCAATGGTTTCCCCACAGGCGTCGAAGTTTGCGACTCCATGGTTCACGGCGGCCCATATCCTGCCTCCACCAACTTCGGCGCAACGTCTGTCGGGACTCTCGCAATCCGCCGTTTCCTGCGACCGGTTTGCTACCAAGACATTCCCGACGAATTGATCCGGCTTTAGGTGTCGCGACCGCTGGCTGCAGTGAACGTTCGGTTTGAATCACGCATCGCTCCGGTACAGCAGTGACCGTTTTTGTGGTCTTCGGTGTAGCCTAAATCAAACTGTTTCCTACGCTCGAGGATTTCTGGTTCAGCGAAGTCTGGAACTCTAAGAAGGCCGGACTGTCGGTAATTTGATCCCTGGCACTTGGATCTACGCAGCCGATGGTACGAATGGCTGGTTCTCGCGCCGCCCGCAATATCAGAAGTTTCGCTGTTGCAGCACAAGACATTCTGCGTGCGCATGTAGCGCGGTTCGGGCACTTCCGCGTCGGGCTCAAAGCGGTCACTCCAAAAGCATGGCAACCCACAGTCATCAGCCCGCTACCGCCCTTTAAACAGGCTTCCCAATATTCCACGCACCAGCCTGCGTCCGGTGGTTCCTTTCAACTCTTTCACCACGACAGAAGCCAGCGCCCCGCCAAAACCTTCCCCCGAGGACTGACGCGCTCGGGTGGACCGACCTGAACCGCGCCCGCCATCATAGCGGCGTGCCGCTTTGAATTCGCGCTCTTTCTCTTCCAGTCGGGCCTCTTGGGCCTCCGCCTCTTCGGCGGCTTTGGCCGCAGCATCGGCGCGCTTGCTCAGCATCTCGAACGCGCTGTCGCGGTCGAGCGTCTTGTCATATTTGCCGGCCATGCCAGAGGCCTGCATGATCGCGGCCCGTGTCGACCCGTCAATCGGCCCCAGTTGCGATGATGGTGGGCGGATCAGGGTTCGTTCGACAATTTGGGGAATCCCCTTGCGGTCCAGAAACGATGTTACGGCCTCACCTGTGCCGACCTGCTGGATTGCTTGGGATGTATCAAAGGCCGGATTGTCACGATAGGTCTCAGCGGCGGCTTTCAGCTCCTTGCGGTCCTTGGCGGTAAAGGCGCGCAACGCATGCTGCA
>Ga0316207_10005771_pt1 | contig 10116 bp, 8 predicted proteins | sample 6weekpyrite_MG_FD_204943 | JGI IMG/M metagenome (GOLD analysis project Ga0316207, IMG submission 204943) | Microbial mat bacterial communities from mineral coupon in-situ incubated in ocean water Damariscotta River, Maine, United States -... | ecosystem: Environmental > Aquatic > Marine >...
ACAAAAAGTTTGACGGTCTATACGGTGGTATTGAAGCTGGTATTGATTGGACAAAACTTTCGGGCGACCTCAGCCGTGACAAAAGCTTCTATTATGGTGGTGTGCTTGGCTTTCGGCGCCAGATGGATACTGGCCTGGTAATGGGCCTTGAGGGTACTTTTGGCGACACAGGCTTTCAAAACAATACCGCCAACGCCGATTATGAATGGAGCGCCGGCCTTACACTTGGTAGTGCTTTCGGGTCTGACGGCGACAATTTGATCTATGGTAAAGCGGCCTATGTTCGGACCCGGTTCACCGATGTCGGTGATAGTGGCTCCAGCAGGAATTTCACAACGAAAGGCTGGCGCTTCGGCGGCGGTTACGAACGTTCGCTTAGTGAAAACGTAAGTTTCCGGCTAGGTGGTGATTACACCGCCTACGGTAATGACACAGGCGGTTGGTCAGCCAAAAGCGGGCTACTTGTGAAATTTTAAAAATCCCTCTTCTCCCGGCCACCTGCAGCCCAGCATATCTGTCTCTGCTTCCCTCGGAGACTGGCCGGGGGAACCCTGCCGGCTAGCACTTGCTGGCCAAACTACGGCTGTCCCCTTCAGCTTTTGTCCTAAGTATAATATCAAGGGTGAACTTGAGGTGACTTCAGTGAAGTCACCTCATTTTTATGCCTTTAATCCGCTATTTCAGCCTGTAATTTATCAATAACACCAGCCAGGGCTTCAGCACCTTGCGCCCCCGATAAACCAGACTTTCCGTCAAAGATGAACATTGGCACGCCTTGTATTCCCATCTGCGCAGCCTGACCGATTTCTCGCTGCACCAAGTCGCAATCTTTGTTCGTCGCCAACAGGTCCCGCACCAATTCACCGTCCATGCCTGCCTTCGCAGCAACATCGGCAAGCAAATCATGGTCCCCTAAAAAAGCACAATCCTCAAAATAGCGCTGCATAATGTCTTCTACAATTTCGGTTTGCACACCCGGCGCTGACCCCCAGCGTATAAGGCGGTGCGCGTCGAGCGTGTTCGCGATGGTGCATTTGCTCACGGTATCAAATTGAATACCCAAGGCTGCACCGATTTCCGTCAATCTGGCGCGTGCGGCCTCAACCTGTGGGCCTTCACCAAATTTTTTGCTATAATAAACTTTGCGGTCAACGCCTTCATGCGGGGTTTCAGGTGCCAATTGATAGGGACGCCAATGAACACCAGACACCACGTCTGGACGCATTTCGAGAGCGCCATCCAGCTGCTTTTTGCCGATATAGCACCAGGGACACACCACATCTATCACGACATCCAATTGCATTTTCTCTCCCATATTTTCTAGGTCAAACTGAGACTACAGGCATCTCTGCTTATGTGAAACAATCTCAATAAAATTGTTTATAACTTTTTACCCACTATTTACGGCAAAAGCCTATAGTATTGCCCAATATTGAAGGATGGTAGAATATGATCAAGGCGTTAAACATTGCTTCACAAGGGCTGCTGCAAGCTGAGCGGCGCGCAACCGATATTGCCAAAGATATTTTGGAAACGGCTGCCAAAAGCAGTTCCTTCAGCCTTGAGCAACAAAATTCGCCTGAAACTAGACCCGCAAACACCGCGCCCTCTTCTGCGCCTCTATCCGCTCCAAATGGTAATGATTTTGGCAATTTAATTCAACAATTCGCAGATTTACGTGCGGAAGAAAATGCATTTGCTGCCAACGCGACAGCCTTTAAAAAAATAGACGAAACCCTTGGTACACTGCTTGATGACGAGAGCTAGCAGCAACTGTCTCGCCCTGACGCCAGCTGGCAATTTTCTTTTAAAGCGATTTGATCACGCAAACACTTGACGTCAGCCGTTTCTAGGCCAACATTAAGGCTATGCCTGATAGCAGCAACAAACCTTCTGTCATTGACAGCAACAACCGCCTTCGCGACCAATATGGCCGTCAGATAAGCTACCTGCGCCTTTCTGTAACTGACAGGTGTGATCTCCGGTGCACATACTGTATGGCGGAAAAAATGACCTTTCTGCCAAAAAGTGACGTCCTGAGCCTGGAGGAATTATTCACACTTAGTCAGGCGTTCTTATCCCGCGGCGTAAAACGCATTCGGCTCACAGGTGGGGAGCCACTAGTACGCAAAAACATTCTGTGGCTGATAGAGCGGCTGGGCAAAGAAGTTTCGGCAGGACGCCTGGAGGAAATAACGCTTACGACGAATGGTACGCAACTGCCCCACATGGCAGATGACCTTTATAAGGCCGGCGTTAGGCGAGTTAACGTGTCACTTGATACGCTTGACCCTACTAAATTCACAGACATAACCCGCCGTAGCAAACTGGAAACCGTTTTAGCAGGGATCGAAGCAGCAAAAAACGCGGGGCTCGCAGTCAAAATAAACACAGTAGCCATGCGGCATAAAAATGAAAATGAGCTTCCTAGCCTACTGGATTGGGCTGTAAGCCAAAACCTAGATCTCACAATGATTGAAACCATGCCGTTGGGAGAGATCGACGGCAACAGAAACGACGATTATCTACCATTAACTACTGTGCTACCAAAACTACAAGAACGGCATTCAATTACGCCCTCTTCTATACGCAGTGGTGGTCCAGCGCGCTATTTCTCTATAGACGGTACAAAAAGCAAGCTTGGATTAATCACTCCGTTAACCAACAATTTTTGTGACGGGTGCAACCGGGTCCGCGTAACATGTACGGGGCGCATCTTCATGTGTCTCGGGCAGGATGATCACGTTGACCTCCGTGCTGCGCTGCGCTCTGACCGTCCAGACACAAGGCTAAGCTCGGCACTTGATATAGCCATGGGTCTCAAACCACGAGGTCATGATTTTGCTATGTCAAATGGTAAAATGGTTGGAAAAATTGACCGCCACATGAGCCAAACAGGCGGCTAACACATTATCTTAAATGAATATTTTCCGTTTCTCTTTAAATAGCTGCATAGATTGCGGCTTGCCACTATACTGACGGAAAGTTGGAGACGAAAACCATGAAAATCGCGATCATCGCCAGTGATTTTGGCGAGGCCAGCAACGCAGCTAAAAGCCTGAAAAGCCAATATAGAGCTGTTAGTATAAGCGAGGCGGATATCATAGTCGCGCTAGGCGGCGATGGTTTCATGCTGCAAACACTTCACACCTATATGGACCATAACAAACCCATATTTGGAATGAATAAGGGTACCGTGGGCTTTCTTATGAATGAATATTCCAAAGAGAATCTCATGGAACGCATTGAAAATGCCGATAGTTTTAGCCTGCATCCCCTAAAAATGCGAGCTACGCGCTGTGACGGCGAAACTGTTGAACATCTCGCTGTGAACGAAATTTCATTGCTGAGGGAGACACGACAAGCAGCAAATATTAGCATTTCGATAGACGGCAAAACCAGATTGTCTGAACTTGTCGGCGACGGCGTCATGGTCGCAACACCTGCGGGTAGCACCGCCTATAACTTGTCAGCGCATGGGCCTATTATCCCACTAGGCTCTGACTTAATGGCTCTAACACCCTTATCTGCTTTCCGGCCACGACGGTGGCGCGGCGCATTGTTGCCGCACCATGTCGCAGTTGAACTTACTGTAAATCAGGCGCAAAAACGGCCAGTTTCCGCAGTTGCGGACATGCATGAGGTTCGTGATGTTCGAAAAGTTTTTATTGAAGAAGACAGAAGTAGAACGCTAACATTACTGTTCGACGCAGAACACACACTCGCCGACCGCATATTTAATGAACAGTTCGCTTAATACACACTCTAAATTGCGGCTAAACTAAAAGAGCTCCCACGCCAATGCGCAGAAGCCCTTTCGCCCGTCCCTAATTTTTTAGGGTTATGTCTTTAAATAAATGTTCCGTCAGCATCGCTTCCATCAGAAAGTGGTACCGCCACCGTAAAGCGGCTACCGGCCCCTTCAGCACTAGAAACGGTGATGTCGCCATCCATTTTACGTGCGAGCTCACGACTAATATGAAGTCCCAGACCTGTGCCATTTTGTGAACGCGAATAAATATGCTCAGTCACCTGATGGAATTTTTCGAAAATATGGTTTTGCTGTTCGGCTGAAATGCCAATACCCGTATCCCAAACGATAATATCGATATGACTGTCGCCAATAGTATGGTCAACTCCTATACCAATTGAGCCGCCTTCTGGCGTAAACTTAACGGCATTGGACAGCAAGTTAACCAATATCTGAGTAAGACGTCGATCATCTGCAGTCACGTAAAGATCAGAGCTCACACTAACAGCTTCAATACTAATATCTTTTTTCCGCGCCGCGTCGGCGTTCATGTTCACAGCCTTGGAAACCATGCCTTCTAGCTGCAGCTCATCCATGTTAAGCGACAGGCCGCCGCTTTCTATAACAGCAACATCAAGTATATCGTTAATCAGACCCAATAAATGCTGACCCGATTTACGAATATCTTCGGCATATCCGATATAAGAGGTCTCCAGCGCTCCAAAGGTCTGGTGTTCAAACGCTTCAGCAAAGCCAATGATTGCATTCAACGGCGTTCTAAGCTCATGGCTCATTGCGGCCAAAAACTCATTCTTAGCTCTTAATGCGCTAGTAGCCTGCTCACTTGCGACATCCAAAGCCAAGTTTTTGCGCGTGAGCTCCGCCAACAACCCTTCCAGGTTCTCGCGTACGGCTTCAGCTTCTTCAGCTTGGCGATAGCGGGACGTAACGTCCATGCCAACACCGCGATACCCTTGAAACTCACCGTTCTGCCGGTTGAAAACAGGTACACCGGATAGATGAAACTTTAGATCGCCTCCGCTTGGTTCACTTATAATAAACAGTTGTTCCCTGAATGGTTTACGCCCTCTTATCGCGCGAGGTCCGTCGACACGACCATCAAGATTGGTTTCAAATTGCCCAAACTGTTCGAACCGTGACCCAAGAAACAATGACGCGGGCTGACCAACGATGGCCGTAAATCTTTCTGAGAGGGACCGAATACGCATATCGGCATCACACTCAAAGAACCAGTCAGAACTGGCGCGCGCAAAATCCTGAAAGCGTGCCTGCGTCTTATTTGAGTCTTCAATGCCTCGCACCTGAATTGTAACATCTTCATAAGTACCGGCAATCGCTATGATCTCTTGGTTTTCGTCACGTACCGGCGTATGCCTGCCCAGGAAAATCCTCTCACGTCCTTTGATACGGACCATTTCTTCTGCGCGCACTGTTGTATTGGCTGCCAAAACATCTTCTATCACTGGCTTCAGTGATGGCACTTTAAAACGACCAATTGTATCGGTTGCGCCGGGCGCAAGCGTAATATCCAGGAGAGCGGCATCCAACTTGTCATAATGATCGTTTACATGGATCACTGTTCCGTCTAGCGACGCTACATAAAATGGCAAACTTTCATCGACTAAAATTTGCGAAACAAGACCAAGCGCCTGTTCGTTTGCTGCCAAGCTATGCTCGCCGTCTCGACTAATCGACGCACCAAAGGCGTCATCAGGCAGCTCTTTGCGCCTGCTAGCCAGGTCGACAACTTTTTTACTCTTTGTCGGTTTTCTCTCAACCATTTTTGGGTCTCCCTCGCCCAGCACCCGTCACCCCAACGGTCTCATGCTGGCTATCCCACATTATCCAATTCTTCAATTGCTTCCTGATACGCACTGTCCCGTTGCCAAACCTGCAATGCTCCCTTTGCGTTTGACTCAGTCGTTGCATCAAAAAGCTTTAAAATTTCCTTCAGAACACCTGGAGACTTAACCGCGCCACCATCACGGGCCTGAACCACTAACAAATATATAGTTGTGAACTGATTGCGATCTATGCCAACCGCCTTAGACAAAATGGCGAAGCTTTCGCCACCCTTGTCTGAAAAGATCCGCCATGCGGTTTTAAAATCAACATGGCCTAGTTCCGCAACACCTGCCACAAAAACAGCGACGCGTTGCTGTCGAAGCGCATTCACCAAAAACTGTACAGTAAGCTCACCATTTTCCATCATGCGCCGAACAAGCCGCTGCGCGCGCACATAGGTGCCCTGATCGTCTCCCTGATCTACCAAAACGGTATTCGCCGCCCGCTTGACCGCCTTCTCAAAAACCATTGGGTCCACTTGAAAGTCACAAAGAATTTGTTTCCGCAAAGCCGCTGAAACCCACCAATACATGCGATAGGCGAGATCGCCCGGCAAGTCGGAACGCTGCAACAAAGGCTCCTGAAACCGGTCAACGCGGCGACTTTCAGCCACTAGGTATTCCATCGCTCGTTTAGATAATTGGCCATCATGATTATTGAGCAAAGCCTCAACAACATCTTCACCGCCATATTCCACAAGCGCATTGCTAACAGGCTCAGAGACTTCCTCTCGCATGGCAATTGCCATGCGATGTTCATCTGTACGCATACGAATAATTTCGATAAGATCTGGATCTTTCAAAAGTTTACACCGCTCTAAAAGTGGACGCGCAATTTCAGCTTCGTCGTTGGCAAGTAATTTCGCGATATCAGGCAAATCAATGCCCGAATTAGCCAACGTACCAGCTAGCTCTTTGCGGATATCAGCTTCAACCTGGCCAATTAGTTTGCCTAAAATATCAGACATTAACGCGCGCTCATGCTCGCTCAACCGGCCATCATCAGTTAGGAAAAGATCGGTGATGTTTTCAACAAGACGGGAACGCGCACCAGAAGACTTCTCCTGCGCTAACTGCAATAATTCTTGCAATTCTTTGCTGACCAACGGTCATCTCCCGGCCGGAACATTGCCCAACCAATCAGCACCAAATTCACTCGGCGCGTGTCTGTCTCCTACAGACGCAAGGCACAGAATAACGATTCCTGGATAAGAATCAACACCTTAGGTAAAACCATATCCCTGCGCCCCTCGAAAATGGCTCAAAACTACCATATATCGAATCAAATTGATTCGCTGAGTCAACATATAGCGATTCGAATTTGCAAAAAAAATGATAGATCAGCTCAATTGCCGCGGCAAAATACAAGCCTCTTCTAATTTATCATATTTCGAGATGCATTACCGGTTTGTAATCAACCAAGCGGTGCCATTGTGGCCCAACTTCCGTCGATATAGCACAGCGGAGTATCGTTGGCGGTATCCGTTAAGTGGATATCTAAAATAGTTCCAATGACGATACCGTGGCTACCGGCATCCAAAATACTCTCAACCTCACAATCAAAGCTCACCAGCGCTTCTTTAAAAAAAGGCGCTCCAGATATGCCCTTTTGCCAAACGCGCTCGGAAAAGCGATCCGTCTCAATCTCGCCATTCATGCCAGCAAATCGCATTGCCAGTGCTTTATGCTGAACACCAAGCACGTTGATGGCCATACAGCGCCCTTTTGAAATAGTTTCGAAAGTTGCACCTGCCCGATTGATGCATGCAAGTAGCCTTGGCGGTTCGGCGGATAGAGACGTAACTGCAGTCGCCGTGAGTCCGGCAAAGCTTTCTCCGTACGCACTAGTGACGATGTTAACCGCGCCGCCCAATCGTCGCATACCATTCTTAAATTGTTCGGGAGATATACCCATTACGCGCTGAAGCTCCATGAAAACAGGAGCACTGTATCGGGGACGGGCCAAATTTCAATCGAAATCAGCCAAACGTCCTTTTTCAACTGACAGAGCCTAATAGCTAAATGAAATTCAAAAGAGAAAGCTGAGAAAGTGACCCAATAGCTCTATAGGAGGCTTCCAGAGCAACTTGATCGTTATTGAGCCTTGTAACAGCTTCAGCGATATCAACATCCTCAAGATCAGCGATAAAAACTTCTAGAAAAACATGTGTATCAGAGTGTTGTTCGTCAACCACTTCCAAACGCTCAAAAGCAAGACCATTTTTCACCTGCGTCTGGCGTAAGCCATCGAGCGCTGATTCAAGCGACGCTATTTGGCCTTGCAGTAAGCCAAACTGTGTTGCATCTAGCTCACCCTCAAAAGGACCGCTACCGCCTTGGTCAAGATTATACAGGTCTAGCAATTCCTGAAACACATCGGTGCCCACATCGTCCGCCAGAAGACCAAACTCCAGATCCACGCCGTCGGCAATACGAGCCTCGAACCCGATAGATCCATTGTCAAATGCATCGCTAACTGAAGGCAAAGCCGCTAGATCCACAAGCTCTGTTACATTTACCGGCCTAGTGCCTGTCTCGGCACCAGCAAACAAGAACGTGCCATCAAAGTTTGTATTCAGGCCACTTGATATAAAGTTGAATGTCTGCTCCAACAATTCGCTAAACCCTTCGGCTTGATTATTGGAGAGAGTGTCTTGGACCGCTTCTTTTAACGTAGTGAGGGACTGAATAAGCCCTGTTAACTGGACATCGTTCGCGTCAAGCTTGCCGCGAATAGTATCAATTGATTGTTGGTAACCTTCAACACGCGCTTGAAATGACCGCGAACCAAGCACCGTGTTTGTCTGGCCCGCCAATCCTTGATAATCATCGAATTTTTTGCCTGAAGAAATCTGACGTTGATCTTCGAAAACATTCGACTGGTTTTGCATAATGCTTCGGATCAGAACCTGCTGCTGACCAAAACTGGAAATTCTATTGACCATTTTCGAGCCTCCTTATACCGATGACAACAACGTGTCGTATAGTTCCTGCACGCTTGACAATATGCGTGCGGCCGCGCTGTAAGCATTTTGATACACAATCAAATTTGCCAATTCCTCATCAAGGTTAACGCCTGAAATATCGGCATTGCGGGCGCCAATTTCTTGCTGCAACGCTAGGTTATCTTCTTCAAAGTTTGCTGCGCGCACCGCTTGCAAGCCCGCATTACCAAGAAAGCGAGCGACATATTGTGTTAGGGTGACGCTTGAGCCCTTCAATTCTCCAGCATCTGAAAATGTAACGAGTGACGTTTGCAAATCCTGCATCGCCAGCGCACCGCGCTGATCACCACTGGTGAGCACAACATCGCCAACCGCACCCGTTGCATCAAAAACACTCAATGCCAATTTGGCCGGATTGCCCTCAATATCATCACGCACTTTAAGAGAGCTAGCCGCGTCAGCGCGGTAATTAACGCCAACTCCAAAAGCCTGTGTGAAAGCAAGGCCGGTGCTTGCAATCTGACTATTATCAGATATTACATCGAGCTTCGCACCTTCAAAGCCAGCATCTTCTGACCATGTCAAAGCCCCATTGCTGTCCAGTGAAAAGGTGAAATAAGCGCCTAGCCCGGTAACGTTATTGAGCTCTGTCACAATGTCGTTAAAACTAGTACCGGCAACCGTCAAGGTAACTGTCGCCAACTCCTTGCCCGACGCAGCAGTAACCCTAAAGTCAATGGTTTCGCCTGCAGTCATATTGTGATCTTCAGCGCCCGTCAGCCCAGTTTCATAAATGCCAGGCTGGTCGGCAACGATAAGATTATTAAGGCCAAAGAAATGACTGAAGCCGCGACCAGCGCGCTGGCTTGGCGTTGTTGCGTCATCCGATATTAAAACACCGTCTGTCGCATTTGCCGCCACAAAAGAGAAGACGCCGTCAACAAGTGCAAGCGTGCCGCTTACACCCAAATCCGTGTTTACCTGAGTAACCAGCGCGTCGAAGTCTGCCGGTGCGGCGCCGTCAAAATCCACTGTTGATGAAGCGACTAGCTGATTGCTTGAGTCCACAACGGCAAACGTAACAATACCGGTAAAACCTGGAGCATGGCCACCGTCCACTAAAGTTTGGCCACCAGACAAACTATTTGGTGCAGGCGAAGCAGAAAAAGCGTTGTGAACAGCATTGAATTCGTCAGCTATGCGGGCTCCCAGTTCACCGAGGGCAATTGATAGATTAGGCAACTGCTCATCACGTACCTCCAAAAGCCCTGCTAGTTTGCCAGAACGAATATGCGGCGTTAGATCGACCGAAGATGACGAAGGTAGAAGCGTGTCCTCATCAACTCTTGAAACCGTTACCGTAGGAAAATAGGTATCAGAGAGCACAACGCCAGGCGCATCATAATCGAGCTGCGACAACGTAGAATCTACAAGCGGATAACCATTGCTTGTTGAAATAAAAACAGCACCAGTCGGCTGACGGTCCACTTTAATATCAATCAATTCTGCCAAACTTGCGAGCGCCTGATTAAGCTGCCCCTCCAGCCCCCCAGAT
>Ga0316207_10005772_pt1 | contig 10116 bp, 7 predicted proteins | sample 6weekpyrite_MG_FD_204943 | JGI IMG/M metagenome (GOLD analysis project Ga0316207, IMG submission 204943) | Microbial mat bacterial communities from mineral coupon in-situ incubated in ocean water Damariscotta River, Maine, United States -... | ecosystem: Environmental > Aquatic > Marine >...
CCGCATCGCGGTGCCGGCGACAGGGTCGAGAACGAGGTCCTTGCAGACCAGTTCGGCCTCTGCCTTGCCGACATTTCGGCGGAGCAGCGAATCCACCCGTGCTGCAAGTTCGGCCGAGGCGAAAGGCTTGACCAGGTAGTCGTCCGCGCCGGCCCGCAAACCGCGCACCCGTTCATCCGTCGCGCCGATCGCGGAAAGGATCAGCACCGGGGTGTCGTTACCCTCGGCGCGCAGTGCATGAAGCAGGCTGAGCCCGTCCATCCCATCGAGCATACGGTCAAGGATGACGCAGCGGAAATTGCCACTGCGCACCATCGCGATGCCCGCCAAACCGTCATACGCATGATCGACCGCGCAACTGGCGCTTGCGAGCGTGGCGGAAATGAACTCGGCCGTTTGATGGTCGTCCTCGATAACCAGGACATTGGTGGACACTGAAAGCTCCTGCACTGTCCGCGCGGATGTAGCCCGCGAGCTTGCCGCCGGCGGGCTACATTCACATTACGACAATCAGGAGACAGGAGCGCCCGATCTGGGCAGTCCGAAATCGATCAGCAACGATCAATCATCGGGCGTCCAGCCATAGGCATTCATCATGACGTCGAAAAGATAGGTGTTTGGGAAATAGCCGCGAACCTGCTGCGCCCCTGCGCCAATGGCCAAAGCGGGCACTTCCTCGGCCGTATGCGTGCTGTTCACCAGCACGTCGTCGAGCCGGATAACATCGGCGTCTGATCCAGACTGCTTCCATTCATCGTAACCGGCAAGCACGTCCCCGCCCCTTTTGCCGCCATCGATCTGAAAGCCGAAGGAATGGTCGGCGGTGAACAATAGCAAGGTATCGTCCAGATCGACCCGCGCCGCCACTTCGGCCATCAGCGTGTCAAATGCCGCCATGTTCTCAAGCCCTCTGCGCGGGTCGCTGGTATGGGCATCCCATTCGACGACCAGAAGGTAGCCCTTGGGCGACTTTTCAAGCAGGTCGAGCGCCTTCAGCGTCGCCGCCCGAACGTCGATCCCCCCGTCTGCAACCACGATGGGCCGCGTTTCGCCGGCAGCAACCATGTCCAGTGCCTGGTGGACCGGACGGCCGTTCTGCCTCGCAAGTTCGGCAATGCTTGTGCCCTGCGCAGCCAGCAGTTCCTCGATCTTGCCGCGCCCCCGGCCAATCAGCACATCGACCCCGTCACCGAACCGCGGCGAAAAAGCCTGTGCGAAGATTTCGCCCTGCTTTTTGCGGTCATTGGAATGGGCGTAATTGGCCGCGGGCGTCGCATCGGCGATCGACTGGCTGGACACCACGCCGGTCAGCAAGCCGCGTTCTTCCGCATATTCGAGCAGGGTCTTCCCAGCCGCACCGTCCGTTTCGCCGCGAACGGCATCCGGCCCCTGGCTAATGACACCGTTCCTGGTCTTTACGCCGGTCATGATCGAAGACATGCCATTGGCGGAATCCGAGACATAGGCATCGACCGGTGACGTATCGCTGAGGCCGAGATTGGGCCATTGCTGGACGTTGAGCTTCAACGGTTCGCCGTGGGCCAGAACGCTGGCACCGTGGAGAACCGAAACGCCCGCCGCATCGGCAATGAATACGATGACATTCTTAGCCGCGCCGGTGGATGCGGCCGGATCAGCCCCGGCCGGAACCGGCCGGGGCTGTACCTCTTGCCCAGCGGCCGGAACGGCCACGCCAGCAAAGGTGAGCGCGACGAGCGATGCGAATGCAGCGCGGGTGCAGTTTTTCATGATTTAAGCCCCCCTGATCAGAACTTGTATTCAAGACCGAAGGAGAACTTGCGCCCGGAAAGGCTCGCGTCCTCGACGAAGGGGCGATAGCCCTGATACGAGAGCTGCGGCTCATTCGTCAGGTTCGTGACCGCGGCGTAAGTGCGCAGGCCATTGGCAAAGCGAAAGCCCGTTTCCAGATCGACGCGGTGCTCGGCGGCGTAGAACTCGTCGCTCTCGATATCGTCGCCAAGCCCTTCTACGAAATCATCGCGGTAGATGTAATCGCCGCGGATGTTGAAGCCGCCCCACACCCATTCCAGCGTTCCCGTGAACAGCATCTTCGAGAAACCGGGGACCGGAAGCTTGCGGTCGTCAGAGCGGTTCGGATAAGTCGCTTCGCTGTCGGCGAACGTCGCGCTGACCCCAGCGCTCAGCCCGCGCAACACGCCGGGCAGGAATACCATGCGCTGACGGGCGATCAGTTCGATGCCGTAATTCTTGGCGCCCGAACCGTTTTGAGGAACCTCGTATTCAAAGGCGCCGTCTTCGGCCGGGATCGGGATGCCGTTCTCGTCCAGTTCGTTGAAGTCATAGACCATGTCATACGAGAAGTTTTTCACCTTCTTGTAGAACACGCCAACCGAATAGAGGCCGCCGGTATCGGTGTAATATTCGATCTGCGCGTCAAAGTTGTCGGAGATCGCGGGCATGAGGTTGGGGTTGCCGTCGGTGATGTCCCCGTCTTCGTTGACAAAGCGGCCCGCCGTCAGCTCGCCAAGCCGGGGGCGGCCGTAGCTGCGGTTATAACTTTCGCGAAGGATGAGGTTGTTGGCCAGTTCGTGGCGAAAGTGGATGCCGGGCAGCCAATGGCCATAGGAATCGCCGGTCTCAACCGCAGTGACCATCGGCACGCCGTCGAGATAGCTGACGCGCAAGTTGGTGTTTTCCCAGTCGACCTGTTCATACCGGATGCCCGCTATGATGGTGTGAGGCCCCGTTTCGAACGTGCCCATGACATAACCGGCCTTGGTTTCCTCGGTCGCGTCGTAATCCTCGAAATTGCTGTCCTCGAGCGAGTCTTCCTCTTCGAATTCGAACAGTTCGGGATTGCTTGCGAGCAGCGCCACGCCGTTTGCAGGGATGACGTCATAGATCTTTTCGCCGCCAAGCAGCACTTCGTCGGTCGGATTGACGATCTGCGCATAGGGGAAGGTTTCGTCCATCGAGTAGATGTTCGCGACCTGGTCGAATTTTGGCGAAGAGCGGTAATACTTGGCGCCGCTCTTCACCGTGAACGCGCTCGATCCAAGGTCGAACGAACGTTCAAAGTCGAGCTTTGCGCTGAACACGTCCTCCGTCTTGATCGCGTTGACCATCTGCAGCTCGCCCTCTGTCACCAAAGAGAGATCGGAATGGTCCTGCCCGTCGATCGGGGTGATCGTGACGTTGCCGCGGTCGACATCGTTGATCTGGTATTCGAACTGAAGCCACGGATCGTCCGGCTCCATCTCGAAGTTCAGTTCGTTGTCGGCGACTATCTTTTGCTTGTTGCGCGAATAGAACAGGTCATAAGTCAGCAGGCTGCTGCCGCCTTCGTGACGGCCGCCGAAGTTGAGTGAGAACAGCTTGTTCTTGCGGGTGTCCTCGGTGCCGATCCAACCACGCTTCGCCTGCGAACCGTCATCGCCTGCGGTGCCGCGGCCATAGTCTGGCGTCAGTTCTGCATAAGTCTTGCGGCCGCCGATCGCGTCCTGGAAACGGGTATCGATGTCGATATCGGTTTCATAGGCGATGCCGGTGCGGTCCGCTTCGCTGTACATGCCGCGAAGGTAGAACGAATTGAACTCGTCGGTGCGGAAGTCCAGCGCGCCGTTGACGGTGTTCGTCTTGGTGACACGCGTGTTGTATTCCCAATGTGAGGATTCCATGAACCAGACCGGCGCACCCGATTGGTCGAGGCCGAGTTCCGGGTTGTTTTCAGGCGTCACCTGAACCCAGTCCATGTCGCGGTTGAGCGAGAAGCGGTCCGTCTCGTAACTGCTGACGTTGATGCTCACGCCAAGGTTGTCTTCGCCGCCGCCGATGCTGAAGATGTCGGAGTACTGCGCTTCGATCGCGTGCCCCCAGTTTTCCGAAAGGTCGTTGTACGTCCCGCCGACATTGACCTGAAGGTCGAGACCGCTGCGTTCGAATGCGGAACGGGTGACCACGTTGATGATGCCGCCGATCGCGTCGCCGTCACGATCAGGCGTCGGGGCCTTGATGACCTCGATCTTGGTGATGCCTCCGGCCGCCAGCTGGCTGGTGCTGAAACCGCGGCCGCCTCCTGATGTGGGAACGCGGTTGCCGTCGATCTGAAAGGAGTTGTAGTCCGCCTCGATGCCGCGGATGTTGACGCCGCCCGGCGCACCGTCCTGCCCCATGTTGACGCTAAGCCCCGGAAGGCGCTGCAACGCATAACCGATGTTGCCATCGGGCATCTGGCCGAAATCGTCTTCCGACACGACGTTGACGATGCCGTCTTCCGTCTTCTGCTGGTTGATCGCTCGCTGCGGGCCGGTCGCCGCTGCACGGACGACGATCTGTTCACCGGCAAGCGCCTGGCTGGTCAGGCCCACATTGGCCACCGCGTTTCCGCCCGACGGGACCGAGACGGTGATGGCCTGCTTGTCGAGGCCGACATATTCGACTTCGATCACGACTTCGCCGGCAGGCGCCGTCAGCTGGAAACGGCCATCCTCGGTCGTTACATCGCGGCCGCTGCTGCCGATGATGCGCACGGTCGCTCCCTGCAGCGAATTGCCGGTGGCCTCGTCGAACACGCGGCCTGTGATCGTACCCGCGCCCGACTGGGCCGCGGTGATGACCGCTCCTGCCTGGGCGTATGCGGTTCCTGCGGAAAGGGCGAGAAGTGCGGTGGATGCAAGAATGGCAGCCGACGTGGCCTGACGTCCCGTCATGTTAAGGTTCCCCTGAGATGGATTTCGGTAAGAAGAAGGATCAGTTGCCCACTTTTTCGTAGGGCAGCGTGTTGTCGAAGAGCCGCGTGGGCGGCAGGGTTTCCTCACCCGGTAGTAGCGCCTTGGTTCCATCGCCCGACTTGCGCATCCTGACTTCGTCATAGAGTGCGCCGTCGGCCGTGTAGGCGGCGTAGTGCAGGTCATCGCCGTCAATGCCGATGACTTGGTAGAACTGGCTGTTTTCCGCCATCCGCTCCAGCTTGACGCCGGTTTGCGCATAACTGTCCCAGCCGTTTTCGTTGAATGGGTACTGTTTGGGGCCCGACACGGAATTGACGAACATCGTGGTCACGCCTGCCGGGGCAACGGCAGCGCTGCGCGCAGGTGCTTGCTCCTGCGCGCCGATCGCGCCGCGGGCGTAAGTATGGTCATGCCCTTGCAGCACCAGATCGACCTTGTGCTTCAAAAGGATCGGGAGAAGGAGCACGCGCCTGGATTCGTTGTCCCGGCCGCGCCCCGATGAATAGATCGGGTGGTGCATCGTCACGATCCGCCAGCGCGCATCGCTTTCGGCAAGCTGTGCGTCCAGCCACTCGGCCTGATCGCCCATGTCGGGCATGTTGCTGTTGAGCACGAACAGGTGAAGGTCCTGCGAATACCGGATGTCATAGACCGTCTCTTGCAGTTCGGCGGAAAGCCCCTGTTCCTCGGGCAGGCGGAACTGCGGACGCCACAGCAGCGAGAGCATCTTCTGCTTGTCGCTTTCGGTCAGTCCGATCGTGTCGTATTCGTGATTCCCGGCAACCGGCACGCCCGGGATCATGCCGTGGATGAAACCGCCGGCACGGAACCAGTGCGCCCATTCAAGATCGCGCGACCCCCGATTGACGAGATCGCCGGCGTGAAGGATGAAGCGTGCATCGGGCGCCTGCTGAAATGCGGCGCGGATGACGCGTGGCCAATGAGAATCAAGCCCGTTTTGCGCATCGCCAAGATAGATGAACCGGACCGGCCCCGCTTTCGGTGCGGTGCGCGACTGAAACCATTCGCTCCATCGACCTTCGGCGCCCTCTACGCGGTAGGCATAGAGCGTGTCCGGCTCCAGCCCTTCGAACATGACCGAATGGTGGCTGGTCCGCGGCAATCCGGCATTATGCTGCACCGGCACATTCGCGGTGCCGAGTTTTACCGTCGTCAGATCCAGACCTTGCGTATCGGCCGCGGCGCTCGTCGCCATCTGATCGAAACGCGCGTCGGGCAGGCTGCGGGCGATCTGAGCGCGCGTGGCAGTAACCGTTCCTGCCGTGCGCCAGCTGATGCTGATCGTGGTCGCCGGGTCGCCGGCCATCGTGGCAACGATCCGGTCGGGCCATTCGCTCGCCTGCTGCCATGGCACTTGCGCAGTTTCATGCCCGCCGTCGTGAGAGAAGGCTGGCGCCGCAAGGACGGACAATGCCCCTGCAAGAATGGTCGAAATATGCTTCACGGTGACCCCTGGATTGCTCATCGGCAGGGGCGAACTAGGTGCTGGTGATGTCAGATTTTTTTCGGTTCCATTAGGATTGCTTAATGTAGGAACCGGCGCTGCCTGACCGCTGCATCAAGTGGGAATGGTCACCGAACAAAGCCTTGCGCAATGCGCGCGAACGAATTGCAGGCAACTGTCCAACACCGTTTCAGATGTGATGGCCAAGAATGTCGCGGTAGACCTGCGCCACGCTATGAGACGCGGCATTCCAGCTAAAGGCAGCGCTCCTCTCCCGCGCCGCTGCGCCCATTGCATGACGCCGCGCCGAATTGGAAACCAGGCTGCCGATCGCCTCGACATACTGGCGCGCCGATGTCGGCGCGCACATCAGGCCGGTTTCGCTATCACCTATCAGTGCACGCGCGCTGGGTGCATCCGCGCTGACCACCGGCAATCCGCTTGCCATGGCTTCCAGCATGACCTGTCCAAACGTTTCCGTCGTGCTGGGCGCCAGCATGATGTCTGCGCTTGCCACCGCCCTTGCCAGATCATCGCCCTCCAGATGGCCGGTCAGCACCGCGGTATCGATATTGTCAAAGCCGGACCTTGCCGGACCTTCGCCCACGACCAGTGCGCGGATTCTGCCCCGATCCTGAAGCCGGGCAATGACATCGGTGTAGATATCGATACCCTTCTCCTTCACGAGGCGGCCGAAGTACAGGACGACAATGTCGTCATCTGCGATGCCGAGGGTGCGGCGCCACGCCATGTCGCGTTTGAGCGGCGAAAACATATCGCGGTCGATGCCCCGGCTCCAAACGCTGGCCCGGCCATCGCCCCGCAAACCCCGAAGCTTTTCGACCAGCACCGGGGTCGGCGCAAATACGTGATCCGCGCGGCGATAGAACCGGTTCAAATGCCTCTCGGCGAGCGGACGGAGCCAGTCGAGGCCGTAATAGGCAAGGTAGGTTTCGAACAGCGTATGCATGCTGGCGACATGGGGGATACCGTGCGCCGCCGCCCAGCTTTGCGCCCGCGTGCCAAGAATGTCGGGGGTCGATACATGTACGATGTGCGGGTCAAACCGATCAAGATCGCGTCTTATCGAAGGCGGCAGTCCCAGCGCCAAGCGAAACTCGCTACGCACAGGCAGGGCAATCGATGGAACCGGCACCAGCGTGCCCTCCGGCTCGAAGGCAGGCGTTTGCGTGACGGGCGAATAAACGCGCACAGTGCAGCCAGCCTCGCGCTCAAGATAACCGGAAAGCTTGTTAAGGGCGCGGTTGGCCCCTTCCCTCAGGTAATTGTAATTGCCGGAAAAAAGCGCGACGCGAACGGGGTCAGACACGGCGGAAGTTGAAAGTCGCGTTTACGACAAACATCGCAAGACCGGCAAAGACGGACACCAGAATGCGCGCCGCCACGAAATGCATCGGGGTGCAGCGGATCAACAAGGCGAACAGCGACACCGTGATGACAAGGCCGACCGCCGCGTTGAGAAGGAAAATCACGTAACCTGTCGCCACTGCCCGATCGGTTCCCCTGAACACCCATGCCCGGCCAAGAGCATAGTGCAGCGTTTGCGCAAAAAGGAAGCTCAATCCCGTGGCAAGCACCTCGTCCATCCCGCCCATGCGGACAAGGACCCACAATATCGCGAGCCCCAGAAGAAAGGAGCAGGTGCTGACCACCGTGTTGCGGACAAGCATGCCGCCGACCCGGACCGTGAACAGCCGGTCAAGCATCGACCGCTTTTCGGACGTTTTTGCCGCGGTCTTCACGTGCTGGCGGGCAGCACCGTTTGCAAACCGTCATCCTCGCCGCGATCCGCCCAGGTATTCCTGCGACCGAGAAACGGATTGAGGAACACGAATGGCAGCTTCAGGAAGAGAAGTTCGGAATGGATGAAAGTGTCGATGCGGCGCTCCCACCAGCTCGATTCCCGTTTGCCATGTGCTCTCAGCCACCCTTCGTACGGAGCCCAATGGCGGGGTTCATCCTTTTTGATCACGCGAAAGATCCGCATCAGCACGGGATCGGTCTTCACCAGACGGTGCCGGAGCAGGATTTCCACCTGTTTGTAACCCCGCTTTTCAGTCAGCGCGATCACGCGGCACAACTTTTCGAACTGCCCATCATCGTCGATAATGGCCTGCGTATCGAGATCGTCGATCCTGGTGCGGAACATGATTTCGATAAAGCGATCGATGTGGCCAAACGTGCGATCGAGAGCCAAGGGCATCTTGTTCTGCAATTCGAACCATCGGCGGAACATCAGGTAGTGGGCCCGTTCGTCGATGCGGTGCTGTTCGATGGCCGCGATCAATGCCCTGTCATCGGGCGACCGCACTCGCACCGCGTCCAGAACGCGGTCAATGGCCGTGTATCCCCGGTGCTCGTTATAGATGTAAATCGAACCCAGGACATCAAGATAGCGGCGACGAACAAAACCGAGCATATGCAGCCCTCCCAACAATCCAAACGCGTGAAGCGGGGATTATGTCCGGATACTCACCGCAGTTTGTCATATTGGCCGGATAGCGGGGCCACGGACGCGTTTTTCCAAGGCGTAAAAACTCAGCGCGTCGGGCGATCCGATCTGTGCGGTTTGCCCGCGCGGCGGGTTCAGGCAAAATCGAATGCGAACGAACTATCAAAAGTTTAAGTCTCGTCACACAGCATCTGGCTGATAGATCATGATACAATCGTCACCGAGTATGGGTTTTCACCCGGCACGCGGAAAACAACTGAACCGGGAACCGCCCATCGATTGTTTGACGTACCGAGATCAACCACCGTTTCGGCAGTGCGGGCTCAAAATCTAGAAACGTATCGGCAAGGACGCTCCAATAACTATGTCCGGGCTATCTTCGGTCAATCCGATCGCTCCTGATAGCGTCAGGAATACGTTTCGGGAGAGCAGGATGCCGAGACCAAGATCAAGCTGCCCTATCGTCGTGTCCCCGCCAACTTCCGTTCCATCGATTTCGGCGGCACCTTCGAAAGCGAAGGCGAAACCCGCGCTCGTGTTGATCTCGGGAGTTACCGCAAGGTTCGCGCCAAAGCCGAGACTGGCGACCCCGGTTCTGTCCACGTCTACTCCGGAAATCCGTTCCGCGAAGGGATGCGTGTATGCCACTTCGCCATAGAAGGCGATTGGATCAAACGTTTTCACGGCCACCAACTGCCCGGAAACGCTATGAAAACCATTTCCAAGGGGCACCGGGTCGTCGAGAAAATCATCGCCTGTCGGCGCCTTATACCGAACATTGCCTACCAGCGAGGGACGGCCGCTGCTCTCACGCATGAGCGATTTCCAGACGGCGACAGAGATGTCGCCGATGCCAGAATTCTGGCCCACATCCTGAATGTCGCGGTGAAGCAGGGGCAAGTTTGCACCAAGCATCCAGCCATCGCCGGCACCGATCCTGACATCGATACTGCCGCCGATCAGGTCATCGCGGGTCGCCAGCGCATCGCGCCCCGAATGTGCCCAGAACGTGCCTGGCGTGATTTCAAGAATACCAGCAGGAAGCACGGAAGCGCCGCGCCGCTCAAGCGCTCTTGCCAAAGCCCTTTCAGTCTCGGGATCGCCCTGTTCAACAGGCGCGGACGAAACATTTGGCGAGGGCGGCGCGATCGTTCGACCGGCCAATCTTGATTCCAGCGTTTCGATCCGTTGCTTAAGCAGGAGATTAAGCTCTTTCTGTGCAGCGAGCTCCGCTTCAAGCTCCTCCCTTGATTGCGCAGAAGCGGGGACGGAGAGAAGGCACAGACAGGCCATCGCCAATACGAAACGCATCACTCACCCCTATGTATTACGAATGCCATGCCATCGAGCCAGGCCTTGTCGAAGCTGGAACGAGAGAGGGTCCGGTTCCCAAATGCAGGATCGGCCAACCTTACATCCCCTTCAGCGGTCAGGCCCTTGTAGACGACATAATGATTGTAACCGTG
>Ga0316207_10005773_pt1 | contig 10114 bp, 7 predicted proteins | sample 6weekpyrite_MG_FD_204943 | JGI IMG/M metagenome (GOLD analysis project Ga0316207, IMG submission 204943) | Microbial mat bacterial communities from mineral coupon in-situ incubated in ocean water Damariscotta River, Maine, United States -... | ecosystem: Environmental > Aquatic > Marine >...
CTAAAAGATTACGAGCAAGCGGTACTATTGTTTGCTAAAAGCGGTAGCGTCTCATTCACGAATAACCGTGCCGAGAGGGATTTGCGGATGTCGAAAGTAAAACAGAAAGTCTCGGGGTGTTTTAGGCAGGAGGATTATGCTCATGCGTATTGCCGAATATCCAGCTATCTTCAAACGATGGCCAATAAAGGACATAACCCGCTGATTGCGATTCAAATGGCCTTGTCAGACGGATTAGGGGGTGAGTAGTTACGTTTTAACTTTATTTCTTTTGCTTTATTCATTTGATGGCTGATTTAATATTTGGAGGCTTTTGGGTGAGGATAATTATGTTTATAGTAAACGATTTCTTATAGCTCTTCACAGCAAATATTCCAGCAAAGACTTTCAGGTGGCACAAACTCTCAAAGGGTAACTTTAGGTGTAGAAGAAACTCATCAGCTAAAACAGCTGCATAGGCGACAACAAAAACAATCAGAGCTGCTTAGCTGTTAGGGTGTTGGCTTGGATAAACTAGGCAACTAACTGTTCAATGATTGTCGCCAATTTGGCCGGAAAGATGCCGATACCCATCACCATCAGTGTGACGAGCCCCATAATAATCAAATCGCTTATCGAATGAGGTTTGTGATAGCGAGTGGTTTGTTGTTTGGGTTTTTCGGCCATCATCAGTACGACGCGGAGATAGTAATAAATGCCAACGACGCTCCCGATGACCAAAGCTGCGAGCATGCCCCAAAGCTGCCCGTTGACAGCGGCGAGTGTCAGGTAGAATTTTCCGACAAAACCAATGGTCAGCGGAATTCCCGCCAGAGATAGAAATAGCAGAGTCAGCACTAGTGCGGTGGCGGGTTTAAGCCAGAATAACCCTCTTAAACGCTCAAGGGTAAAAGGTAAAGAGGGGGTATCGTGTTGTAAGATCATCAATATCGAAAAAGCGCCTGCCGAGGTTAGCAAATAAGCGAACAAATAGTAGATTGCCGCTTCGTTCGCCAGCGTCGTCTCACCCGCAATAGAATCTGCTGGTTGAATCGCCAGGATCGCCAGCAAAATATAGCCGAAATGCGCTACTGATGAGAAGGCCAACAGGCGCAACAGATTATTTTGCAACAGCGCCAGAAAATTTCCGATTAGCATCGAGGCGACGGCGACAGCAGAAATAATGACAATAATGGCTTCTTGCTGGTGCCAGTTGCCATAAGAAAACAGCCGAATCAGCACCACAAAAATCGCGGCCTTTGACAAAGTTGCCAGTAGCGCCGCAGTGGGCAGCGGTGACCCTTCTAGCAAATCGGCTAACCACAAATGACACGGTGCCAGTGACAGCTTAAATGCGAACCCCACCAATAGCAGTATGATGGCGGCACCGTAAATTACGTCATTGACTTGGGTCTCGTTATTGGCAAAAGGCAAATGTTGTGCAATCTCCTGAATGTCTAATGTACCGCTGTAAAAGTAAATAATGGCAATTGCCATTAGTACAAAGGCCGATGCCACTGCCGATAACACCAGGTATTTAATGCCGGCTTCGAGTGCCTTATTGTCCCGATCTGGATACGCAACCATCGGTACCAATGATAAGCCCATTAACTCCAGGCCAAGAAAAAAACTGGCAAAATGGCTGCTGGCACACACCACCAAGGCACCTTGGGTCGCCAGCAGGAATAGCATATAGTACTCTTCTTTAGGGTCTTTCAGGTTTTCCAGCCAAGGGTAGAGTAAAAAACTCAATAATAGAGCGACCAGAATCAGTAAGGCTGATAGCAGCGACGTTGTACCATCAAACAGAAACAGATCACTTTGAAAAGGTGCATTTTTGATTTGTGAGAGTTGGATCGATAACGCGACAAACAGGCCCAGTGACGTTAGCAGACTGGTGTAACGGTGTTCGCGCTTGATGGCCGCAAACAACATCACAATCAGCGCGGTGCTGCTGATCACAATTGAGGGGAGTAAAGCGTATCCCAGAGTATCGCTCATTTTACAACTCCTGCGATCGTGGTTGATGTTGTGATCGATGGTGATGTCGCAATCGGGAAGCGATCAAGCGTCTGTTGTGCCAGATCCAGCATCGGTTGTGGATGCAAACCCATGTACAGTAGCAGTAATACCATACTCAGCATCATCGCCACTTCGCGCTTATCCAGGTCGATCGCCTGCTCCAGTTTGAGTGGCCCAAAAAACGTTTTCTGAGCGATAGTCAGAGAATAAATGGCTGCCAAAATAAGTCCCGATGCAGCGATGATGGTATAGGTAGGGTACTTGGTAAAGCTGCCGACCAAAACTAAAAATTCGGCGACAAAATTTCCGAGTCCTGGCATACCGAGCGATGCAGCGACAAAGAACAGGCCGACAGCACTTAAGCGGGGAACGCTTTGCCACAGCCCACCGAGTTTATTCAGGTCGCGAGTGTGATAGCGAAACTGAATGGCGCCGACTAATGCAAACAAGGCTGATGTGCTGACGCCATGCGCCAGCATTTGAAACACCGCGCCTTGCCAGGCCAGAGAAGTAAATGCAAAGCAGCCGAGCAACACAAAGCCCATATGGCTGACGCTGGAATAGGCGACCAGTCGCTTGAGGTCCTGTTGTGAAAATGCCATGAGCGCGCCATAAATAATGCTGACACCCGCAATACTCATGACATAAGGCGCAATTTCAATACTGGCCTCAGGAAACATGGGCAGCACAAAACGAATGATGCCGTAGCCGCCGGTTTTCAACAACACGGCTGCCAGAATTACACTGACTGCTGTTGGGGCCTGAGTGTGGGCATCGGGTAGCCAGTTATGAAACGGCACGATCGGTAATTTGATCGCAAAAGCGATAAAGAAGCCCAGCATCACCCAAAATGATGCGGTCTCAGAGAGTTGATGTTGTAACAGGTCAATATAGTCAAAACTCAGTTGGCCACTTTGTTGATAATGTAGCAGCGCCAACACAGCGATACTCAACAGCATCAACAAACCACCCGCCTGGGTAAACAGAAAGAACTTCATTGCCGCGTAACGTCTGTTTTCATAGCCCCAAATCGCGATCAACAGATACATCGGCACCAGCATCACTTCCCACAATACGAAAAACAGGAAGAGATCCAAAGCGCAGAACACACCAATGACACCCGCTATCGACCACAGCAAATTAAAGTAGAAAAAGCCCTGACGTTGTTTAACTTCCTTCCAGGCGGCCATGACCGCAATCAAGCCCATTGATAATGTTAAGGCAACCAACAGTAAACTCAGTCCATCGAGTGCCAGGTGAATACTGATATTGAAACGGGGAATCCAAGGGTAAATCTCATTGATCAGCCAGCTCTGCTGAAGGCTGAGATCCAGCCCGGATAACAATGGTTGCAGGGGCAACCAGGCAACAACAAGCCCAATGGCCGCAATCCATTTCGGCGCACCTTCGCTAATAGATTCACTTAGCCAGGCGACCAGGCCAGTGGCTAAGAGAATCAAAATCAGACTTGTTAATATCATTTAGCATCGTCCTGTTTTAAAGAAAAATTTAGCTTGTTACTAGCGTATAACCCAACGCCGCTACCGCAAAGATCACCAAACTGCTGCTATACCACCTGAGTTGACCATTTTGAAACCAGCTGAACAGCCTGTTTAGTTTCTGGCTGACATAGACAATGCCAGCATAAAAACTGTCAACGAGGTCGTGTCGATTCATTCGTGTGAGCTCGATAAAAGGATCGACAAAGACCTTTTGATAAAGCCAGTCGAAGGCCCAGCCGCTTAACAGAAACTGGTGTATTTTAGCCAAAGGGCGTGATTGGAGGGTTCGGCCAAACACACCATTTTTAAACTGAATCCATGAAAACGCCACCGCACAAATGGGGACGGCGATGGTGAATACGGTAATCAGGAAGCCCGGATGATAGACGTCATCCGATGACTCAGATGAAAATAAAGTGTTCAGGCCGCCAGGCTCAATACCGCCAAACACCGCAAGAATGGCCAGTACCGCCAGTGGGCCAAGCATTATTTTGCCAGGGCGTTCATCAGGCTCTTGATGAGGTTTACCCAGAAACACCACAAAAAACAGCCGGAAGCTATAGAACGCAGTTATAAAAGCACCGACGATTGCGACGCTCCAGAAAAAAGGCATGTCATTTTCGAGCAGTTTTTCCAAAATCAGCTCTTTACTGAAAAAGCCCGACATCAAGGGCAGAGAAGCAAGCGCGGCGCAACCGATCAGAAAACAGCCACTAATCATCGGTAATTTTCTGGCAAGGCCGCCCATGCGAAAAATGTTATGTTCGTGATGCATACTGTAGATCAGCGCACCGGCCGACAAAAATAGCAGTGCCTTGAAAAAGGCATGAGTCATTAAGTGAAATACCGCAGCAGACCAGGCACCTGCGCCTAGTGCCAAAAACATATAACCAATCTGGCTTACCGTCGAGTAGGCCAAAATACGTTTGACATCATGTTGTACCAGTGCTGCGCTGGCCGCAAGAAACAGTGTTACCGCACCAATAGCCGCGACGCTTTGCATCGCAAATGGTGATAACTCAAATAAGCCATGGTTTCGGGCGATCAAATAGACGCCCGCGGTCACCATGGTCGCCGCGTGAATCAGTGCGCTGACCGGGGTCGGGCCCGCCATTGCATCAGGGAGCCACGATTGCAGGGGCAACTGACCTGACTTGCCGACGGCACCTGCTAGCAAAAGCAAGCAGCTGATCGTGACCATGTCGATGCCCGAACCGGTGGAGCCAGTTAGCGGCCATAGTTGAGCTGCGCGTATTTGCAGCTCTTGGATATTCAGCGTGCCGAGTTGAAAAAACAGCAGGAACAGTCCGATCGCCATCCCGGTGTCACCAATGCGAGTCATGATAAAGGCTTTGTTGGCGGCGAGATTGTTTTCGGTTTTTTGGTGCCAAAAACCAATCAGCAGAAAGCTACACAGTCCTACGCCTTCCCAGCCAAGAAACAGAAACAGTAAGTTATCGGCCAATACCAGAATCAACATCGCAGCAACAAACAGATTCAGATAGGCGAAGAAGCGCTGAAAATCACGATCTTTATCCATAAAGCCGACCGAATAAAGGTGAATCAGAAAGCCCACCCCGGTGACGATTGAGATCATTACCTTTGACAGGGCATCAAGATATAAACCAAATGAGATCGAAAATGTATCGACCTGAATCCAGTTTGCGTAGGTGTAAGAAAAGCTGGATTCACCCGTGGCTGAAAACTGCCAGTTGAGTATGAAGGTACACAAAACCGCAGCGGCCATTGAACCAAGCGCCAGGACAGAAACCACGGTTTTAGACAGTTTGACTGAAAACAAAGGTGCCAGAATTAACACTGAAGCACTGAACAGTGGCAGCATTGGTACGGCCAGCAACAGGTTTGATAAGGTCTGTGTCATTGCAGGTGAAAACGCCGAATCCATCATTCGTTTCTACCCCTTCATCTTCGATAGCTGATCTACATCGAGCGTATGTCGTCGTCGATACAATTGAATTAGCAGCCCCAGGCCAATCGCGACTTCAGACGCGGCCAGTGTCAGAATCAGCAGGTACATGATCTGACCATCACTATTATTATGGTAGCGTGAGCCGGCAACAAACAGCACCGCGATAGCATTTAGCATTACTTCAATCGAAATCAGCATAAACAGCAAATTGCGACGCACCATTACCCCGTATACGCCTATCGAAAACAGCGCAATACTAAAAAACAGCAGGTAGTGTTCAGCGATCATCCTCGCCTCCTGTCATAGACTTTTCCTGGTGGCGTCTGCCAATATGGAATGCGCCAATAAGCGCCGACAATAGCATCAGTGCTGAAATTTCAACCAACAGCAAGTAGGGCCCAAACAGCGGTCGGCCAATTTCTTTGGCGCCGATCGTTTCGACAGTATTGGGGAGTGTGCTTGCGATGCTTTGTTGTTGGTTTAAATTAGCTTGATCAGAAAAACCTGACAGCGGGCTCAGTAGAAAAAGCAGTTCGCCAAGCAAGATAAAACAGAGCAAGGTCGCCCCCACTGACCGTTCCGGTTGAAACAGCATGGCTTCCTGTTTCAGGCTTGCTTGGCCTTGGTGCAGCATCATCGTGACAAAAACGAACAGCACCATCACGGCGCCAGCATAGACGATGATCTGCAAAGCGGCGGCAAACGGCGCGCCCAACAAGAAAAAAATAAGTGCGATGGCCAGCATCGTAATCACCAGGTAGAGCAGGGCATGAACAGCGTTGCGACGCGTGACGGTTAACAAGGCACCCGTTAGCGCGACTGCGGCCGCGATAAAAAACAGTATGGTGATCATGGTGTTGATTTCCTCATGGCAACAGGCTCCTGATATCGACAGGGGGCTGTTCATTTTCGCCTTGCCCTTTGTCTTTGCCTTCAATGGCCTTGCCGCTGATTTGATAGAAGCTGTAATCGTGATATTTGCCGGTGCCGCTGATCAGCAGGTGCTCCTTTCGATAGACCAGGTTTTGGCGATCATACTCGCCCATCTCGATGTCGGGCGTCAGTTGAATTGCGTGCGTGGGACAGGCTTCCTCGCAGAAACCACACATGATACAACGGGCAAAATTGATATCGAAGGTCTCGGCCACCCAGCGTCCGTCATCAAGTTCGGTTTTCTGTAAAGCAATACAATCTACCGGGCAAACCGTGGCGCATAAATTACAGGCAACACAGCGTTCATTGCCGTCGGGGTCTCGAGTCAATACGATCCGGCCTCGGTAGCGTGGCGCCAGGTAGGGTTTTTCTTCCGGGTACTCTACCGTGTCTATTTTGGTCACGCTGTGTTTTAAAATCTCTATCAGGGTATTGATCTGACTTTTCATACCTAAGCTCCCCCTGCGTACAGTTTTAAGGCCCCGGTGACGAGCAGGTTGATCAAAGACAAGGGCAGCATGTACTTCCAGCCGAAAGCCATCAATTGGTCATAGCGTGGCCGGGGAGTGGCCGCTCTCAATAAAATGAAGAACAGTACGAAAACAACAGTCTTTAATAGAAACCATATAATGGGTGGCAGCAGGGGTGCGAGGGGACCAGGGCCGTGCCAGCCGCCAAAAAAGAACGTCACAATCATTGCGGAAATCAAAATGACGCCCAGGTATTCGCCAATAAAAAACATGCCGAATTTCATGCTTGAATACTCCGTATGAAAGCCTGCGGCGATTTCATGTTCGGCTTCGGGCAAGTCGAAGGGCGCTCGATGACTTTCAGCGATTCCGGCGATCAGAAAAATAAACAGAGCCAGTGCTTGCGGAATGCAGAACCACATATCCTCCTGTGCGGCGACAATATCATTCAGGCTGAAACTACCGGTAATAATAACGATACCCATTAATGACAAGCCCATAAACACTTCGTAACTGAGCATTTGAGCGGCAGCGCGTAGCGCCCCCAATAACGCATATTTACTGTTGGACGAGAAGCCAGCCAGCATCACGCTATAGACTGAGAGCGAACTGATTGCCAACAGGAACAGCAAGCCATTATCAAAGTCGGCGATTTGCAGCGTCGGCGAGAAGGGAATAACGGCAAAACCCAGTAGCATCATAATCATCACGATCATCGGTGCGACCACAAAAATGACCTTGTCGGCAAAAGGCGGAATCCAGTCTTCTTTGAAGAAAATCTTGATCATATCGGCAACGACTTGCAGCAAACCGAACGGGCCAACCCGGTTGGGGCCATAGCGGTCTTGCCATAAACCCAGCAAACGACGTTCAACCCATGTCATCCATGCACCGGCAAGCAGCAAGACCACCAATATCGCCAATGGAATCAGCACGTCACTCATGGTATTTCTCCAGGTAAGCCCAAGCCCGTCTTGCCTTGTTTTGTCTTGTTATTTGGAACAGCGGGGCGGGAATCAATGCGATGTCGTCGGCGACATTATTATCGATCGTTAGAGGCAGAATGGGTTGTTCTGCATTGGCTATTGCACCTTCATAAGCAATGAGAATTGCATCGCCTTGTTCAACACCCATCTTTTGCGCTTGTTTGTTGTTCACCTTGATTGTGGGTCGGGTTGCTCTTTGCTGTATGCACTCGACATAGCTGCTTAGCTCGTCATCACCGAATATTTGGTGATAGGGGCCCAGACGAATGCCACCTTCAGGTATGGAGCATAGGTCAGGTTGGTATTCCGCTTCTGTAGATTCAACCGAATTTTGACCTGGTTGGGTAAAAAGCATAATGCCGGGATGATTACCCACAATGGCACCGTTTGCCTGATTCTGGAAATGACTCAGTGATTCGGTTGAGTTCCAGCCAGGAGACCAGATTTGGGCTGGCGCGGTACTGCCGCTTTTGGCAATGATGACTGAGTTTGGAACGCCTTCTTGCGAATACTGATAGGGTGAGTCTTTATCAGGTGCTGGTGGGTGCTCTCTAACGTCGATCGCTGCATTGCTCGCGGTGCGCCCTGAGGCCCGCATGGTTTTGCGCGCGACTCTGAAGCCATCCGGTTTTTTAGGATACAGCGAAGGCAAGCCCGCAAAGCAGTCCAGTACACCTCCCAGATCGCTGACCAAGGTGTGAAAATCGGTGTCGTTACTCAACCAGTGATGCGCTGGAAAACGTTCATCGTTCGGAGGAAAACACGAAACGGCAGCTTGTAAACGGCCTTCATAATTGACCCAACTGCCGTGATACTCGGCAAAACTGGTGGTTGGCAGCAGCAAGTCGGCTTGTTCGCCGGTTGGGGTTAGTAAGTGATCCAATACGATAATATTCTCGACTTTATCCAGCAGCGCTTCCAGGCGATGCGCTTCGCAGAATCGATACAGGTCGGTTTCCAGAATGACCAACGTTTGCGGCGGTGTTTGTTCCAGTTTATCGAACACGGCGCTTAGGTGGTTGTCCGGTTTGCTGAGCAATGACAGACCAAGACTGTTGGCCTGCGGTAAGGCGCAGATAAAACCGGAATTCGGTTTGATTCGATGCAATGCTGAACGAAGTGCTAACGTCGCCTGCAACACGGCCTCGCTGCCACTATTGATTCCCGTTACGATAACGGGTCGTTGTGCCCGGCGAAGATCATCGGCAATCACTTTCGCCTGTTCCCCAGCCTGGTTTGCCAACGAATTGTTATGCTCCAATAAAGCGATAATTTGCCAAATCAACTCGACTTGCCCGGCTTCATTTTCGCGAGCTGTACTCTCGGCGATATCATCCAGTGTCGTGCCGTGACTGCTGACAATATGCAAGGGGGATTTCAGCTCTTGCGTGATGTTCTTAACTTCTGCCGCGCTCCAGTACTGCACACCCATTTTGGACGCTTTGTCGATGCCTGCGTTTTTGCTCATTTGGCGCAACGACAACGCAATACGTGGGGCTGTTTGGGTAATATCCTCGCCTATCAGCAAAGAGGTATCAGCAGTTTCCAGGTATTTCAGCGATGCATTTACGGGCGGATGGTTCTGATAATGGTGGATCAGCTGTTTCAGCAGGGCGTGCTCCGATTGGTGGCAGTCACTGAAAAAGTTGCTGTGTCCGGCGAGTTCTCGCAAGGCAAAATTATTCTCAAGCGATGAGCGTGAAGAACCGACGGCAATGACTGACTGATTGCCTGATTGGCTACGTGATGTTGCCATCAGTTCCCGTAGAGTGACTGAAGCTTGTTCATGATTCAGTCTGTCAGTTCGGTGTTGTGAGTTGTTGCGCTGCCACGGATGCGCCGTTCGCTGGGGGTGGTTGACGTAACCGTAGCCAAATCGACCTCTGTCGCAGAGGAAATAACCATTGATATCGGGGTTGTAGCGGTTGGTGATGCGCCTTAGTGTGCCATCGCGTTCACCCGGCTGAATATTGCAGCCGACACTACACAAGGTACAAATTGATGGCGCTGACTGTAGCTCCCATTTGCGACAATAATGCTGGCTGAAGGTCTTGTCGGTGAATACACCGGTCGGACAGACTTCGACCAGATTGCCGCTGAACGCATTTTCCAGTTCTCCATCTTCTGCCCGGCCAAAATAGATGTTGTTGCGTGAGGCAAAGACATTCAGGTCTGTGCCTCGGGCGTAATCACGATAAAAGCGAATGCAACGATAGCAGCCAATGCAGCGATTCATTTCGTGGTTGATAAAGGGGCCGAGGTGTTGATTGAGATGGGTTCGTTTCGGCCCAC
>Ga0316207_10005774_pt1 | contig 10105 bp, 9 predicted proteins | sample 6weekpyrite_MG_FD_204943 | JGI IMG/M metagenome (GOLD analysis project Ga0316207, IMG submission 204943) | Microbial mat bacterial communities from mineral coupon in-situ incubated in ocean water Damariscotta River, Maine, United States -... | ecosystem: Environmental > Aquatic > Marine >...
ATTACTTATTTCGTACCGGTGATAAATTCAAATCACTTTATGCGATTCAATATGGTTCGATGAAAAGTTACGGACTAACCGTCGACGGTAAAGAGCAAGTAACTGGATTTCATTTAACAGGCGAAGTATTGGGGATGGATGCAATTGATGAAGATGAACATCATTGCAATGCAGTCGCACTAGAAAAAACAGAGATTTGTGAATTACCCTTTACTGCTTTAGAAGCGCTGCAAAGTGATGTTCCTAGTTTGCAGAAAGATTTAAATAAAATTATGTCGCGCGAAATTCGCCGTGATCAACACATGCTACTTATGCTTGGTTCAACAACGGTTGAGCAACGCATGGCACGTTTTCTTTTAAATCTTTATGATCGATTAAAAAAACGTGGTGCATCAGATAACACGCTTAATTTATCAATGACGCGTCAAGATATCGGTAACTACCTTGGTGTGGCATTTGAAACAGTCAGCCGCCAACTTGCACACATGCAAGATGAAGGTATTTTAGAAATTAAGAACCGTAATATTCATCTATTGGATGTTGAAACACTCGAAAATATCGCGGGTTAACTCCCTCACTCACTACCACCCCCCCACTTTCTGTGTAAGAACTATTTCTGGTTTTTGTGTTTATCTTGATCTCGATCAAGGAGCGTGACTGTTTAGAGGCCTAGTTTGTTAGCACAAAGTAATATTCTGACAATAAGACGAGGGAATGGTAATGGCAAAGATACTGAGTATTTTAGTGGCCATGGTGTTGGGACTTTCGGGTTGTGATAAACCGGCAGATTCATCCGCAGAAAGTAGCAAAGCGTCAGATGCATCAATAACAGCAAAAGTGGCAGATAAACCAATATTCGTTGACCCATCATTGGCTGCAGCGGGTAAAGCGCTTTACGCACAAAATTGTATTTTCTGTCATCAGGCAGATGCAATCGGTAAGCCGGGTTTTGCACCGTCGCTCACTAATCATGAATTCCTCAGCGTATCGTCGAATAGGTTTCTACTCAGCACCATTCGAGATGGTCGCGCGGGAACCGGTATGCCGCCGTTTTCACATCTAGGTAAAAAAGACATCGAATCAATGGTCGCTTACTTGCGTAGTTACGCAACATTGCCCGATCGCTCCGCAGACATTGATGCACAACCTGCAGCTACCGGTGATATTTCACGAGGTCAGGCATCTTATAATTTGATCTGTCTAACCTGTCACGGTCCAAATGGTGATGGTTATGCTTCCGGTGGTACCGGTACGGCAATTGGTAAGGCGGGGACTTTGGATAAGGTCTCTGACGGTTTCCTTCGTGTAACGATAAAAGAAGGAAGAACGAATACACGCATGCTCGGGTTCGGTAAAGAGGGACCTCGGACGATGGCGGCACTTTCTGATCAAGAGATTGACGACATTATTGTTTACCTACGCACCGTACCAAGTAAATAAGGGAGACATCAGCATGAAAAGAGTAAAAATGAATCGTCGCGATTTCCTTAAAGGAAGCGCCTTTATTACGAGTGCGGCAGCCGGTAGTAGTTTGATGGTCGGTGCGAATCCTGAATTGGAAGCGGCTCCGGCATCCGTAGATAAGGCAGCGACAACGCGTAAAACAGCCGTTGCTCAGTGTCCTTATTGTGGTGTGGGTTGTGGCACGATCATTCAGGCCGAGAATGGCAAGATTGTTTCTATGCGCCCTGATAAAGATCACCCAACTAACTATGGTCTCCAGTGCATTAAAGGCTTAACGGCCGCAGAACCCATTTATGTTGATCGCATGGAAGGTGACCCATATGTGCGAAAAGATGTTTGGGCAGAATGGCAAAAACCCGGTCATGGTGACATGGAATACGTGAGTAAGACCAAGGGTTCGTTTGATGAAGAACACTTTGTACGTGTGCCGTACAAACAAGCATCAGACATGACCGCGCACAAGGTTGCGCACCTTGCGAAAAAATATACAGGTAACTCGATTGCCTTGTACGGTTCTGGTCAGCTCACCATGGAAGGTCAGTATTTAGAAAACCTGTTCATGAAAGGGGTACTGGGTTCGAACACCATCGAAGCCAATGCCCGTATGTGTATGACATCGGCGGTAACCGGTTACTTCGCTACCTTGGGTTCTGACACACCACCATTGGCTTATGATGACATTGAGCTGGCGGATATGATCATGCACTTTGGTCATAATGCGCGTGAAGCACATCCCATCATCTATTGGCGCATTGCTGATCATAAACAAAAGGCCGATATCCCAACGGTTGTTATTGATCCGCGTTACACCGGCACCGCGAAAGGCTATGAAGATATCAACAAAGACAACTCGGTACATGTGCCGATTCTCAATGGTGATATCAGTTTCTTAAATGCAATTGCACATGTGTTATTGAAAGATCACCCCGATGTGATTGATTGGGATTTTCTTAAAGCACATGTAACAGGTTGGGAAGAATATGTTGAAGGTGTCACCAACGATTACAGCCCAGAGCAAGTTCAAGATCGTATGGGTGGACCTAATCATGATGTACCACCTGAATTGATTAGAAAGGTCGCGAGCATGTTTGCTGATGCAACACGCAAACGTCTTGCACGCAGTAAAGGCAAACAGTCAGGTAAGGGCTATGGTGGTGTTGTCATCATGTGGGGTATTGGTTACAACCAACACATCCATGGTCAACACAACACCATCTCTATTGTTAACTTGTTGACCTTGACAGGTAACCTCGCAAAACCCGGTTGTGGTCCCTTCTCAATGACAGGCCAACCGAATGCGATGGGTGAACGTTTCACCGGTGGCTTAACCGGTCGTTTGCCATTCAACCAACCATTGAAAAATACCGCGCATCGTAAACACATGGCGCGTCACTGGAATGTACCAGAATCAAATCTCATTACTGCGATGAAGGCGAAGAATCCCGGTTATGCGGTTGGCATGATGGAACGTGCATTGAAAGATGATGTGAAGGCGATGTTCTTTGTTTACGCAACGCATATTGATTTGCCCGATCTGGATAAGTTGGTTCGTCCTGCAATGATGAAGACCTTCAACGTTGTGCAGGAGATCTATCGTCACGCACCGAACAACTTGTATGCCGATGTTATTTTCCCTGCCGCAACCTGGGGTGAGGTTGATGGTATTTACATTAGTTCGGAACGTCGACTCAACCGAGTTGAGAAAGCGGCCGAGCCACCTCCCGGCTGTCTACCCGACATGGATATGGTGATCGATAAAGGTAAAGAGATTGCCCATCTACTTGGTCTGGACGCGGATAAGATCTTCCCGTGGCAACGTAAGGAAGATGGCTTCTATGATGCGCAGGAAATTTTCCGCGCAGTATTGGCGGCATCAGAAGGAACGGATACCGATCTAACCGGTTTGCTTGAAATTGAGAAATTAGATGGCATCACACCGTATCAACATATCCGCGACATCCGTGGTGTGCAGTGGCCTGCACCAAGCTATGAAGTTGCAAAAGCGGGTGGCACGAAACGTCGTTACATGTTGCAGGAAGGTCAGTGGAAAAATAAACCATATGGTTACTTCCGCACCAAAGACGGCAAAGTGCACATGAAACTCTGCCAACAAGATTACTCACAGCGTGAGGAGATCACTCGGAAGTTGATGGAGTTTGGTGACAAGGAAGGTGGACCTTTAACTATCGATAATATCCCGCTGCTCAAACAGGCACGTGATATGGGTTTAACACCCGATATCCCTGATGAAAAAGAACGTGGCAAGAATTGGGATAAGGTTGCCAAGGATAAATATCCTTACTGGTTAGGTCTTGGTGTTGTGTATGAACATTTCCATACCGCTAAATCTAATCGTAGTCCGACTACACAACGTTTAGTACCAGAGATGTATGTCGAAATGCATGTCGAGGATGCCAGTGAACTGGGTATTAAAGACGGCGACAAGGTAAGGCTAGTAACGCGTCGCGGTTCTTTCGAGGCGAAAGCACAAGTCGGCACAAATAGTTTAGTTCGGCCTGCACGTAATAGTGTGCCACGCGGTTACATGTTCAGTCCTTGGAATCTATCAGTTGCTGATAGCGCGGATCCGAAGAAGAACAAGTGGCTTGTTAACAGTACCTCGAGTCGTGTTTGGGATATCGTTTCTGGACAGGTTGATTTCAAAAAGCTCGCTTGTCGTATTGAGAAGGTATAAAAGGGATGTGAGGCGACAGGAGTGAGGTGCGTAGGTGTAAAAACCGCTACGCCTCACTCTTTACCCTTAACACCTCATATTCATTATGCAACGCAGAGCCTTTCTTCAATCACTGACCGCAGCAGCGGCATTGTTGGCAGCAGCGCCACTTATCCAGGCTAAGAATAATCCTTCGTTTCGTTTTTTGCGGCCACCTGGTTCAAAGGATGAAAAGGATTTTGCAGCATCCTGTATTCGTTGTGGAAAATGCGGCGAGATATGCCCTAACCGGTGTATAAAATATCTTGGCACAGAAAATGGCATTGAATCACTTGACACCCCTTATATTGTGCCACGCGAGCAAGCTTGCATTTTATGTATGAAGTGTGGCGATATTTGCCCTACAGGGGCGATTGAATCCGTACCTCGTGAGATGAATGCGGTGTTAGAAAAAATCGACATGGGCAAGGCACGTGTTGATCGCACCTTGTGCTTGTCATGGCAGGGTAAAACCTGTGGCGTTTGTTATCGCGCCTGCCCCCTACAAGATGTCGCCATTCGAATTGGACGTTTGGAGCAACCACATGTTTTAAAAGATTGTGTAGGTTGCGGTCTTTGTGAACGATCTTGTATTCAGATCCCGCAGGCAATCAAAATCATTCCGAGTCATACTCGGAAAAGAGTTTAAGCATGCAAAAGTTAAACGCTAAGCCATCTGCATTGCGTCACCTGAACAAGCTGCGTTGGTTGGTGTTGTCGATTATATTTTTAATGCTGGTGTTGTTGCCATTTATTCATTTGTATCAAACCTATGTGGCAGCGCATGCCTATGATTTGTTACAGCCAAATGAAAAAGTGATTTATGATGTAATGGAATGGTTAACCAGTCCTTTTGTTAATGATCCCGAGCATGATCTTGATTTAGTAAAAGGCACAACATGGTCTGGTACCTTATTTGGTTTACAGTTGAGTGACCCTTTATCAGTCGCAACTCAAATAGCGACGTCGTGGTCTTTATATTGGCCTTTTATTCTAACCGCATTAATTCCTATTGTTGTGACTGTTTTATTGGGGCGCGTATTTTGTGGTTGGATTTGTCCTGCGACATTTATTTATGAATTGAATGACACCCTTGCTGCATGGATGCGCCGTGCAGGCGTACCACTGGGCGATAAGGTTTACGATAAACGGATTAAATATTTGGTACTCGTCGCCGGATTAGTTCTTTCTATGTTACTGGGCAGCATCATGACTGCGGCCATTTATCCACCTGCGATTATTGGCCGTGAACTTTATTATGCGATTGCACAAGGTGCGTTTGGTAGCGGCGCAGTATTTTTTATTCTCACAATACTGTTTGATTTGTTGGTAGCACGACGTGGTTTTTGTCGTTACCTCTGTCCCGGTGGCGCATTATATTCACTACTAGGACGTTACCGCTTATTACGTATTCAACGTGTAGTAGAAGAATGTAACGACTGTAAAAAATGTAATGTGGTTTGTGAATTTGGGTTAGATCCATTGCAGGATGGTTTTGGACAGGAGTGTAATAATTGCACAGCATGTATTGCAGTTTGTCCAACTGATGCATTGGTATTTAAAACTCAGTTGCATGATCAGGCTTATCAAGGCTCAGGTCATTTAGGGCATGCCTATCGAAACCAACAAGCTGAAGAAAAATAATGAAGCGCCGCCGCTTTATACAAACGATAGGTGCCTATACAGCTCTAGGCGTGGCTGCATCACTTCCGTATGGCGTGGCAAGATTATTATCACCCCATGTGCATGCAGTTGAACACGAACATATTCCTTTGCCGGGTGCACTGGCAGACCTAGATGAATTTGCACGTGCCTGTATTGGTTGTGGTCTATGCGGTGAGGTATGTCCTGCACGTTGTGTTGAATTTAAACAACGTGAAGGTGGCCGTGATGTTAATGCGCCTTATATAAATCCGGCGAAGAAAGCCTGCATACTGTGTAATAAATGCATGGAGGCGTGCCCAACTGATGCATTAACGGTAATACCGATTCGCGATATTGACATGGGTATTGCGCAGATTGATCGTGCGGCTTGTTATCCTTGGGTTGGTGAAGGTATTTGTGGTGCTTGCGTGGTGATATGTCCACTTGGAGAAAGTGCAATTAAGTTTACGTTTGCGAATATTTATAAACCCGCTGTAGAAGACGGCTGTGTTGGTTGTGGTCAGTGCGTTGAAGTTTGTCCTGAACCGAGCCTGCCAATCAGAATAGTACATCGTAGTGAAGGTACTATCGCGAAACATGGCGTTGCAGCAAGAAGACGTAGTTATTAGTGGAGACTATTTTTTGAAATTACTTAAAATTATTTTGGTAATGGTTTTATTTCTACTTGGCATTGCTGCCGCACAAGCACATCATGTTCTTGGTCGGCCTGCATATAGTTTGGGTGCAGATTCAAACACACCGCCGAGCATGCAAGTAGAAACACAAATCGGTGATTTTTATGTCACTTATATGGCCTTTCCTGCGTTTCCTAAACCCAATGAACAAGGTCGTGTTAATTTATATGCATCACGCATTGATAATGGATTGCCCTTTGATGGCAAGGTAACGTTTAAAGTACGCGATGATAATTGGTTCTCAAACGAAGCGGAGACATTAGGCGTACAAGATATTGATGATAGCGTTTATCGACAAGGTTTTATTTTTCAAGAAGAAGGTGATTATATTATTACCGCTGAATTTTCATCAGGTGGTGAGCCTTATCAAATAGATTTCCCTTTACGTATTGGTGAGCCAGTGGCAGTTGGGCCAATTGGTATCACGGTTGCTGTTCTTTTCTTTGTTCTTATTACCGTGAATGTTTTGCAGCGTAAACGTCGTTTTAGTCTCAAAGCAAAACGTGCGCGTGAGGAAGAATATTCATGACCATGACGCACCCGGGTTTACCGGACGCATGGTTATGGTTTGCGATGGCATTAATGTCATCGTCTGTCATGTGGGTCTTTATAAAAACAGCAGTGGATGTTTCTCAAAAGCATTCTATTCAACTTGAGCGTATTCCTGTTATTGGATTGTTGGTAAAATTATTTGCAGCCAGTCCTTGGCCATTAATTATCTTTAAATTTATCTCGGTCGCTTTATTTCTTACCGTGATCGCCGCAGGACTTTGGGGGACACCTATTCCTGAACGTAATCTTGCAACCACCTTAACCTGGACAGTGTGGTGGGCAGGATTGATTATCACGGTTTTTTTTCTTGGCTCAGCTTGGTGTGCAGTCTGCCCATGGGACACGATAGCCAGTTGGTTAGTTAAGCGCCGCTTATGGCGCCGCGCAGATGAATCTAGCAGTCTTGGTTTAAAAGTACCGAAGGCATGGCGAAATGTGTGGCCAGCGTTAGCGATGTTTGTTGGTTTAACATGGCTTGAACTCGGTGTTGGTGTGACCACCAATCCATATGCAACAGCCTTGCTATCGTTGTTAATGATTGTCATGGCAACCATTTACATGGCCGTGTTTGAAGGTAAGGCATTTTGTAAATATGTTTGTCCTGTTGGACGTACAGTCGGCTTTTATGGTCAGCTAGCAATGGTTGAGTTACGTCCGCGACAACAACAGACATGTGATAACTGCGAAACACGAGAGTGCTATCACGGCACAGAAGAAATTGAAGCTTGCCCAACGCATCTAGTGATGGGGACTTTAACGCAAAGCACTTATTGTACGTCTTGTTCAGCATGTACGATGAGTTGTCCATACGATAATGTTGGTTGGCGTGTGCGTAGCCCTGCTGTCGAAGCTATTCAACATGCGCGGCCGCATTGGGATGAGGCGTGGTTTATGCTGGGTTTACTAGGCTTAACTACGTTTCATGGCATCACCATGTTGGAAGTGTGGGAGAAATATTTATCACGTTTTGCTCAATTGATAGATGACTCTGGGCAGCTTATTATGAGTTTTAGTGTCGGTATGTTGTTAGTGTTTTTTGCCCCGATATTATTGTATTCAGTATTGATCAGATTGGCGCAATCCTTATTACCTGTGGCGATAGATTTTAAGCAACTGTTTGCCAAGCTTGCTTTTGTTTCCTTGCCGTTGGCATTTGTTTATCACATCGCACACAACTTGAATCATCTTATTCGTGAGAGCCGTGGTTTTACCGACGTATTGCTGAACCCGCTGGGTCGCGATACTTTGCCGTTAAGTAGTGGTGAATTACATATGCGGCACATGAACCCTTTGTTATCAGAACAACTACTTTATGGCTTGCAAGCAGGTTTGATGGTATTTGGTTTCTGGTTGGCATTACAAATTTTGCAGCATCGGACTAAAGAGGCGTTAATAGAAAAAACAACTTGGCGAGGATACTACTTGTTGCCGGGTATTATTTTTATCACCAGCGTGACCGCATTTAATTTGTGGCTGCTGGTGCAACCCATGATTATGCGGATGTAAATGGAATTAAATAATGGCTGGGCCCAATAAAAAAACTTGCGATTCAAAAATGAAATGCCTGCAAGATTTATTGTGCAAGTGGGTAGGTCATGCGCCAATTATTTTTATGATCATTATGTTTTCACTCGGGATCATTTTTTGGGGTGGTTTTAATACCGCACTTGAAGTAACGAACACTGAAGAATTTTGTATTAGTTGTCATGAAATGAAGAACAATGTTTATCAGGAATACAAGCAAACGGTTCATTACACTAATCGTACTGGCATACGTGCGACCTGTCCTGATTGTCATGTGCCGCGTGAGTGGGAGCATATGGTGGTACGAAAGATTGCCGCGACCAATGAATTATTTCATAAAGCAATCGGCTCGATTGATACGCCAGAAAAGTTTGAAGCCAAGCGTTTAGAGTTGGCCAAACATGTTTGGCAAAGTATGCAAGAAACTGATTCGCGTGAATGTAAAAACTGTCATGCCAATGAATTTATGAAATTGACTAGTCAAACAAAATTATCACAACGCAAACATGCGCGAGGCATTAAGGATGGCCTGACATGTATCGAATGCCATCGTGGTATTGCCCATCAACTACCAAAAGATTTTGATGCAGACGGTAAGTTACATGCATCGTTTAAAAAAACCAAACGTCCCTGTGGGGATTGCCATAAAAATCTGGCGCAATCGGATGCACCAATAGAATGGTAGATGAAATAGACCAGGGCCGTCGCTCCTTCTTTCGTCGCGCAGCGGGGAAGGTGGCAGAGAAAGTTGTTGAGCATGCCGATGCGAAGATTGAGGCGCGGGCTGTGCATTGGTTGCGGCCACCTTTTGCGATATCAGAGCTTGAGTTTATTCTTGCGTGTACTCGTTGCGGTGATTGTATTGAGGCTTGTCCATATAAGGTTTTATTCCCTTTGCCTTCGAGCTATGGAGCTGATGTTGCGGCAACGGCAGCCTTAGATGTGGTTAACGGTGGTTGTCATCTCTGTGAAGATTGGCCATGTGTAATGGCGTGCGAGCCGCAGGCCTTGAAACGAGAGGATAAGTTGGAGGATGAAGGTGAGTTTATTGCATGGCCAAAGATGGCGAGAGCCGTTATTGATGCTGAAAGCTGTTTGCCATTTAAGGGGCCTGAATGTGGTGCTTGTGAGGGGAGTTGCCCAATCCCAAATACCCTTGTATTTAATAGGGAAAAGCCGCAAATAGACCAAGATACCTGTGCTGGCTGTGGCTTGTGTCTGGCAGCCTGTATCGCTGAGCCCAAGGCAGTTCGCGTCAGTTCGCTATGATCGTGATAAGCCCGCTACGGCTGGGCTAGAGATGATCAAAGACTGACCACAATACTCCATTAATATTGTATATATTTATCATCCATCACTTTTATTGCACCATTAAAAACTATTGCGCAATTACTGCCAAACTAGAACACTTTTGGCTTGGTTCTCGTAGTCTCTTGATTTACACTGTCGCTGGTTTCAATCACGCTTGTGAATGGTGCTGCCCAACGTCCAGATTAGAGCGGACTAGGGGAGG
>Ga0316207_10005775_pt1 | contig 10102 bp, 9 predicted proteins | sample 6weekpyrite_MG_FD_204943 | JGI IMG/M metagenome (GOLD analysis project Ga0316207, IMG submission 204943) | Microbial mat bacterial communities from mineral coupon in-situ incubated in ocean water Damariscotta River, Maine, United States -... | ecosystem: Environmental > Aquatic > Marine >...
CTTTATGGAAATACCTGCTACTTGTTGTAGTGCTGATAGTGGGTGGCATTTATTCCATGCCAAATCTTTATGGTGAAGATCCATCTGTACTTGTATCACTTCGTAACAAGCAGATTGATGAAACGACTCAACAAAAAATTGATGAACTGTTAAAACAGGCATCTGTGCAATCAAAATCAAGTGAGCTCACCAATAACAAGCTGTTGGTTCGTTTTAATTCTGTAGAAACACAGCTTATCGCATCTTCTACAATTAAGTCATTTGATTTTATTAAGCGTAACAGTGATTACACCGTCGCCCTGAATCTCGCACCCGCCACTCCGGCCTGGTTGCAGTCATTCAATGCCTTACCAATGTTTCTCGGCCTGGATTTACGTGGGGGTGTTCATTTTCTTTTAGAAGTAGATATGGAAACCGTAGTAGATAATATGGAGTCCGATCTTGTTTCTGAAATGCGTAGCCATTTAAGAGAAAATAAAGTTCGTTATCGTGGCATTAAACGAGCGGAGGGTGGTATTAATATTCAGTTCCGTGATGCCAGTGGCCTGGAGCAGGGTGAGCCAAAATTAAGGTCGCAATTTCGTGATTTAGAATACTCTACGGATGAAGATAATCTGATGGTTTTTGCCAGGATCACGGAAAAAACCCTAAGACAGGAAAGAAAGTCAGCAATACAGCAAAACGTCACTACCTTACGTAATCGTGTTAATGAATTAGGTGTGGCGGAACCGGTTATACAACAACAGGGCGAAAATCGCATTGTGGTTCAACTTCCCGGTGTACAGGATACGGCACGAGCTAAAGATATTTTAGGTGCAACCGCAACACTGGAATTTCGTTTAACCGAAGGCACCCGTGCAGATTGGGCCAGTGCGGCAAATGGCGGTACCATTCCATTAAATGCAAAACTTTATCGCGAACGTAATGGTGACCCGGTGTTACTTAAGCGTCGAGTTATCGTTACTGGGGACCAGATTAACAGCGCATCATCAACCATTGACACACAGTCTGGTACACCAGCGGTCAGTGTTCGGCTTGATAGTAAGGGCGCTAAAAAAATGGGTAAAACTACCCAGGAAAATATTAAGAAACCAATGGCCGTTGTTTTCATTGAAAACAAAGTTGTTACTAAAATGGTCGATGGTAAAAAGGTTAAAACAAGAACCCGTAAAGAAGAAGTTATTAACATTGCTACGATTCAGGGACAGTTTAGTAAGCAGTTTCAGATAACCGGTCTTGAGTCATTTGAAGCCAGGGACCTTGCTCTGTTATTACGTGCTGGTGCTTTAAAGGCACCGGTTGAGATTGTAGAAGAGCGTACGGTTGGACCAAGCCTGGGTAAAGACAATATCGAACAGGGTTTTAATTCTGTAATGATCGGGTTTTGTTTAGTACTGGTCTTTATGGTGGTTTATTATCGGACGTTTGGTTTAATGGCCAATGTTGCGCTGACGGCGAACCTGGTTCTAATCACCGCAATTTTATCTTTAATGCAAGCCACACTTACATTACCGGGTATTGCAGGTATTGTATTAACAGTGGGTATGGCCGTTGATGCAAACGTACTTATTTTTGAGCGCATTCGTGAAGAGTTACGTTTAGGTAACTCCCCTCAGGCAAGTATACATGCTGGCTATGAAAAAGCGTTTAGTACTATTGCTGATGCGAATGTCACCACATTTATAGCCGCTATAGTTTTGTTTAGCCTGGGTACAGGCCCGGTTAAAGGCTTTGCAATAACATTGTCCATCGGCATATTAACTTCTATGTTTACCGCTATTATGGGAACCCGCGCACTGGTTAATTTGTTCTACGGTGGTCGCAACCTGAAAAAACTTTCAATATAGGAAATCAGCATGCATCTTTTAACAGGCAAAACAAAAATAGATTTCCTGGGTAAGCGTAATATTGCACTTGGGTTTTCAGTGGTTTTACTTTTAATTTCCATCGCCAGTATATACACACGGGGGCTTAACCTGGGTATAGATTTTACCGGTGGATATTTAATTGAAGTGGGTTATACACATTCGGTTGAACTTGAACCCGTGCGTAAAGCATTGGTAAAAAGTAAATACTCTGATGCTTTGATACAGCACTTTGGTACATCAAAAGATGTACTGGTGCGTATTGCACCCAGGGAAGGTGTAAATAGTGCCAGCATTTCTGATGAGGTTGTTCATATTTTAAAAAGTACTTCAACCGATACAGTTGAAATGCGACGAATAGAATTTGTTGGCCCACAGGTAGGTGAAGAACTAAGGGAGCAGGGTGGTTTAGCAATGCTCATCGCATTGTTCGGTATTATGATTTATGTGGGTTTTCGCTTTCAGATGAAATCTGCTTTTGGTGCAATTCTGGCGCTGGTACATGATGTAATTATTACTATTGGTGTATTCTCAATCGTTCAAATGCCATTTGATTTATCAGTACTGGCGGCAATTCTCGCGGTAATCGGTTATTCATTAAACGATACGGTGGTGGTACTTGATCGAATACGGGAAACCTTCCGCGCACAAAGGAAAGGTACGGCGGTTGAAATATTAAACATGTCTATTAATGGCACTTTATCTCGCACCCTTATGACCTCATTAACAACACTACTTGTGCTGGGTGCATTGTTTGCACTGGGTGGTGAAGTTATTCACGGCTTTGCATTTGCATTGATAGTGGGCGTGTTTATAGGAACCTATTCATCTATTTATGTCGCCAGTAGTAGTCTCGTGTTAATGCGTGTAGAGAAACATGACTTCCTTGAGCATGTAAAAGAGAATGAAGAAATAGACGATATGCCATAAACGTGGGGACGGCACCTTTGGTCGTCCTTAATTTATTGAGAGGATTAAATGAATTTTAAAATATATCTGTCCGGTGAAATCCACAGTGACTGGCGTGAAAAAATTGCCCAGGGCATTAAAGATAAGGGCCTGGATGTAGACATTAAATCTCCAGTTACAAATCACCAGGCCAGTGATGATTGTGGTGATAATATTCTTGGTTCTGAAGTAGAAGCTTTCTGGAAAGATCACAAAGCCGCAAAAATAAATTCAATTCGTATACGTAAATATATTGAAGATGCGGATCTTGTCGTTGTACGATTTGGTAATCAATACAAGCAATGGAATGCCGCCTTTGATGCGGGTTATGCCGCGGCCCTGGGAAAATCAATTATTACCCTGCATGATGAAGAACTTACCCATGCACTAAAAGAAGTCGATGCAGCGGCACAGGCAGTGTGTTCATCACCGGAACAGGTAGTAGAAATACTCTCTTATACATTAAAAGGATAATATCTGGTATAGCTAAGAGTTATAGTGCTAATAGTCTGGCACTGTACTTCCAGTACCAAATTAAGGATTAATAATGAAGTATCAGCCAGATGTGAAAACATTATTACTTAAGTGTGATCACTTGTTTTCCCCTGTTTTTTTCAAGTTAATTTTATTATTCCCGCTCTTTTTGTTTTCCATTGGATTGATATTTTCATCGGTTGTATGTGCAGCTGGAGGTAAAGTTGAAGCTTTACAGATGCCTGCGTGGTTAGAAAGAGAAGGCACCTTATCGGCTTTAACACCGGGTATGGTACTTCAATCTGGTGATACTATAAAAACAGGCCCTGCTTCACGAATACTGCTCAAAATGGATGAAGGAAGCCTGGTTAAACTGGGTGAGAATGCAGTCTTAAATTTTGATACCTTAATTCCCGCTGACCAGAAGCAGGGAATTTTTGAGGCGGCTTTAAATTTAGTTAAAGGAGCATTTCGTTTCACAACTTCCGCATTAGGACATAAACGCAGGCGCCAGGTTGATGTAAGAATAGGCAGTATCACCGCCGGTATTCGTGGTACTGATATCTGGGGTAGCTCTAAGATTGATAAAGATGTTCTGTGTTTAATTGAAGGTAGAATTAGCGCACAAAATCAGGGAGAACCTGAGTTTATTATGGAAGATCCTCTATCTTTTTATATTGTTCCTAAAGATAAACCTGCTCTACCTGTGGCACCTGTACCTGAAACAAAACTCGCGAAGTGGGCTGATGAAACAGAGCTGCAACCTGGTACCGGTATCCTGAGTATTGATGGGCAATGGGCGGTTAATTTAATGTCTATTGAAAATGAGTCTTCAGCCAGACCCATCTTAGCCTCTTTAACCGCAGCGGGTTATGCTGTAAAAATTGAAACTGCCATAGTTAATGGTAAAAACTGGTATCGTTTACGTGTAAGTGGTTTTAAAACCAGGGAAGATGCCAGGGCATTTGCTGCTGGCATTGACGGATCTTATGGTGTTTTGCATCCATGGATTGTTAAATTTTAATTAGTTTTATTGTAAAAGAGCTATAATTTATACGGTGAATTTTGTTAATTTTTAGTTAGCTCATAATAAGCCTGACTTTTTAAAATACTATCTATAATATTTCCCGGAGTATGCGGAGCGGTAAGTATCGACTGTAAATTTCCATCCGGGTTAATCAACATCAATGCAGAGCTATGATCCATTAAATAATCTGATTTCGTTAATTTTCCACTGGCCCCCGGGGCTTTTCTAAATACCGCATTTAACTGCTGACTAAGTCGCGTTACTTCTTCAAGCGGGCCAGTTAAACCAGTAAAGTCCTGGTTAAAATAGGCAACGTAGGGTTTAAGTACATCTACGGTGTCACGTTCTGGATCAATAGATAAAAATATAATTCGTGGAGGCTGTACATGTTCATTCTGCATATACTTGCTTACCTGGTTCATTACCGCCATTGTGGTGGGGCATACATCAGGACAGTGTGTATAGCCAACAAAAACCAGGCTCCAGTGATAGAGAAAGTCAGCTTTTGTAACTTTCTGGGATAGCTGGTTAACTAGTTTGAAATCATTAATTATTTTAGCTTTAGGGTATATAGCTCCTTGAATAGCTTCAGGCTTTATCGAGTCATTTGAAGTTGTATTCCCTAACCAGATGCCAGCAGTAGCTGCAGCCAGTGCTGATATAACCAATATTAATATGTGATGTTTTTTCATAACTGTTTTCATTATTTTTGCGAATATAAATGTCTGTAATTAAGCACTTGTTAGTCAAGTTTCTTTGATTTTTATCAAACAGCTATCATAACCATATTAGTAGTATATTGAAATGCATTCATCTACTATTTTGAAAAAATCACCCCATTTACCAGGGGTTCTTTCATTTCCTTTAAAGCTCGTTCCTGCAAAAATTCATTCTCGTTTACTGGTTACCTTTTTAAATAAGTTCCTTGCGCAACAGATAATTGAAGGTGAGCTTGATTTTTTAAAGAATAAAATACTCAGTGTTAGTGTTAATGATGCGGGCATTGAATTTTATGTTAGCTTTGTAAATGATCGTTTAGTAGCGCTAAATTCCACTGGCAGAAGTGATATAGAAATTCAGGCGAGTGTATATGATTTCATGCAGTTAGCAGCAAGGCAGCAAGACCCGGATACTCTTGTATTCCAACGACGCCTTATAATGCAGGGCAATACTGAACTTGGTCTTGAGCTTAAAAATTTTCTTGATGGACTTGATCTGGAATCTAAAGGCAGTTTTGCGAAAGTAGAATTATTATTGCTTAAGAGTTTGCCTATTTATAAAAGATTGTTTAGTTAAACCTGAAGTCAAAAGCTATTATCTGCAAATGAACGCAAAACACGCAAATAAAAGCAAAAACCTTATTGGGTAGTGCGCCGCAGGCGTACTGCCCAAACATTAGCGTATATTTGCGTTCATTTGCGGATAATAGCTTTTGACTTTGGTCATCACCAGTTTAGCTCAAACTCAAACCCTCAAAATACCTTAATCTATAAAGTAATCGCGGTGAATCCTTATCATCATCAAAACCACTACGATCATGTAGAACATTATTACTGATAAATCCCCAGCCTGACTGTAATGTAACTCGATAGATAGCTGGATCATCTGATTTCAATAATCTATCCAGTTCTTTTACAGCGGCCTGGGTAGTCGAGTCTTCTTTCCAGATGACATTATGCGCCCTGGCAGTATAGCGCATATGTAAATTATCATTTCCCCAAATTGAAAAAACCGGACCTTTTCTATCGGGCCTAATTTGTATACCGTCTTTAATATTAGCTGGAATGGTCATTGCATCAGATGCCATTAATGCCCGAATAAAATCAGGGTTTTTATCTCGTAACCTGATATAGGCAATTTCATGATCCATAACCGCATTTTCACCGCCTTTTTTTGCGGGCCTGACACAGTGCAGGTTTAGTGCATGAATTTGTTTATCAAGCGTATTATAGTAGCCATCCGTATGCCAATGTATTGCTTTATTAGAATAGGGAATATAACGCTCTCGACCTTGAATATTTGAAACCTGTAATGAGGTTATACCGTCATCATCTGCTCCCATATTGTTATCAAGCTGTTGCAAGCCAAATTGTGCTGCTAAAGATGAGGCAATTCTTTTATCTGGGTTTGTGCCGGTTTTGCTGATATAAACAGCCATATTAGTTTTATTATAACGTTCGGTTATTGCCTGGTGTTCAGCAGGTGTTAAATGTAATGGGTCATTAATTTCTACAATTAACTGCTCGGCTTTAGAGGGATAATTTTCCAGTTTTTTGTCTCGCCATTGTTCGTAGGCGGCTTGATTATTTAAATCAAAAGCACTGGGATTTTGTTCTGTCATTTTATTTAACATGCTAACTCCTGCGATGTTTCCTGCCAGTCCATACCATTTTTTCCATGCCAGTAACCATTGCAATAACCTCCTGCAGGCATGAGTGCCTGTAATTCACTGTTTGCTTGTTCGGCTGAATATGATTCGTGTATTGTTTGGTAGAATAAATCTATAATTTTTTCAATATGTTTTGAAGGTGGGCTGATGCGAAGAACATCCACCTGAAGCTCATTTAATTCGTCAAGATCTAAAATTAAATTACTGGTTTTAGCTGATTGTGTTTGAATGCCATTGAGTACGAGAAATTTTTCTTTTTCCTGGGTCGATAATAAAAGACCATCGGGATCATCCAGGCAACGATACTGACAATCATCTTTTGCAAGATTATGTGAGCGTGCAGTAAAACAACGCGCAGAGTAGGCCAGGGGTAAACGCCCATAAACAAGCACTTCTGTTTCCATGCCCTGTGGTTTTTCTGCCTGAATACCAGCAAGTGAATCTCTGGATAATTCGACCGGTACAGTCCAACGTTTTAAACCCTGTTTTTCTAAGAATTTTAAACTGCCAGGGTTATATATATTTACTGCAGGTCCGGTAATAAATGAACGGCCTTTTAGCAACTGAACGGCGGACATATCATTTGCTTCAATAATATAATCTGTATTTGAACAAAGTGTTTTAACCGCAGCCAGTTCAGAATTTGCTTCAATTAAAGTCATACTTGATAATACGACTTCTTTTCCCGCAGACTGTAGTTGTTGTGCTATATCAAGCCAGTCACTACGTCGAAGTAATTTTCTTTTTGAACAAACGGTTTCGCCTAAATAGACTATATCAATTTTAGTTTTTTCTATTCGTTTATAAAAATCAAACATGGTTTCCCTGTCCCAGTAGTATTGAACAGGACCTAGAGATAGTTTGGGAGATAACTTAGAAGGTATTTTTTCTGAATTAATATTCATCTTATTGCCATGGCCTGTGATAGGCGCCTAATGTGGTAGAGCGTCCCTCTGAAACAGAATCTAATGTCTGTAACCAGTTTTCCTTTACCGAATATTCATCCTTTTGACGATAACAGGCATTCAGTGCATTTCGCCATACTTCGGTAACCTGTTTTACATAAGCCGGGCTACGTTGCCTGCCTTCAAGTTTGATGGCCGCAATTCCTATTTTCTGTAGTTCGGGTAATAACTCAATTGTATTTAAACTTGTGGGTTCTTCAATTGCGTAATAGGTATTGTCTGAAACTTCAAATCGACCTTTGCACAGGGTAGGGTATGAGGCAGGTTCTTCATCTTTATAACTATCAATCAATACATTATTTAAACGTGTTTCCAGACCTTGCCTGGTTTTTTGCCATTCAACAGAACTTGCAGGTGAGCATGCTCCAAAGGTGTTTGGTGATTGTCCGGTAACATATGATGATAATAAGCAACGACCTTCAACCATTACGCATAAACTTCCAAAGCCGAATACTTCAAGGGGAACGGGGCTGGTTTGCGCTACTTGCTCTACCTGCTTAAGCGATAATACACGGGGTAAAACAACACGCTGTATTGCAAAATTTTCATAATAAAATTTTATTGATTCTGTATTGGTTGCAGAACCTTGAACAGAAAGGTGCAGGCGTAAGTCTGGATATTTTGTTGATGCATAATCCAGAACACCAATATCTGCGGCGATTAACGCATCAACTTCCAGTTTAGCTGCAAGATCAACGGCCTCTTGCCAGCGTTGCCACCCTGTTGCCTGTGGGTAGGTATTAATTGCTAGAAAAACTTTGCAACCACGTTGATGGGCATACTCTATACCCTGGCGTGAGCGTGACTCATTAAAATTTAGCCCTGCAAAATGCCGTGCATTGGTATCGTTTTTAAAACCGATATAAACAGCATCTGCACCATTATCAACTGCAATTTTTAGTGCGGGTAAATTACCTGCTGGGCATACCAGTTCCATTCTTTCTGCTTGATTATCGTTGTTTAAAGGATTCATATTTAATTAGTAAAGTTCTATGTTTAAAAGCGAATTATGATAAATGACGTTGGTGTAGTTCCTGTGTCAGTTTATTTATGACCTGCCATTTCTTAGAGCACCACTGCGGAGCCAGTAATAAATCATCAGAAGCTGTGGCGGTTACCCGATGGTAAACGATATCATTTGGTGTCATTTCAATCAGGTCAGCCGCTGTCGATATATATTTGTCCAGGCTTAGAGGAGCGTATTCACTTTTACCCCATTGCCGTGCCAGTTGAGTTCCTTTAACAACATGTAATGGATGTAGTTTTAAACCCGCAACACCTTCATCTAAAACACGCATTAAACTGGTTTTATAATGACTGGTGTTCTCACCGGGTAGCCCCACTATAAGGTGAGTGCATACTTTTAACTGCCTCGCATGTGCAAGATGAATGGTTTTGTGATACTCAGCAAATCCATGGCCTCGATTAACTCTTTCTAGTGTTGAGTCAAAAGCAGACTGTAAGCCCAGCTCAAGCCAGACCTCAAGACCTTTTTGCTGATAACTCGCCAGTAAATCCAGCACTGCTTCAGGTACACAATCAGGGCGTGTACCTATGGATAAACCTATGATGTCAGGTTCAGCAAGCGCTTGATCATAAAGCTGTTTTAGTTGTTTTATATCACCATAGGTATTAGTGTAAGCCTGAAAATAAGCAAGATATTTTCTAGCGCCTGTTCGTTTACGGATGACCCGTCGTCCCGCTGCAATCTGTTGGCTGATAATCGAGGGCTCTCGTGCATCAGGATTGAAGGATGCATTATTGCAAAATGTACAGCCTCCTATACCTTTACTGCCATCACGATTGGGGCAGGTGAGATTAGCGTTAATTGAGATTTTGTGTACTCGTTCACCATACTTCAGTAACATGCTCTGGCCAAACGTATTAACGTAGTCGGAAAGTCTCATATTTCAGTTAGTTATTACTTTGGGTACTATGTATTTTGTATGATTTAAATTGATAATGATTTTAGTGTTTTTTAAATATCCTACATTGACGTATGTCAATTGACTATCATAGTGTTAGTAAAAAAATAGGGCTCAATAATTAATATGTTTTCTCGTAAATTCCAGGTTTCCTTATTGTTACTATTGTTACTATTGTTACAATTTTCAGTATCTATCTGGGCGGAATTACCAAATTATTCTGTGGAGTTGAAGCAGCAATTATTAGATGCTTTGACATCACAGGCCGCAGGATATAAACCCAATACACAACATTTATGTGAAAATAATTTACCTTGTTATACCAATCGCCTGATTTTAGAAAATTCCCCTTACTTATTACAACACGCGCATAATCCGGTTGACTGGCATAGCTGGAATAAACAGGCCCTTGATAAGGCGAAACGTGAAAACAAACCCATTTTTTTATCCATCGGCTATGCCGCCTGTCACTGGTGTCATGTGATGGAGAAACAGAGTTTTGATAATAT
>Ga0316207_10005776_pt1 | contig 10102 bp, 9 predicted proteins | sample 6weekpyrite_MG_FD_204943 | JGI IMG/M metagenome (GOLD analysis project Ga0316207, IMG submission 204943) | Microbial mat bacterial communities from mineral coupon in-situ incubated in ocean water Damariscotta River, Maine, United States -... | ecosystem: Environmental > Aquatic > Marine >...
CCTACGCAATCAGGGATTTCATGAAGTCGGGTACGTCATAACTTCATATGGTCTGGCCAGAATTGAGCAAGTACATATGCCAACAGTCTGGTCAGAGCCCCCTTCGCGCATTACCGCATAGAGCATGGCACCGTTCGTTCGATATCTCACCGCGCTTATTGCGCTGGTTCTTGCACCATTTTCAGCGCTTGCCGATTCGGGCGACATTGACGCCGCCGCGCGCGGCGTTGTGCGGGTGGTCCTGATCGACAGCAGCGGCGATGACGCAGTGCCAGTCACTCACGGCAGCGGATTTGCCGTTAGCCCGACAATGATCGTCACCAATGCCCATGTGATCCGCGAAGCCTTGCTTGATGACACTTTGCGCATCGGAATTGTGCCCAGCGAAGGAGACGCCGGGACTTTCGCCACACCTGTTGCTGTCAGCCCGCGCAATGACCTTGCATTGCTTGAGATAAATGCCGGTTCGCTCCGCCTGCCGCCGCTCACCTTTGCGGGCGGGGTATCAGGCGATATGGGCGAGGTTTCAGCCGTCGGATATCCGATGAACGTTGACCTCGCGCAAGGGTTGGAAATCCGCGATATCTTTCGCGCACAGCCACCTGTTAAGAGCCGGGGCTTCCTGTCAGGCCAGCGCCCCAGCCGCCAATTCGATACGATCCTACACACCGCCCCGATCGCCCGCGGAAATTCAGGTGGGCCGCTGCTTGATGGATGCGGGCGGGTGCTGGGCGTAAACAGCTTTGGCGCGGATTCAGACGGCTCTGATGCGGAATTCTATTTCGCAGTGTCCTTGCGTGAATTGCTCCCGTTCCTGCGCGAAAACGGGTTGGAGCCTTCGGTCAACGCACTGCCCTGCACTTCGATTGACGATCTCAACCGCGCAGAACGCGCTCGCTTTGAGGCGCAACGTGCCGAAGCCCAGGCCCGGCTCGAAGCCCGCGAAACCGAATTGCGCGAAGCCCGCGCTAATGCGCGGCTACAGGCCCAGATCGAAATCATGGAAGAACGCGACAACGCGATTGCGATAGCGGTCCTGTTGCTGCTGGTGGCAATCGGATCAGGTTATGCCGCCGCTCAGTTTCGCCAGACGCTCGCCGAACAACCGCAAAATCGCAATCGCGCGATGATCGCCGCGGGCGTTTCGGGCATTGCGCTAATCGGGAGCGCATTGGTGTGGATCACACGGCCCGGCTTTAATGAACTGGAGGAACGCGTTGCTGCAATCCTTGGCGAAGCTGGCGATCCAACAACCGATGGCGACGACCCCACAGCGGCGCAATCGGGTGACGGCACCTTGATCTGCACACTGGTGCCTGAACGCAGCCGCATCACCGGCGCGCGCACTGACGATGTTGAATTTGACTGGGCCGCCAATGGCTGTGTCAACGAACGCACCCAATATGGCATGGTCGGCGGGGAATGGACGCGCATCTTTGTGCCCAGCAACGAAGCAGCGGTTTCGGTTAGCGTCTATGACCCCGGCACCCGCACCTTCCGCACCGATCGTTACCTGCTAGGCCGTGCCGATATGGAAGCCGCTCGTGCAGCGCGCAGCGCCTATGATCCGCCTGCATGCGGAGTGACGGATGCCCAAACCACGCTGGGTGAACAACAAAGCGCGCTGCTTGCCATCCTGCCTGATCGCCCGAACGAACGGCTGGTTTACACCTGCGAGACCAAACAGGTCACGCCTATCGCCGCAGCGTTTGACGCTGAGTTTGGCAATGGCAATGGGGACTAAGCGATAGGGCCAAAAGAGGGCCGCATACAAAGCGCCCCTGCATTGTCCCGATAGGCTTAAGCCGCCAACGCTTCACCCGACAACGTGATGCGGTGCATTTCGCGGTAGTGGCCGGCATAGTCGTTGATCGCATTGTGCCAGCTGGTGCGGTTGTCCCAGATCGCAATTGTGCCCGGCTTCCACTGGAGACGGCACTGATTGTCATCGGTCAGCGCGGCATCGAGCAGTTTTTCGAGCAGCGGCAGACTTTCCTCGCGGGTCTGGCCAACGAAGTTGATCGTGAAGCCGCTGTTCACATAGAGCATTTTGCGGCCCGTGCGCGGATGGCGGATCACCACAGGATGGACGGCACCGGTTTTAAGGTCCTGCCCGCGCAAGTTCTTACCCATATCGGTTTGCGCATAAAGGCCGTCTGTTTTGTAAACGTGATCGGCGGTGTGAAATGCCTCCAGGTCTTTGATCTGGTCTTTCAGCTCATCCGAGAGCGCATCATAAGCAGCGCCCATATGCGCCCACATCGTGTCGCCCCCTTTGGGCGGCAAATGTCGTGCAACCAGCACCGAACCCATCGCAGGGATTTGATCATAGGAATGATCGGTGTGCCATGCCCCGCCAATATTGGTTTCCTGATCGGGGTCTTTCTTGACCACGGCGATCTCGTTGAAATCTTCTTGCAGCGGGAAATAGTTGTTCACATCGATCCCGCCCCAGCGACGACCGAATTTGATGTGATCTTCGGGAGAAAATTCCTGATCGCGGAAAACGGCAACACCGTGTTCGTAGATCGCCTGTTTGATCTCGTCCATTTCGGCATCGGTGCAATTTGCAAGCGTGACGCCGGAAATCTCGACACCACATTTCGGGGCCATCGGTGTGAGTTGCATTTGTATCTCTCCGCAGGTCTTTTCTACCAATCGGTAAGTTTTATGCCACAATCGGGTAAAAATCGCAAGGTTGCGCGAGAGTCTGCGCCCTTTGCTTGCGCTATCCAGATTCAATTGCTAGGCGCGCGCCAGCTTAGGCAGGGAGCCCCCAAATGCCCCCTGCCATTCAATAGGCTGCATCGTTATTCTTCACTCCTCCAAGAGGACACAAAGCGCGTGGATATTTCCGCCGGTATTCAGGCTAGCCTGGCAGGGCGTTACGCCTCGGCCCTTTTTGAATTGGCTAGCGAGAACGGGACCGTAACTGCGGTCGAATCCGATCTGCAAAAGATCGGTGCTGCGTTGAGCGAATCGGAAGATTTGCACGCCGCAACGACCAACCCAGAACTCTCGCGCGCTCAACAAGGCGACGCGGTGGCTGCGGTTGCGACTCACCTTGGCCTGTCAGAGCTCACCACGAACTTTCTCGGTGTGCTGGCTGGCAATCGCCGCCTGTCCAAGCTTTCCGACATGATCGCCGCGTTCAAAACGATCGCAGCGGCCCAGCGCGGCGAAGTTACAGCCACTGTCACCAGCGCCCATCCGCTCAGCGATGCACAGGTCGCCGCGCTCAAGGACAAACTCACGGCGCGCGAAGGGCGCACCGTTATGCTTTCAGCGGACGTCGATCCCGACCTTTTGGGCGGGCTTGTCGTCACTATTGGATCGCAGCGCATTGACGCCTCGATCCGCACCCGTCTCAATTCTCTCTCCCAGGCAATGAAGGCCTAAAGGACTAGAAACATGGAAATTCGCGCCGCAGAAATCTCCAAGGTCATTAAAGACCAGATCGCCAATTTCGGCACCGAAGCACAGGTGAGCGAAACCGGCTCAGTGCTTAGCGTTGGTGACGGCATCGCCCGTATTCACGGCCTCGACAAGGTTCAGGCCGGTGAGATGGTCGAATTTGCCAATGGCGTTCAGGGCATGGCCCTCAACCTCGAAGCCGATAATGTCGGCGTCGTGATCTTCGGCTCTGACGCCGAGATTAAAGAAGGCGACAGCGTCAAGCGGACCGAAACGATTGTGGACGTTCCGGTTGGCAAAGCTCTGCTGGGCCGCGTTGTTGACGCTCTGGGCAACCCGATTGACGGCAAGGGCCCGATCGAAACGACCGAGCGTAGCCGCGTCGAAGTAAAAGCGCCGGGCATCATCCCGCGCGAATCGGTTAGCGAGCCTGTGCAGACCGGCCTCAAAGCTGTTGACGCTCTGGTTCCTGTTGGCCGCGGCCAACGCGAATTGATCATTGGTGACCGTCAGACCGGTAAGACCGCTGTCGCGATCGACACCTTCATCAATCAGAAAAACGTCAACGAAAGCGACGACGAAGGCAAAAAGCTTTACTGCGTCTATGTCGCAGTCGGCCAAAAACGTTCGACCGTTGCACAGATCGTGAAACAGCTCGAAGAAAATGGCGCGATGGAATACTCCATCGTTATCGCCGCCACCGCTTCTGAGCCTGCACCGCTTCAATATCTCGCACCTTACACCGGCTGCGCGATGGGTGAATTCTTCCGCGACAACGGCATGCACGCCGTGATCGTTTATGACGATCTGTCCAAGCAGGCTGTTGCCTATCGTCAGATGTCGCTGCTGCTTCGTCGTCCTCCGGGCCGTGAAGCGTATCCGGGTGACGTTTTCTACCTGCACTCACGTCTGCTTGAGCGCGCTGCGAAGATGAACCCTGACAACGGTGCTGGCTCGCTCACCGCGCTGCCGATCATTGAAACGCAGGCAGGCGACGTGTCGGCCTATATCCCGACCAACGTGATTTCGATCACCGACGGCCAGATCTTCCTCGAAACCGACCTGTTCTATCAGGGCATCCGTCCTGCGATTAACGTTGGTCTTTCGGTGAGCCGTGTTGGCGGTGCCGCCCAGACCAAGGCGATGAAGAAGGTTTCGGGCTCAATGAAGCTCGACCTTGCACAATATCGCGAAATGGCTGCGTTCGCGCAGTTCGGTTCGGACCTCGATGCTGCCACGCAGAAACTGCTCAACCGCGGTGCTCGCCTGACTGAACTGCTCAAGCAGGCTCAGTTCTCGCCGATGCCGTTTGAAGAGCAGACGGTTTCGATCTTCGCTGGCACCAACGGCTTTATTGATAGCATCGCGGTTGATCGCGTGGGTGAATATGAAGAGCAGATGCTCGCATTCTTCCGCAGCGAACACGCTGACGTGCTGAAAACCATCCGCGAAACCGGCAAGTTTGACGACGTCAAGGACGCGACCGTCGCGGCCCTCGAAGCCTTCGCCAAACAGTTCGCATAAGGGGTTAGCGGCTCATGCCCTCACTCAAGGAACTCAAGGATCGGATCGGGTCGGTTAAGTCGACTCAGAAGATCACCAAGGCCAAGCAGATGGTCGCTGCGGCGAAACTTCGCCGTGCGCAGGCAGCTGCCGAGGCTGGCCGGCCCTATGCCGAGCGTTTGGGCGCCGTCATGGCCTCACTCGCTGGCAAGGTTTCCGGCGACAGCGCGCCAAAGCTGCTTGCTGGCACCGGATCGGATCAACGCAACCTTCTGGTTGTGGTGAACACCGATAAGGGCCTGTGCGGTGGTTTGAACTCGAACCTCGTCAAGGCTGCGAAGGCCAAGGCGCAGGAATTGTTGGCTCAAGGCAAGTCGGTTGAATTTTACCTCGTCGGTAAAAAAGGCCGCGCACCGCTTAGCCGCGACTATGCAGACGCAATCACTGGCGGTTTCGACACCTCGGTCGTCAAAACACCGGGCTTTGAAGAAGCAGATGCAATCGCTGCTGAACTGGTCGAGTTGTTCGATGCGGGCAAATTCGATGTCGCGCATCTCGTCTTCCCGACGTTCAAATCGGCTCTGGCTCAAGACCCGACCGTCAATCAGCTGATCCCTGTGCCCTCGCCCGAAACGAGCGAAGATACAGGCGCTGTGGTCGAATATGAGCCGGGCGAAGAGGAAATCCTCGAAGAGCTGCTTCCGCGTTATGTGAAAACGCAGCTGTTCGGCGCTCTGCTTGAGCGTGAGGCATCAGAGCAAGGCGCTTCGATGACCGCGATGGACAACGCCACGCGCAATGCAGGCGACCTCATCAACAAGCTGACCATTCAATACAACCGCAGCCGTCAGGCCGCGATCACCACCGAACTCATCGAAATTATTGCTGGCGCAGAAGCGCTGTAAGTAAAGGCTAAGGAAAGACACATGGCCACCGCACCCGCACTTAACCAAACGACCAACGGCACGATTGCCCAGGTCATCGGCGCTGTCGTTGACGTGCAGTTCAATGGCGAACTGCCTCCGATCCTTTCGGCGCTCGAAACCAAGAATGACGGCAAGACGCTCGTTCTCGAAGTTGCCCAGCACCTTGGTGAGAACACCGTTCGCACCATCGCTATGGACGCAACCGAAGGCCTCGTTCGCGGCGCTGAAGTGATTGCAACCGGCGCGCAGATTTCTGTGCCAGTTGGTCCCAAGACGCTTGGCCGTATCATGAACGTCGTCGGTGAAGCCATCGACGAACGTGGCCCGATTGGCGCCGATATGAGCGCGCCGATCCACGCAGAAGCGCCTGAGTTTATCGACCAGTCGACCGAAGCGGCCATTCTCGTGACCGGCATTAAGGTCATCGACCTTCTCGCCCCTTACGCAAAGGGCGGTAAGATCGGCCTGTTCGGCGGTGCTGGCGTGGGCAAGACGGTTCTTATTCAGGAACTGATCAACAACATCGCAAAAGGCCACGGCGGCGTGTCCGTGTTCGCCGGTGTTGGTGAGCGTACCCGCGAAGGTAACGATCTCTACCACGAATTCCTCGACGCTGGCGTTATCGCCAAGAACGACGCTGGCGAAGCGATCAGCGAAGGTTCGAAAGTGGCGCTGGTGTTCGGCCAGATGAACGAGCCTCCCGGCGCGCGTGCCCGTGTTGCTCTGTCGGGTCTGACCATGGCGGAATATTTCCGCGATCAGGAAGGTCAGGACGTTCTGTTCTTCGTCGACAACATCTTCCGCTTTACCCAAGCTGGTTCGGAAGTGTCCGCACTTCTTGGCCGTATTCCTTCGGCAGTGGGCTATCAGCCGACGCTCTCGACCGACATGGGTAACCTGCAAGAGCGCATTACCTCGACCACCAAGGGTTCGATTACCTCGGTGCAAGCCATCTACGTTCCCGCAGATGACCTTACCGACCCTGCGCCTGCAACCTCGTTTGCTCACCTTGACGCAACCACCACGCTCAACCGCGCGATTTCGGAGCTGGGCATCTACCCGGCTGTTGACCCGCTGGATTCGACCAGCCGCGTTCTCGAGCCGCGCGTTGTCGGTAACGAGCACTATGAAACCGCACGTAAGGTTCAAGAGACCTTGCAGAAGTACAAGTCGCTTCAGGACATCATCGCCATTCTGGGCATGGACGAGCTTTCCGAAGAAGATAAGCTCACCGTGGCCCGTGCGCGTAAGATCCAGAAGTTCCTGTCGCAGCCGTTCCACGTTGCAGAGGTCTTCACCGGCATCAGCGGCGTGTTCGTGCAGCTCGAAGACACTGTCGCTTCGTTCAAGGCGGTTGTGGAAGGTGAATACGATCACCTGCCAGAACAGGCCTTCTACATGGTCGGCGGCATCGAAGACGTGGTCAAAAAGGCCGCAGAACTCGCTGAGGACGCGTAAGGCATATGCCCCTTCACTTCGAACTCGTAACCCCGGCCAAGCTGGTCCGCTCCGAAGACGTCCACATGGTCGTCGTTCCCGGTGCGGAAGGCGAATTCGGTGTGCTTGAAGGCCACGCGCCTTTCATGAGCACGATCCGCGACGGTGCGGTGCAGGTCTACAAGACCGACGGCGCAGCGCCTGAAAGCATCGAAGTGCGCGGCGGCTTTGCCGAAGTCGGCGAAAACGGTCTGACGGTTCTGGCTGAACACGTCGAAGGCTAACGCGCTCGACGCCAATTGAATTTGAAAAGGGCGGCCCCGCAAGGGTCGCCCTTTTTCGTTTGGCAGAGCTGATCAGGCGGTCTGTTTTTGCACCCAATTGGCGATGTCGAGCAAATGCTGCGGGGTGGAATTGGCGGCCGCTTCCTGCATGATGCTCGCTAGCGATTTGGCCGCAAGTGCACTGTGATAGGCTTCTTCCGCGCTCGCAAAAGCCGATGCGATCTCGCAAGGGCGGGTGCAATCGGAACGTTTCAATCCACAAGGCCCGTTCTGGCGGATTTCGCTGCAGCGAAACGCGCTTTGTGGGCCTTCGATGGCAACGACGATATCGAGCAACGAGATCGCATCAACCGCGCGCGCAAGCCGATAGCCACCGCCCTTACCGCGCACCGATTCGACGATGCCCGCTCTTCGCAAAAGCTGCATCTGCTTGGCCAGATAGGCGGACGGGATCTCAAAGAAATCCGCGAGCGCATCTGTGCTCAACCCTTGGCCCTCGCGCAGCAAGGCAAGCACGGTGCAGATATGGGTGGTCCATTCGATGCCTTTGGCAAGCTGCACGCTTGACTCCTTAATTGGACTTTGTTTATCCGGATAATAGATATCCAGTTAAGGAATTGGCATGAAACCTCAAGCTGCGCAAGCAAAGCCCGTCACTGCAAAGCAAGCGCATCGTATGCTCGCGGCGTTCATTCTTGTGTTCCTCCTTGTGCATTTTGCCACCCACTTCACTGCGCTAGGCGGAGCCCAGTTGCATGGCCAGGCTCAAAGTGTGGGCAGGCTTTTCTATCAGTTTCCGCTGATCGAGATTGCACTTGTGCTCGCACTGGCAACGCAGGTGGTGCTGGGGATCAAACTGCTCACCATGATCCGAAAGCGGGTGCGCAAAGGGTTTTGGCACAAGGTCCAGTTCTTCTCTGCTACCTATCTCGCCTATTTCATCATCATGCATACCAGCGCGGCTGTGGTGACGCGGCTGGGTATTGGGCTGGATACCAATTTCTATTGGGTCGCCGGCACGCTGGTGCTTGACCCGCTTCGCTACTACTTTGCGCCCTACTACACCCTCGCCGTTACCGCGATATTCGCGCATTTGATCGCTGCCCTGCATTTCCGCGGCAAGCGGCGCTGGCATGGACCGGCCTTGGTAGTCGGACCTCTCATCGGGATCACATTCGTGCTGGGCTATGCGAGCGCCTTCGACCCGTTCGAGCTGCCACCTACTTACCAAGACTACTTTGCTGATTTCCCCGGCGTGGACGGCCCAGAATGACAGGCGAGCCTGATATGCCAGAACACTAGGCCAGACTGGCACAAGCCCTTGCGATTTGCCGTTGCAGGCCCGATGGTATGCGCACGGGAGAGACGCAGCTTGTCACAAGTCAAAGCCTATCATTTGCCGGGAGCTTGGGGCCTGCCAACGGTTAGCCCGTTCTGCCTTAAACTCGATGCATTCATGCGTATGGCGGGGATCGAACACGAATCGATCACTGCCGCCACTCCCTTCGCCGGCCCCAAGAAGAAAGCGCCATGGATCGAATATCAGGGGCGAAAACTGGGCGACTCCACGCTTATAATCGACTTTCTCAAACAGGAATTCGATGTCGATCCCGACGCGCATCTGAGCGAAGAGCAACGCGGAACGACGGTCGCCATTCAGCGGCTGATCGAGGAAAACCTCTACTGGGCGATGGTTTATGATCGCTGGGCGCGTGAGGAAAACTGGCCGATCCTGAAAGGGACGGTGCTCGGTTCAATTCCAGCACCGGTGCGCTCGGTCCTTGCGCCCTATGCCCGCCGAAGCGTCAAGAAACAGCTCGATGGACATGGGATGGGACTACACTCTGCCTCTGACATCGAAGCAATTGCGGCCAAGGATATCGGTGCGCTTGCCGGTATATTGGGCGAAGGACCCTGGTTCATGGGAGAGCGCATTTCGATGGCCGATGCGACGGAATATTCGCTGCTCGCCAATATCGCCTTTGTCGAATTTCACAGCCCGATGAAAGCCATGATCGACAGTCATTCAGAGCTTGCCAAATGGCTCGACCGTTTCAGGAACGAAGTCTATCATGGCGAGCAACATTAAGTAGGGGCCTGACAAACAGCCCAGCAAAATCCCCACAGGAGAGGACATTTGAAACTTGTTTCCACCCTCGCAATTTCCGGCGTGTTGGCAGCGGCCATGACTATCGGCGCTACCACTCCCGCAGCCGCTGATGGCCATGCTGAAACAGCCCCCATCCCCGGCCCTGAACAAGATCCCTATATCTGGCTCGAAGAAGCACGCAGCGATGAAGCGCTCGCCTGGGTTGAAGCGGAAAACGAACGCACCCTTGGCGTGCTCGAAGCTGATCCGCGTTTTGAGACGCTGAAAAGCGAAGCGCTTGCCATTTTCGACAGCGAAGACCGCATTCCCTTCGTCCAGTTCCGCCCGGATGGCTTGTACAATTTCTGGCAGGACAAGGATAATCCCAAGGGTCTGGTCCGCCGCACAACGCTTGAAAGCTATCAAAGCGACGATCCCGAATGGGAAAT
>Ga0316207_10005777_pt1 | contig 10100 bp, 10 predicted proteins | sample 6weekpyrite_MG_FD_204943 | JGI IMG/M metagenome (GOLD analysis project Ga0316207, IMG submission 204943) | Microbial mat bacterial communities from mineral coupon in-situ incubated in ocean water Damariscotta River, Maine, United States -... | ecosystem: Environmental > Aquatic > Marine >...
GTAAAAACCTCAACATCAATCTGTTCAGCTGTCGCACCAGCGGGGCGGTCACTAAACACAACATTGCCATTTTCATCAATGGATTTGTAAAAACGGGCTGCACTCACATCCAGTGATACCAGTAATATTAAGCCACACATGGCGACCGATAAGCCTGTAGTCCCTCTTAACATGTTTGGTTTTTCTCTCATTAATGTGAGTGGTAATACCCTGCTTATCGGCACTTTATTTTTAGACAATAGCCTTTTGTAATCGATCTAAACGAAGCCTTTCTCGCTGATCAAAAAGGTGCCGAGCACCCATCGTAACCGCAAAAATAGTACCGAAACCTGTTCCGGCGGTCACCATAAACATGATCAAAATTTGATAGTTCACCGCCTCCATCGGCGCAGCCCCCGCCAGTATCTGGCCAGTCATCATCCCCGGCAGACTCACAATGCCGGCCACCGCCATCGCATTGATGATTGGTATCATGCCGCTGCGAATGCTTTCGCGACGAATATCACTGATCGCCTGTTGTGGTGTCTGCCCCAACATTAGGCGCGCCTCCACCACATCACGCTGTTGCCATGCAGTTTGCGTCAAGCGATCAAGCCCCAATGCGATGCCGTTCATGGTGTTACCAAACATCATCCCTAATAACGGAATGGCATACTGCGGGCTGTACCAGGGCTCGGCTGAGATCACCACCGTGAGCACCAACAGGGTGACAACAATCGTCGAGATAAAGAGCGACAAGGTCCCCAGCGCGAAACTCTGCACCCCGGCAAAACGGCGCTGCTGACGCACCATCACCTCTCGTCCGGCCGCCAGCAGCATCACCACTGCCACCAACACCACCCAACCGAAGTGCGTGGTATTAAAGAGCAGCTTTAATACCAGGCCAATCAACATCAATTGAACCACAGTACGCAACGCCGCAATAAAAATTGAACGGCTAAGCCCCAGTTGCATCTGAAATGAGAGCGCCGCCAGTGCCACGATCAACAATGCCGCCAGCGATAGGTCCCACAATGTCAGGGTAATTAGTTCCATGTGGCCTCCTGCTCGGTCAACTTCCCCTGTGCTATCACGAAGTGGCGCGTTGCAACACGTTGTAACTGCTGATGGTCATGACTCACCCACAGCACAGCACACCCCTTCTGGCGTTGATACTCGGCCACGAGGGCTTCAACACTGGCAACATTCTCAGGGTCGAGGCTTGCCGTTGGCTCATCCAGCAGCAGCACCTGCGGACGATTGGCAAGCAATCTTACTAACGCGAGTCGCTGGCGTTCTCCACTGGAGAGGGTCGCTATCGCAGCATCGCGAATCTTCGGCTTCAGGTTTAATGCCAGCAGCCATTCGGAAATCTGAGCATGGTTAATCTCATCATCAAAATGCTCACGCACAACATCTGCCCACCACTGACTAACCGCCGGCAGGTAACCGATCTTTTTGCGCCATTGTGAGCCGCTATATGCCTGACATGAAACACCATCAAGCACAATTTCACCCTGGTGCGGATCTAAATCGGCAATCGCACGTAACAGCAGGCTTTTACCGCAACCAGACTGACCTCGCAGTGAAACGGCCGCATCACCTGCAATCGTCAGGCTTAACGGGCCAACGTGGTGGGTCTGGATATTGTTGATCTGTAAGCAGCTCAGCGTCGTGTTCCCTTTTCTCGCCCCTTTTATCACCCCTTTTATAAACAGGGTTTTCATATAGTATAGCGAGTGACGCTAGTACACATCATCATAATTTGGAGTGAGGCATGGACAAAGCGATTGTCGCAAAGAAGGGGTCATTTGAGCTAACACTGGAAACAGGACGTTACTGGTATTGCACCTGCGGCAGGTCTCAGCAGCAACCCTTCTGTGATGGTTCACATAACGGCACCTCATTTTCACCACTTGAATTTGTGCTGGATAAAAAAACGCGCGTCACCTTGTGTGGCTGTAAACAGACCAGCGTGCCACCCCATTGCGATGGTAGCCACGAAGGCGCTTAAGATAAATCTGATTGATAAAATTCGCATATAAAAAAGGGGTGCCAGTGGCACCCCTGTTGATTGATAACTTTACTGATGCGTCTTAGTTATGACCACGTGCACCGGTAAATTCAGGGTAGGCTTCCAGACCACAATCTGTGATATCCAGCCCCTGATACTCTTCTTCTTCAGTGACACGGATACCCATCACTGCCTTAATGATCGCCCAGGTCGCAAGACTGGCAACAAATACCCAGCCAAAGATCACACCAACACCGGTCAATTGCCCCATGAAGGTCGCATCAGCGTTTGACAGAATAACCGCCATCACGCCCCAGATTCCCACCACACCATGAACCGAGATCGCACCAACTGGATCATCGATCTTCATCTTATCCAGACCAAGGATAGAGAAAACTACCAGCACACCACCAATCGCGCCAATGAAAGTCGCCAGTAGCGGGCTAGGATCAAGTGGCTGTGCGGTAATCGCAACCAGACCAGCCAGCGCGCCGTTTAGCACCATGGTGAGATCCGCTTTACCAAACATCAAACGAGCCGTCAGTAGCGCGGCGATCACACCACCCGCTGCCGCTGCATTGGTGTTAACAAAGACTTTAGCAACCGCATTCGCTTCACCGACATCCGAAAGCTTAAGCTCAGAACCACCATTAAAACCGAACCAGCCTAACCACAGAATAAAAGTACCCAGCGTCGCCAATGGCATGTTTGCACCCGTAATTGGGTTGATCTGACCATTCGGGCCGTATTTACCTTTACGCGCACCCAGCAGCAGCACACCAGCAAAAGCCGCCGCCGCACCCGCAAGATGCACCGTACCCGAACCCGCGAAATCGACATAGCCAACACCACCGTCAGCAGTCAGGAAACCACCGCCCCAGTTCCAGAAGCCCTGTAGTGGGTAGATGAAGCCAGTCATCACAACACAGAAGGCAAGGAAGGCCCAAAGCTTCATACGCTCAGCCACGGCACCAGAGACAATCGACATCGCGGTTGCAACAAATACCACCTGAAAGAAAAAATCAGAGAGATTTGAATAGTAGATATCACCGCCGCTGGCAATCACATCAGCAGCGCTATTATCGTCAGCGCCCAGAATACCGTGAAGACCCGGCCAGAAGGTACTGGATGCACCATCGCCTGGGTACATAATGCCGTAACCCATTAACAGGTACATAAAACAGGCAATTGAATAGAGCGAGATATTTTTGGTCAAAATCTCAGTGGTGTTTTTGGCGCGTACCATACCGGCTTCCAGCATGGTAAAACCTGCCGCCATCCACATGACTAGTGCACCGCATACCAGAAAATAAAAGGTATCGACGGCGTATTGAACTTCAGTTATTGCTTCCACGATTTACATCCTCCGAAAATAGAGACTTATTACTTTGAATTACAGCGCTTCGTTACCGGTTTCACCGGTCCGTATGCGAATGGCTTGTTCCAGGCTATAGACAAAAATCTTACCGTCGCCGATTTTGCCCGTCTGAGCTGATTTTGAGAGCACTTCGATCACCTGATCTAACAGATCATCTGCAATCGCGATTTCGATTTTCACTTTTGGTAGAAAATCGACCACATATTCCGCTCCACGGTATAACTCAGTGTGCCCTTTTTGACGTCCAAATCCCTTAACCTCGGTGACGGTAATTCCCTGTACGCCAATTTCAGACAACGCTTCGCGTGCGTCATCAAGTTTGAAAGGTTTGATAATTGCGCTGACAAGCTTCATAACTTTTCCCTCTTTCTTTTACTATAGTTATCTCGATCACTCGAGAAATAGAGCCTCCTGCCATCGCGCCATTGGTGCGCGGGCAGGAAAAATAAATTAAATACTCTCCACCTTTTGCACGGCCCGTGCCAGATTCTATAAATATAGCTATAACAATTAGATAGGGGGGATATCGTCGATTTATTGAAGATTCGCTGCACCAGCAGTGAATGCTTTACCCAGCACAAGCACTGGAATGGTGCGCATACCCGTAAAATGGAGGAAGGGTGAAATTTGTGAAAAATTGCGTACACTAAGTCCATCGTAAACAGTCTGTGGGCACTGCACTAATCCCTCATTTTCAGGAACTGGCATCTTAATCAGGAACCGTTATGATCGACCCTAAAACAATTGAAGAATTCACCCGACGCATCGCTGATACACTGCCTCAAGGGGCACAGGTGATACAGCAGGATATTGAAAAGAATGTGCGCGCAGTGGTCAGCAGCGGCTTTGAAAAACTGGACCTGGTATCGCGCGAAGAGTTCGACGTGCAGAGCGCAGTTTTAATGCGTACTCGAGAAAAACTGGAAGCGCTAGAAAAACAGGTGGCGGCACTTGAGGCCAGCAACAAATAGCATCATGATTGGCCTGTCGCAGGACGTGACGGGTTTAAAATTCAGCATCAGCAATGGAGTGCAGATATGTCACTTGCCACCCTTTATAGCCGCGCCCAGGCTGGGATTAACGCACCGCTAGTCACCGTTGAAGTGCACCTTGCGAATGGTCTACCCGCACTATCAATCGTCGGGCTACCAGAGACCGCTGTCAAAGAGAGCAAAGACCGCGTGCGCGGCGCGCTAATCAATAGCCAGTTCGAATTCCCGGCACGTCGCATTACCATCAACCTCGCCCCGGCGGATCTACCCAAAGATGGCGGGCGCTATGATCTTGCGATTGCCCTTGGCATCCTTGCCGCCTCAGGGCAAATCCCCACGCAGCAACTTGGCGACTATGAATTTATCGGCGAACTAGCCCTGAGCGGTGAGCTGCGCCCGGTGCGCGGCGTATTACCCGTCTCGATGGAGGCGCGCGCAAGCGGTCGAACATTATTGGTACCGATCGATAACACCAATGAAGCCGCGCTGGTGGAAGAGGCCACCGTGCTGGGCGCTCGTCACCTGCTCGATGTCTGCGGCCACCTGCACGGCAACAATCGCCTCAGACCGCACACCTATATTAATAACAATGACACTCAAAACAGCTATCCCAATCTATCGGATATTAGAGGGCAACATCACGCCAAACGTGCGCTGGAGATATCCGCCGCAGGTGGCCACAGCCTGCTAATGATCGGCCCCCCCGGTACCGGTAAAAGCATGCTGGCAAGTCGTCTGCCGGGCATTTTACCGCGCATGAGTAAAGAAGAGGCACTCGAATCGGCCGCGATCAATTCGATCAGCCACAATGGTTTTATCCCAGAAACACTCAACCAACGCCCATTTCGCACCCCGCACCACACCGCTTCCGGGGTGGCGCTGGTCGGTGGCGGCAGCCAGCCACGACCGGGGGAAATTTCGCTCTCGCATAACGGCGTCATGTTTTTAGATGAGCTACCGGAGTTTGATCGCCGTGTGCTCGAGGTGCTGCGCGAGCCGCTGGAATCGGGCAAGATCATCATCTCACGCGCGGCCAGGCAGGCTGAATTTCCCGCTCGATTTCAATTAATCGCTGCAATGAACCCATGTCCCTGCGGCTATCTGGGGGATAAAAATGGGCGTTGTCAGTGTAGCCATGAGCAGATCCGCCGTTACCGATCACGCCTTTCAGGGCCACTGCTGGATCGCATCGATATGCATATTGAAGTCCCCACCGTACCATTTGACGAGCTAAAAACACCGGCTGACCGCAGCCAGGATCTGAGTATGCTAGCGCGGGAACGTGTCCAGTCAGCCCGCAACTGCCAGCTCAGCCGCTGCGGCAAACCCAACCACGCCATGGGCATTAAAGAGATTGAAAACAGCTGCCAACTCAGCGCGGCAAGCGCGCAATTACTAGAACAGGCGAGTCAACAACTGGGGCTTTCAGCGCGGGTCTATCACCGTATCTTAAAGGTCGCACGAACCATTGCGGACCTGGCTGCCGTCGACGACATCAGCACACAGCATATTAGCGAGGCGATTTCGTATCGTCGCCTCGACCGGCGAGTGAGTTAGTCGCTTTAGTTAGCTGATGGCGTCGTATTCATTCGCGAGCGAGCCAGGTTGATTTTATGAGAAGCCGCCTGAATGGTATCGTCATCCACATGTAAAAACAGTGTCAGAATCTCATCTGCGGCCTGATCGCCATAGCGTGTGCTGATCTGATAGATATAAAATTTCCCGCTGAACACCGTGTTCACCATATTGCTTTTGAACGAGTACTTCGTCATCGGCCCATGCGCTTTCATATTGTCCTGCAAAAACATCTCCCAATGCCCCTGCTGGTCAGGCCGGTACAGCTCAACTGCTTTACTAAACTCGCCTTTTTGCAACATCGCATAGTAACTTTCAGCGATACGCATCGCCTCATCTTCATCACCTACGGGAACACTACCAGATGTACAGCCACTCAATGCCATGACCAGCACAACCAGTGGCAATAAAAAGCGTTTTAAATTGGTGCTGAAAATCATGATCTCTCCCAAACGGCATAAAGAATGTCTGGGCATGATTATAGGTAAATCGCCGCGGTAATTATACAGCTATAAAACCCTCTTATCTGTCGTAGGGCTATGTTTTCTGTGCAATCAAATCAAATAACTCGGTTTTTAATTCACCCGCCCAGCGCATCTAGATGGTCAGCCAAAATCGCTTTGATTGCCTGCGACAAGCTCATCGGATTAAACGGTTTGGGAATCACATCAAGCGCCCCCAGCGCCTTGAAATCAGCCACCTCATGCGGCTGCACCTTGGCTGTCATAAAGATCACAGGGGTATCAGCAAAATGGCTCTCTTTGCGTAGCGCCTCAAGTGTACTGGGGCCATCCATACCCGGCATCATCACATCAAGTAAAATAACATCGGGATTAAACGATTTGATTTCCTCAATATGATCCATCGCGTCATTACCAGAGTTGTAGATCTGAACTTCAAAACCACCGACAGCCTCTAGCGCCACTCTCGCCACCGCCTGAATATCAGGCTCATCTTCGACATAGAGTATGCGTTCTATGTTGCTATCACTCATCGTTGACTCCTTGCTTTCAAGTAAAAACAAACCTTGCCTGGCTTGCGCCCGCTAGCGGGTAGTCCAGTCAAATAAAATAATCATGTATTACTGAAGGTCAACCGGCTGCCCGTGGCAATTTGGCGGTATCCCTACATACATAATCAACACAATTTGTTTTTTGTTTAATCCATTAAATACCCGGTTTTCCTGTCTCCATCCCCCTTATCGACAGCGGCTTAGCCATTCTTAAGCTATTGAGCCGAAATAGCACAAACGAATATAATCGCTGAGGGCACACAGTATTTAAAAGCGGATGACTACTTTATTTTGAAATCGGTATGCAGACGTTTTTTAACCGCGACCTTTTTAAGCTGCACGTACTGTGGCAAACCATTTTTATACGGTGGATAGTCTTCACCTTTTATCAACGGAGCAAGGTAAGTACGACAACGCGGCGTTATCCCAAAACCATCCTTAGTAATAAAGCTAGCGGGCATCATCTTTTCGACATTGGCAACGCGAGACAACTTGGCCTCACCCACTTTCCAGCGATAAGGGGCATCAGAGGTGCGTACAATCGTCGTCATCACCGCATTTTTACCCGCCAATGCAAATTCCACTGCCGCCTTGCCCACCGCATAGGCCTGATCGACATCGCTCTTTGAGGCGATATGCCGCGCCGCGCGTTGCAGATAATCGGCCACCGCCCAGTGATATTTGTAACCCAGTTTTGATTTAATCAACTCAGCCACCACCGGCGCAGCCCCGCCCAGTTGCGCATGTCCAAAGGCATCCTTTGTACCCGATTCGGCGAGAAACTGCCCTTTTGAATTACGCACCCCTTCAGAGACAACAATGGCGCAATAACCATATTTTTTAACGCACTCTTTTACTTTGGCGAGAAATTTAGTCTGATTAAAGCGCACCTCAGGAAACAGGATAATATGTGGTGCATCGCCTTTATTCTCAGCCGCCAGCCCACCAGCAGCGGCAATCCAGCCAGCATGGCGCCCCATCACTTCCATCACAAAAACCTTGGTGGATGACTTGCACATCGAAGCGACATCAAAGCCCGCCTCGCGAATCGAGACCGCCACATACTTAGCAACCGAACCGAAACCAGGGCAGTTATCGGTCAACGGCAGGTCATTATCAACTGTTTTGGGGATACCGATACAGGTGATCGGATAACCCAGTTCCTTGGAAATCTGCGACACCTTATTGGTGGTATCCTGAGAATCGCCACCACCATTGTAGAAAAAATAGCCAATATTGTGCGCCTTAAAGACCTCGATCAAACGCTCATACTCAGCGCGATTTTCATCAAACCCTTTGAGCTTGTAACGACAGGAACCAAACGCCCCGCTTGGTGTGTGGCGCAACGCCGCTATCGCTCGCGCCGACTCTTTACTGGTATCAATCAGCTCTTCAGTCAACGCACCGATAATGCCGTCTCGCCCCGCGTAGACCTTAGCAATTTTATCTTTGTGCTTACGAGCAGTCTCGATCACACCACAGGCACTGGCGTTGATGACCGCGGTAACCCCGCCGGACTGTGCATAAAAGGCATTTTTCTTCGGCATTACAAAGCTCCCGGTTTTAAATACAACACAACATTTATTGAATCGATAATTGTCAGTCGATAAGACAATGCCTCATGATGAAAAGCATTACATAACGTTGACTTAACCATGTCAGTAAAGTAGTTTTACCACCGATGACAGGGTTTCGCCAGCATCGCAATACGACACATGTGCGGCCGGGTATAACTTCATGAAAGTTAAAGACTAAATAATAAGAACCATCCATCTGATTAGGATCAATGAATGAAAATTGTATTGCTAGGAGCACCAGGCTCAGGAAAAGGCACTCAGGCTAAACAGCTGACCACCAAATATGGCGTCCCACAGATTTCGACCGGCGACCTGCTGCGCGCGGCGGTCAAGGCTGAATCATTACTCGGCATACAGGCCAAGGCGGCGATGGATGCGGGGCGGCTGGTATCAGACGAGATTGTACTGGCGATGATCAAAGAGCGCCTTGCACAGCCTGACGCCAGGAACGGTTTTATTCTGGATGGTTTCCCACGCAACATCCCCCAGGCGGAAGCCCTGGATATCATGCTTGATAAGGTAAACCAGCCGCTACAGAGCGCGCTTTTAATCGACGTCGACTTCGACTCCCTGATTCAACGCCTGACAGGTCGCCGTACCTGTGAATCATGTGGTCAGATGTACAACGTTTACACCTCGCCTTCTAAACTGGATGATCAGTGCGACAAATGCGGCGGCAACCTGCACCACCGCGCGGATGATAATGAAGAGACCATTGGCAATCGCCTGCGCGTTTATGAAGCGCAGACAGCGCCACTGATTGATTATTATAAAGGTCAAAATCGCCTACGCACCATTCAGGGCATTGGCGATATTAACGACATCTTTAGTGCCGTTTGCAAAGTGATCGAAGAGCTACCTGATGTGGTTGAATTCTCACTGCCCAGCAGCGAAGACTTAGTGAGCGACACCCCAGCAGAGAACCCGGTACAGAATAATGAAGCCACAAGCGTTGAAACAAACGTAACCGCGCCGCTAGTCAAAAAAGAAGCCCCGGTGGAAACTGCGCCTAAAAAGAAAGCAGTCACCAAGAAAACTGCCGCGAAAAAGACGGCACCAAAGAAAAGCACGACTAAAAAGGCCATCGTGAATAAGAAAGCCGCAGCTAAAAAGTCCGCTGTAAAAAAAGCAACCATCAAAAAAGCCGCTACGAAGAAATCAGCAACAAAGAAGACCGCGGCTAAAAAGAAAGCGGTCACCAAGAAAAAAGTGGCTACTAAAAAGGCCGCTGTGAAAAAGAAAGTCGCCACCAAGAAAAAGGCAGCCACTAAAAAGACCGCTGTGAAGAAAAAAGTAAGCGCAAAAAAAGCCGTCACTAAAAAGGCGGTAACGAAAAAGAAAGCCGCTACCAGGAAAAAAGTCGCTGCCAAAAAGAAAGTGGCTACTAAAAAGGCGGCTGTGAAAAAGAAAGTCGCCATCAAGAAAAAGGCAGCCACTAAAAAGAGCGCTGTGAAGAAAAAAGTGACCGCAAAAAAAACCGTCACTAAAAAAGCAGTAACGAAAAAGAAAGCGACTACCAGGAAAAAGGTTGCCGCCAAAAAGAAAGTGATCAAAAAGGTAGCGCCTAAAAAGA
>Ga0316207_10005778_pt1 | contig 10100 bp, 8 predicted proteins | sample 6weekpyrite_MG_FD_204943 | JGI IMG/M metagenome (GOLD analysis project Ga0316207, IMG submission 204943) | Microbial mat bacterial communities from mineral coupon in-situ incubated in ocean water Damariscotta River, Maine, United States -... | ecosystem: Environmental > Aquatic > Marine >...
ATATTACTGCCTGTCGATGTTCCCCTACCCCAGCGGGCGACTGCATATGGGGCATGTGCGCAACTACACTATTGGTGATGTGATTAGCCGTTATCAGCGTATGCTGGGTAAAAATGTGCTACAGCCGATGGGCTGGGATGCCTTTGGTCTACCGGCCGAAAATGCCGCGATCAAAAACAATGTGCCACCCGCCAAGTGGACCAAAGAGAATGTCGCCTACATGAGCGATCAGCTCAAGCGCCTTGGCTTCGGTTATGACTGGGATCGTGAGCTGGCGACCTGTGATCCGGACTACTATCGTTGGGAACAGTGGCTTTTCACCAAGCTATTCGAGAAAGGAATCGTCTATAAAAAGACTGCGCCGGTCAACTGGTGCCCCCATGATATGACAGTGCTCGCCAACGAGCAGGTGATCGACGGCTGCTGCTGGCGCTGCGATACGCAGGTCGAGCGCAAAGAGATCCCGCAATATTTTATGAAGATTACCGATTATGCGGATGAACTGCTGGATGACCTGGATCAGCTCACTGGCTGGCCGGAGCAGGTGGTGACAATGCAGCGTAACTGGATTGGGCGTTCTGAAGGTGCCGAGATCCATTTCGGTGTGGTTGATCACGATCAGCCGCTAAAAGTATTTACCACCCGCCCGGACACCTTAATGGGGGCGACCTATGTCGCCGTTGCACCACAGCACCCGCTGGCGCTTGCCGCTGCTGAAAACAATGAAAAACTCGCCACCTTCATCGACGAATGCAATCGCATGGAGACCGCTGAGGCGGCGATGGAAACGATGGAGAAGAAGGGTGTCGATACTGGCCTGAAGGCGATTCATCCGATCAGCGGTGAACAGGTGCCGATCTTCGCCGCCAACTTTGTATTGATGGGTTACGGCGAAGGGGCGGTGATGTCGGTGCCTGCGCATGACCAGCGTGACTGGGAGTTTGCTCAGAAGTACGGGGTGACGATTAGGCAGTCGATCAAACCTGCGGACGATAGTGAAATCGATCTAAGCAAAGCGGCTTTTACAGGTAAAGGTGTGCTGGTTGATTCTGGTGATTTCACCGGTCAGACTTCACAGCAGGCGTTTGATGCCATCGCCCAATATCTGAGTGACAACGGTAAGGGTGCGAAGCGTACCACTTACCGCCTGCGCGACTGGGGTGTTTCACGTCAGCGTTACTGGGGATCACCGATTCCAATTATCAATTGCGCTAGCTGTGGCGCGGTGCCGGTACCGGAAGATCAGTTGCCAGTGGTGTTGCCGGTAGAGGTCGAGATGGACGGCGTCGGCTCACCAATCAAAAAAATGCCGGAATTCTATAATTGTGAATGTCCGAAATGTGGCGGGAAAGCGGAGCGTGAGACCGATACCTTCGATACCTTTATGGAATCATCATGGTATTACGCGCGCTACTGTTCTGCCGATAACGACAAGGCGATGCTCGATGAACGCGCCAACTACTGGCTGCCGGTCGATCAATATGTCGGTGGTATCGAACATGCGATCCTGCATCTGTTGTACGCCCGCTTCTTTAATAAGCTTATGCGCGACGTACAGGATGTACTAGTGCCGCGTGAGGCAGGGATGCCGGGAGCGGCCGATGTCAGGTCATTAATTAATGATGAGCCGTTTGAAAATCTGCTAACCCAGGGCATGGTGCTGAAAGATGGCGTGAAGATGTCGAAGTCCAAAGGCAATACCGTTGACCCACAGGCATTGATTGAGCGCTACGGTGCCGATACGGTTCGTTTATTTACTATGTTTGCAGCTCCGCCAGAACAGTCTTTGGAGTGGAATGATTCGGGGGTGGAGGGCGCTTATCGCTTTTTGAAGAGAGTATGGGGTTTTGCTCAAGATAGAGCAGATGTAATTAAATGGCGTAATTCTGATGATGGTCAGCGTCATCGATCACGTATGGATAAGACTAATTTCCATCCGGAGCAAGCAGCGGTACGAAGAGAAGTTCATGAATTGCTAAAACAAGCGCTGTACGACTTTGACAAGCAGCAGTTCAATACTGTTATTGCTGCATGTATGAAGATTTTGAATGCACTTCAACGAGCACCTGGTATGGTTCAATCTGATGGGAATAGGTATGAATCAACAATAGAATCACTGATTGAGATACAAGCAGAAGGTGTTGAAATCATGCTGTGTTTATTGTCGCCTATTGCCCCACATATTGCTCATGCGCTGTGGCGCGAGCTTGGTTATGGCGATGATGTGTTTAATGCCTCGTGGCCTGAAGTCGATGAGTCTGCACTGGTGCGTGATTCGATTGAGATGATGGTGCAGGTGAACGGCAAGGTGCGTGGCAAGATTACCGTGGCTGCCAATGCCGCTAAAGATGTGGTCGAATCGGCGGCACGTCACGATGAAAACGTGATGCGCTTTACCGAAGGCAAAACGATTAAAAAGGTGATTGTGGTACCGGGTCGTCTGGTTAACATTGTCGCGGTTGGCTAAGCTGATGTCTGCGCTGCGCAATCACTCACGCTTCACCCAGTTAAAGCCGGGCTTTATGCTGGCACTGATCTGTTGTCTGATTGTGCTGGAGGGCTGTGGCTTTCGCCTGCGTGGTTCGATTGGTGGTGATCTTGCATTGCCGTCACTCTATATTCAAAGCAGTGGTAATAATCTTTTTGTGAATGAGTTGCGACAGGCGCTGGGTAACACCCAAACCAAAGTGGTTTCTGAACGCGCTGCGGCAGCGTTGATTATTGGTGTGGGCGCAGAGAAGCTTGGTCGCCGTGTATTAACCGTTGATGCCTCGGGGCGAGTACAGGAGTATGAATTGCACTACGCCGTTTCGTTTGCGGTGAATGATGCCTCTGCACGCTCGCTGCTGGGTTCGCAGACGATCAGTGAACGACGCAGTTTTGAGTTTACCGGCGAAGATGTGCTGGCCAAAGAGGCGGAAGAGGCGCAGCTCTATCAGGACATGCGCCGAAGTGCGGTGCAGAGCGCAGTGCATCGACTGCAAGCGCTGTCGATACCAGAGACGCTTGAATCAAGTGCAGCAGAACCAGGCACAGCTGAACCAAACGAAATGGAACAAGGCACAATTGAAGTCACGCCATAGCCGATGAAGATTAGACCCGAACAGTTAGCTGGCCAGCTCAAAAAGGGACTTGCGCCGCTTTATATCATCAGTGGTGACGAACCGTTGCTGGTGCTGGAGGCGTCAGACCTGGTGCGTAAACATGCGCGTGAAGCCGGTTGCAGTGAACGTATTGTGATGACGGTCGAGAAAGGGTTCGACTGGAATAGTCTTGCGCAGGAGAGCAGTGGCATGTCGCTCTTTGCGGAAAAAAGATTGCTGGAGTTACGGCTGCCGAATGGCAAGCCGGGAGATGCGGGCGGCAAGGCCTTGCGTGCATTTGCCGAGGCCCCAGCAACGGATGATGTGTTGTTGATCGTCGCGGGTAAGATCGATACAAAATCGCAGCAGACCAAGTGGTACAAAACGGTGGAGGCGGCGGGTGTCGCATTGCCGATCTGGCCAATGGCGGTGGCGGAACTGCCGGGGTGGATTAATCAGCGGATGAAGGCGGCGAAGCTGCGTCCGACACGCGATGCGGCGCAGGTGCTGGCCGAACGAGTGGAGGGCAATCTGCTCGCCTGTGCCCAGGAGATTGATAAACTCTTTCTGATCCACGGTGCGGCCGAGATCGATGCCGAGATGGTGGTCGATGCCGTCGCCAATAGCGCCCGCTTCGATATCTTTGGGCTGGTCGATACCGCACTGTCGGGCGATGGTGAACGCGTGGCGCGCATGATGACCGGCCTGAAAGGGGAAGGCGTTGAGCCGATTCTGGTGCTATGGGCGCTGGCTCGCGAGATTCGCACCCTTGCCAGCATGAGTTTTGAGGTTTCGCGTGGCACCAGCCCAGATCAGGTGATGCGTAGTCATCGTGTGTGGGACAAACGCAAGCCTTTGATTAAGAGAGGGCTGCGCCGCTCGCCACGACAATGGTGGTATCTGTTGTACCGCGCCGGGCAGATCGACCGCATGATCAAAGGACAGGCCACGGGCAATGTGTGGGATGAGCTGCTGGAACTGAGCCTGATGTTAAGTGGTGTGCGGCTGCATCCAGGAGTTAAGCAAGCCGGGTGATTTAGCAAGCGGGGCAGGGATGAACGCGCATGAAAAAATCAAGGATGCGAGTTTTCCGTCAACGATATTTCAGCAACCAAAGCGCGCTTAACGCAGATGTGCGGCTAGACGTTACAGGACTGCGGCCCGGACTACATCGCGTTTTTCGGTCAAGGCATCAACGGTGGCTTTTTCAAAGCAGACCGCCACTCATCCACAAACATTTAGTCTTCATATATATAATTGAAATTATACCGTATAAAAGGTATGTTCAAAACATACGCTGTTTGAATTACAGGGCTCGATTGAGCAAGCTGGGCTTTCAGAAGCTTTTTCATGTTTTTATTGCGCGATGTGTGTTGTCTTTCTTTGTGGTCTTACCCCGATTTCACGCACACTCAGTTAAGCAACAAAGTGTTCTTCAAAGTCTACCGGTGATTGGTAATCAATGTAAGAGTGTTTTCGTTGCCGGTTATAAAATATCTCGATGTAATCAAAAATAGCGGAACGTGCTTCATCACGAGTTCGATAGTCATCATGGTGGACTTGCTCAACTTTCAAACTATGGAAGAAACTTTCCATCGGTGCATTGTCCCAACAATTCCCTTTTCGACTCATGCTACAAACCAAGCCATAACTTACCAACAGCGCTTGATAGTCTCCCGCATAGTACTCCTTGCCTCTATCAGAATGTACCAATAGCCCTGCTTTAGGTACTCGTGCATCGACCGCATTAGATAAAGCCCGCTGTGCCAACTCGCTGGTTAAGCGCTCTCCCATTGACCAGCCGACGACCTTACGAGAAAACAAGTCCAGTACAGCAGCCAGAAACAACCAGCCCTCTCGTGTCGGTATATAGGTAACATCAGCCACCCATTTCTCATTGGGACGGCCTGGACCGAAATCCCGGTTTAATAGATTGGCTGATGGCGTATGACTATTGCGTGAGTCCGTTGTTACCCTGAATTTTTTAATGGTCTTAGGGAGTAACTTTTCTATGCGCATTAGCCGTGCAACACGATTCAGACTACAACAGTGGCCTTCATCTATCAGTGTTCGATGTATGCGTGGCGCTCCATACACTTCCCGATGAGCATAGAATATGCGTCGGATCTCAATCAGCAATTGACGATTCGATATGGCACGCTTTGACTCAGGACGTTTTAACCAGTCGTAGTAACCTCGTCGCGATACCTGAAGCACACTGCACAACCTGGTAATAGTATAAAATGAGCTGTTTTCAGCAATAAAGGCATACTTCAGCGAGATTCTTTCGCGAAGTAAATGGCTGCTTTTTTTAGGATTTCATTCTCCTCCCGGAGCTTTTTGAGTTCTGCCTTAAGGAGTGCCGTTTCATTGTTTGATCTCTTTTTAGGACGCCCACCTTGCCCCGGGAAGGCGGTTTCTCCATGCTCATCAATTTCCTTCTTCCATTTATAAAGCTGATTACGCCGCACACCTAATTCCCGAGCCAGCTGAGATGATTCTTTATCTCCTTGCTCAAGTAATAGCACCGCTTCACGTTTAAATTCAGGGCTGAATGTCTCTCGTGGTTTTCTAGTCATTTCTACTCTCCTATGGGACTATAGGTCCCCATTAGAGAGTGTGCGTCAAATCAGGGGAGGTTCACTCCGTCCCCTTTTCCGCTTTTCCGACAGTGTTGGTTCTGCGCCACTCAGTCATGCATCTTGCTCCTCCGGCCCTGAAATCGGTAGCCTAATTATAAACGTGGTGCCGTTCCCAGCCTCACTTTCCACCTGAATACTGCCCCGATGTCTTTCTATGATCCTGAAGCACAATGACAATCCTAAACCCGTCCCTGTTCCTACCGGTTTCGTGGTAAAAAATGGATCGAAAATATGCGGCAAATTCTCCTTCTCAATCCCTACGCCGTTATCAATCACTTTTATCCAAGCCTCATGCTTCGTCATACCCGTTTGAATCGTGATGAGGCCCTTTCCCTCTATCGCCTGCGAGGCATTGATCAGCATATTCTGAATAACCTGGTTGATTTGAGAAGGGATGCATCTAACAATCGGGATAACACCATATTCCTTTACAATATCAGCCTTATGTTTGACCTCGATATCAGTAATTCTCAGTGCGCTATCGATGCACATATGAATATCGGTTTCCTGCAAATCAGATTCATCAACATCAGAAAAGTTTCTTAGGTCCTGGACTATTTTTTTTACCCGCGTGACCCCTTCCTGGGTTTCATTGATAAGATCGAGCGCATCACATTTCAAATATTCGTACTCTACCCCTGATTTTTTTCTACTTAAAAGGCTCTTCGTATCGGCATCTCTATTCAATATGGGGTCAAACGACTCGTAAATTTCCAAAATACTTATCATATCAGCCGTATATTTATTCAGGCTACTTAGATTAGATTTGATGTAACCCAGTGGATTATTGATCTCATGCGCGACACCTGCTGCCAGTACGCCAATGGAAGCCATTTTCTTGGAGTGTAAGAGCTGATTTATGGTGTCTTCTAATTCCCTGCTGCTTTCTTGAACTTTATTCTCAAGTGAGCTATTCATCTGTTGCAGGCTTTCTACTAATACGTTGTTTCCTCGTATTGTTCTGTAATAATCGATCGCCTTGTTTAATGAATCGACCAGCGAAGAAAGTCCGCCATCTTTGGTGACATAGCCAAACGGCTTATAATCATTAATGATGTCATAGGGGTCTTTTAGGTCTTGATAGGCACTATGAAAGATGATGGGAAGATGCTCGAATTGTTTTTTGATTTCCGCATAGGTGTCAAAACCATCCTTACCTTCCATCTTGACATCCAGGATAACGGCTTGTACTTTCTCATTTATCGCCTTCACACCTTCGTCACCACTCGAACATAAGACCACATCAAAAGCATCACCAAGGGCCAGCTTCAGAGATTCGCGTATTACCTTATCATCATCAACAACGACTACAGTCGGTTTTTGGGTAGCATCATCTGTATTGATATCGTCCTTTGTTAATGCTTCACGAAATATGTCAAAATCATCAAAGCTCATCACGATGCCCTATTGCTTTAGTACCGTTGTTTTTTTCTATTGGCAGGCTTATTGTAAAAATCGTACCAATACCGAGTTCTGATTCCACCTCGATAGCACCGCCATAATTAGAGATGATTTTCTTTACAATACTTAATCCCAGCCCTGTGCCAGTATCTGGCTTGGTTGAAAAGAATGTGTTAAAAATTTTCCCCTTAGTCTCCGGGCTCATGCCGGTTCCATTATCTTGTATCTTGACGACATATTTCTCTTCACAGCAATTTGTAAACAGCCCAATAGTACAGGTTTTTGTATTGGCATCACTGCCATTAGTATTATCGGCCAGTGCATCCTTGGCATTGATCAAAATATTTGAAATGACAGAATAAATTTGTGTCTCATTCGATAATATCGTGACGTCTTCAGCACCTATATGGAGGTCAATACCTATATTAGACAAAGAGAATTGTTCCCGATAATCCTCCACAACACCACGAATCAGCTCGTCCGGGTATAGCAATTTATTTTGATGGGATTGTTCGCCAATCTTGGCATAATCCATTATTTGTTGAGTAATGGCCAAACTACGTGATACTGATGACTTGACCATTGTCAGTATTTCGTCAAGCTTCTCTTCATTGCTAAATATCGATTTCATCTTATCCAGGATTGGCTTAAGCGCCTCCTCGCTGAGCAGGTCCGTCAAGATTAGATACATTTCCTTCAGTTTGTGACTATTTTCCATGTTTAAGCCAATACGGTTCCCGGATTCGTCTGCACCCGACGCCTTATCCAGTAATATCATTGGGCCAGCCAGGGCATTACGCATTTCGTGAGCAAAGCCTCCCGCCATTTGTTTTTCAGTGGTTTCTTTTTCCAGGTTAAGAATTCTTTGCTGGGCACCTTCAAGTGCTGCCGTACGTTCTTTGACTTTGTCTTCGAGGCTGGCGTACAGCTCGGCGTTCTCAAGAGCCGTATTATTCAGCTCTACTGCCATATGGTTAAACGCCTGCGACAAAACCCCAATCTCATCCTGGGCAGAGTCGTCTACCTTTATATTAAAATTACCCGTTGATATTTCACTCGTTACACCTACAAGATGACTTAACCGGGTGAGCATCCCCCTTCTTAGCATGAAAAATAGAGCAATTGATGCCACGATTATCGTAATCAGCAATATCATCGCTATTCGTTTATTAATGTTTGATATTAATTCATCAATATCACTTATTGATATGTCCAGTACAATTGCGCCAACCACCTTGCTGCCTTGCAGCACAGGGGCAATAGAGCGAATTGCTAATTGTTTATTGTCGGAACCGGTAATTGAAAGGCTGGGTGTTGCAGTCGTTATAGCATTGCTTATGTCAGGATCTTCTGTTTTAGTACCAATATTTTCTTTAATGGAGTCTGCAATGGCTATGTGATCACGATCATAAAAATGCATATCTTGAATGATTCGGTAATACGTCATGTATTTACTGATGATATTACCTATGCTTGCTTCAGCATGCTTCTCCTTCTCATATTTGATATCATGTATGATGGATTCTGTCAGTATTTCAACAGTAGTGATTTTTTGGTCATAAATATTGTTATAAACAAGATCACGGATCATGAACGCAGCGGCGGAAATGGCTATGATAAGAGCGCTCGTCACCATAAGAATCATTTTTCCCCTTATGCCGAGCTTTATCATATCTAACCACCCCCTGTTCCTTTATCTTTAAATATTGCCATGCTCTCCGGTTGGCAAGACATGTCATTCAACCTGGTTCTCGGGGTTGCGCCGCGGGGAAAATAAGCCGGTTCTCTTAATCTTCATACCCGGCCAACATCATCTAGTACTAATGATTACTTCACCCCTGCCTTGCTCTGGTTAGCGTCCATGAGCCCCCATTTTTTGTAAATGGCGCCAAGTTCTCCATTGTTTTTGATTTCAATTAATGCGTCGTTCACTGCATTTCTAAGTGCGTTATCCTTTTTTCTGAAACCCATTACATAACTACCTTCTCCAAAAGTCTCGCCAGTATTTTTAAGTTTTGGGTTGCTGGCGCCATATGCAGCAGCGATTGGCGTATCTAACACAACGGCCTCGACTTTTCCGTCCACCAGGTCCTGGTAACTATAAATAATCTCTGGATTAATGCTAACTTCTATCTCTGGAATTTCTCTCAGTAGATCCTCTGCCGCAGTACCTGATAATGTCGCGACTTTTTTCCCTTTCAGATCATTAACACTGTTAACACCATCGGTGTCCTTTCTTACGGTAATCTGTTGAGAATAGATATAGTATGGATCAGAGAACAAAACCATGCCTCTTCTGTCTTCTGTGTCTTCAAGGCCATTCATTGCCAGGTCAAAGCTACCCTTCTGAAGCTCAGGCACCAGGGTATCCCATGCCTTTATGACCAGCTTTTGCTTAACACCGATTCGATTTGCAAGTGCTTTCATGATATCCATCTCAAAGCCTATATATGACCCAGGATTGTCGGGGTCTTCATATACATACGGGATGCCCCCTATCACATCTGCGCCCCAGTAAATGACACCGGCATCTGTTACACGCTCAAGGGATGTATCTTCTGCACTTTTTTGGGTTGCGCTTGTCCTGGCCGTGTCTCCTGTCTGATCACAGCCAACTATAAACAGGGCTAATATTATAGAAATAATAATCTTTAAATTATTCATGGTTTGACTCCGAGGCATAAAAGCGTCAGTTGGGATTTGATTCTAAATTATGGTTATTGATACCGATCAGATTGCTCAAAAATCGCGGGCAATATTAATGGAGAACAAAAAAGTATTAGGCATATCAGAAAAATCACCATTATCCCATGTATAAAAATAAGATATTGCCGGTGAGATTGTTACAGAGTCCAGTTGATATTCAGCACTCGTGCTGAGGCTGTAAATAATTCTGTGTAACTGCCCGTTTAAATATGAGGCGCTAACTGCTCCTCAAACTCAATCATAAAGTGATTCATGGCTTCTTTCCAGT
>Ga0316207_10005779_pt1 | contig 10098 bp, 4 predicted proteins | sample 6weekpyrite_MG_FD_204943 | JGI IMG/M metagenome (GOLD analysis project Ga0316207, IMG submission 204943) | Microbial mat bacterial communities from mineral coupon in-situ incubated in ocean water Damariscotta River, Maine, United States -... | ecosystem: Environmental > Aquatic > Marine >...
TTGAATTATGTTTTGAGCAACCTCAGTTTCGGCAGATGATTTGGTTTTGCCGGTAGCGTATCTCTCTACGAGGGACGGAAGTTTACATAACTGCTGCCAACGCTCAATGACGTCCCGTTCTGTCCAACTCTCTGCGGTCTCTTTATTCACACGGAGTACCAGATGGTAGTGGTTTGACATGACGGCGTAGGCACAAACTTCGATAGAAAATGCTGATGCTAATTCGGCCAGTCGGTCAACAACCCAGATTTTTCTGTGCTCATAATTCTTGCCAGTGAGATGACAACTCCCACAGAGAAATGCCCACCGAACACAGCGATTAATGCAATGATAGTAGGATGTCGTTGATAGATCAATCAGTTCAGATCGAGCGCGAGTCATGATGGAACGTACCTTATTATTGTTTGCAATTGAAATACCACTATACGTATACACAGTATAGGTGTCAATATTTTAATATGGCTGCTGTGATGGACACCCAAGCTATTAATTATATAATATCAAAAAACTACTTTTCTTTTTCTAATTATTACGAGGTATCCATCATGCAAGAAAATATTATTAGTGTTGATTTGGCAAAAAATGTTTTTCAAATTTGCGTTATGAATTCCAAAAACGAAATCGTAACCAACAAAAAGGTCTCTCGAAAGAAATTGCTTGATGTATTAAGGCAATTCGAATCCACCACTGTTGTGTTAGAAGCTTGTTATAGCGCACATCCCTGGGGTAGAGCAATTGGGGAGTTGGGGCATCATGTGAAACTTATCCCTCCTTATCAAGTGAAGCCCTTTGTTGTTGGTAACAAAAATGATCATAATGATGCGATTGCTATTATTGAAGCATCTCGTCGCCCTAAAGCCACGTTTGTACCCGTTAAAACATTAGAGCAGCAAGATATTCAGTCACTTCAACGTGTACGCGAACTTCAAATTAAGCATCGTACTGCTATTGCAAATCAGCTACGTGGATTAATGGCAGAATACGGTGTTATTCTACCTGTCGGTGTAAAGAACTCACGAAAGCATGTCCCTCATATTTTAGAAGATGCTGAAAATTCATTAACAAGTACTGCGAGAAATTTTATTCATCGACTCTATCGAGAACTGACTGAATATGATAATCAAATAGCAGAGATTGAACAAGAACTTGATTCGATACTAAGGCAGAACACAGATTACAAATTATTACAAACAATACCTGGCGTGGGTCCAATGATTTCTACGTCTATAATATCCTCTGTTGGTGATGCCAACTATTTCAAAAATGGTCGTCAAATGGCTTCATGGATTGGATTAACGCCAAAACAATTTGCTAGCGGCGAAAGTAGTCGTCATTTAGGTATTACTAAACGCGGTGATCGAACATTACGGCGATTATTCATTCACGGCGCAAGAGCAGTTATTAATTGGTGTGAGAAAAAGAATGATAAATTAAGTCTGTGGATAAAAGCGCTGAGCAAGCGTGCACATCCTTGCAAAGTTATTGTTGCATTAGCTAATAAATTGGCGCGTATTGCATGGGCTGTATTAGCAAGTCAATCACCATACAAAGCTGCTTAATTAAAGCATGCGTGTAAATTAAAGATTATTTTTTAGCGATAGTGGTAATTAGGTTTGATGAAACAATAACGGTTATTCCCTGCCAGAGCCTGAGCCAGGACAGCTGTCACTAAGACATTATGGGTGCCGAGGCGGCAGGGAATTCTAGAATCTCATCAGGGCTCGGCAATTGAATTTGCCAAATAGAAGCCGGATATATGTCAAAGACCACATTCATCAACACTAATTGCGAGTTTATTGAAATTTAGTCTACCAGGTAACATCTACTTCAAAAGAATGTAGAGTGTAGTCGCTTGTTGACAAAATATGATTTTCCTTCGGAACGTATGGACAAGCTGATGGATAACGCTAACGCGTTAACCACTAGCTTGCCCACACTAAATCACATTTTGCCAACAAGCGACTATGAAAGAATAGTTGAAATTAACTAGCTGCCTGCGGCGCAATAATGGAAAATATTTAATGAATTAAAAATAATCTATATTTATCGAAAGGATTGTATTTTCTTCGTCGGTTAAAGTATTGACAAATGTGGGGTGTCCATATATGTCCTGGTAGTAATTTTTAAATGGAGCAATATTTTAATATGGCTGTCCCGGTATTAGCAGTCCCGGTATTAGCATTATGTTTGTCTAGAATTATGTTTGCGTGGCGGTCCTGGTATTAGTTGTCTTTTAATATGGCTGTCCTGGTATTAGTTTTTAAAAAGAAACAAGAATTTATCTAGGACATATATGCCCTGGTATTATTTTGTTACTTTACATAAATAGTGTTACATTATTTCGAACGCATCTCATTGGTAGAATCAACCACAAAAATAAACCGAAAATAAAGCTGGCACCCATCGACGCAACACTTGTTTTCTTGGCAGAGGTGTTTTTAAAAACGCCTTGAGAAGACTCGGGATTACCTTCGATATTGTCATTTGTTGTATCTAAGGATTTGGTCACCGTAATTTGTTGTTGTAATTGTGTTTTGTTTCCTGATGTATCCTCTGCTATCCATGTGACAACGGTTTCACCCAGTGAAAATTTAGTTGGCGCGTTGTTAAATAACGATTTCAATTTCACATCATCCGTCGCGCTAATATGGCCTAAATCAATTTCCATTGATGTGTCCGAGGTTTCAATAAAAATATCACTGACACCGTGAATTACTGGGAATGTTATATCAAATACGGTGACGGTTTGGTTAACACTCGAGGTATTGCCCACAATATCGACTATCTTCCAAGACACTATGGTTTCACCCAGTGGATACATGGTAGGACCATTAAAGTTGATAGTGGCAATCTCAACGTTATCACTCACAATTGGTTCAATCAATGCTATATCAGTAAACTCAGCCGACGCTTCCGTTTTAATATTCTCAACACGTATAATTTCTGGCGGAGTCGTATCAACGATACGAACAAGTTGATACTGGTGCGCAACGTTATCGCTAGAGTCTGTCGCACTCCAACGGACTTTCGTTTCACCCAATGGAAATCCGCCTTTTACATCATTGATCAGATTTTTTAAGGGAGCAATATCTACAACACTGGGACGAGGTAGTAAAACCTCGGTAATTACGCCACTCGCTTCATACGTTAAATCAGGCAAATCAGGAAATACCGGGCTCAAACTATCGCTAATTATAATATTCTGTTCTTGGTAAGATACATTGCCGTTAATATCTTCTGCAATCCAAGTCACTTTTGTTTTACCCAGTGGATATTCATTGGGTGCGTTGTGATGTAGATTGACAACATCAAACGCGTCGCTGACTTTTGCTGTTGATAAAACAACATTTGTTTTAGTGCCAGTCGCTTCAACATAAATATCAGATAACACGTCAAAATCAGGCGCTGTTGTATCTTGTAATACGACTTTTTGTTTCCTTACTGACATGTTGCCATTGCTGTCAATGGCGGTCCAGCTAACAATTGTTTCACCAAGTGGAAAAACTTCCGGCATATTGTGGCTTAATTCGGTTGGAAAAATGTCATTCACTAACGGATGCTTTAAATCAACAATTGTTTGCGTGCCCTGCGCTTCAATAATTTGATCTGTTACGTCGGAAATTTTGGGTTTTGTTGTATCAACAACCGTTATTTTTTGAGTTGCACTGGATAGGTTGCCTTGACTATCTGCTGCAGACCAGGTAATTAAAGAGACACCAATTTCTAGTTTATCTGGCTTGTTATTTGTAACGGCAGTTATTGGAAAAAAACTACTTACCTCTGGGATATCTAAACTGATCTCAGTTTGTTTACCGGTGGCTTCCGCAATAATATCATTTAACACAGGAAATTGGGGATAGTTCGTATTAATCACCTTTACAATTTGCGTTGCTATTGCTACGTTTCCGTGCTCATCAGTTGCAGTCCAAGTAACTTGGGTTTCTCCAACGGGAAATTGAGTTAATGCATTGTGTTTAATGGATACAATTGAAAATATGTCATTAACAATAGGCTTGGGTAATTCCACTTCAATTTCTTCATCTAACGTTTCAATTACAATTTCATTCAGTAAGGGAAAAGTCGGTGGTGTGGTATCCAAGACTTCTACCTTTTGATTTATTATCTCTGTATTGCCGCTAACATCCGTCGCTGCCCACATCACGTAGCTAGCGCCAACGGGAAACGCGGCTGGTGCGTTGTTGCTAAGCGAAACAATGGGAAAAATATCCGTCACAGTCGGTTGCGGTAATGCGACTGTGGTTAATTCACTATTTGCTTCCACGGTGATAGTTGCCAGTGAGGCAAACGCGGGACCCGTGGTGTCCACAATCACAACACGTTGCCTCGCCAAACTAACATTTTGATTAGCATCACTCGCCGTCCAGGTGACCACGGTTTCGCCAAGGGGAAATTCCGTCGGTGCGTTGTTGCCAAGCGAAACAATGGGAAAAATATCCGTCACAGTCGGTTGCGGTAATGCGACCGCGGTTAATTCACTTCTGGCTTCCACGGTGATAGTTGCCAGTGAGGCAAACGCGGGACTCGTGGTATCCACAATCACAACACGTTGTGTCGCCAAACTAACATTTCGATTAGCATCACTCGCCGTCCAAGTGACCACGGTTTCGCCCAAGGGGAATTCCGTTGGTGCATTGTTGCTAAGCGAAACAATGGGAAAAATATCCGTCACTGTTGGTTGCGGCAATGCTACCGCGGTTAATTCACTATTTGCTTCCACGGTGATAGTTGCCAGTGAGGCAAACGCGGGACCCGTGGTATCCACAATCACAACATGTTGTGTCGCCAAACTAACATTTTGATTAGCATCACTCGCTGTCCAAGTGACCACGGTTTCGCCCAAGGAAAACGCATCAGGAGCATTGTTCGTTAACGATAATGGGCCTGAATCATCATGTACCACTGGCTCCTGTAAAATTAAAGATGTCATTAGCGCACTTGCTTCCGCGGTGATACTATCAATAGGATTAAATACAGGCGGAATGTTATCGACAATATGATTCACCACAACGGTTTGTGTGGCGGTAGCAACGTTATCAAATTCATCAATTGCAGTCCAAGTCACTATTGTTGATCCTTCTGAGTAATTTTCTGGCGCATCGTTAAATAAGGATTGTATCTCAGAATCATCGCTTACATTGGGTAGTGCTAACACGACATTCGCCGGAATTGTTTCAGAGTCAATTTCAATAGTTGGCAATAATTCAAAAGCTGGGGAAGTTTCATCTGGTGGATCTGTAACAACAACATTTTGTTTTACCGTTAACACGTTTCCGTCAATGTCAGTCACAAGGGTTGAAATCACGGTTGTTCCCAATGGAAACATATTATCATTTGGCGAATTAGCGGAGATAAGCAGATTTTTCGGCTGAATTCCATTATCTAAAAACGACGAGTGACGGTGGAAGGGTAAAATCGGATATTCTATTAAAGTCAGTTCACCTGTTGAACGAACACGAATTTCGTCTAACCAAACTTCATTCACTATTTCTACTGGATCTGGTAAAACATCAACATTTAACAGCTCTGCAATATACATTGGCGGTGTCGTATCAGATCCTACGGGCTTACCCGTCAAGTTTATAGCGATATCCCACGAGTCCACTCCGTCTCCCAAAGTAATATTGAGTTGCGCTAATCTAACCGATCCTGAAATACTGGGGGCATACGAAATATCAAATTGTTCCGTTGAATCCACCGAAATTGTGGAACCGATCAATCTAGTGTCAAATTCAAATTGATGAAAAATAAAAGGATCAAAAAACAAATTGTGCCTCAGAGATTGTCGTTCTTCATCAACAATGCCTTCATTTAATGAGTCTAATAACACATTTCCCATTTTAATTTTTGCGCTATTAATTACAAGTGATCTAGACGCTGAATTTGTTATTTGAATGGACAAGGTTTTGCGTGAGCCAAGGTTAGTTTCACCAAAATGTAAAAAGCGTGTGTACTGAAATGGGTATAGTGAAAGCGTTTTTAAAAATTCGACCACCGCCCTTTGTTTAAATGGAGATTGTGAAAAATCATCTAATCCTAAATTCCCGGCAATACCCTCAACGACAAAATCTTTTGTCGCATTTTTAAATATTGTGGAATTGTAAAAAGTTAAAATGTCCTCCAACGAATTCACTGAGTTATCATGAAAATAAGGCGCAGTATGGCGAATTTCCAAAAGCTGAGGAACATCAAAATCTCGATTATTTTCACTGTCTTCTTGATTGAGGGATTCGGTGGGCAATGAATCCAATTGATTGATTGTTAAATCCGCCACACCAGTATCGAATGCATTTTTTGTTAACCCAAGTCGATTAAGGTCGGTAATATGATCAGACAACGTAGGCCCAAAATGACAATTTGCACAACCAACATTCAAGAATTCAAAAAATCCAATTTTTTGAATTTCTGTCCTCACATTTGAAATTGGTAAAACAAATTCGCCATTATTATCTGGAATCATTCGGCTGAGGGATTCCTGAAAAGCCACCAAGGCATTAAGCTCGTTTTCACTTGGTAGGCGAAAATCAATATTGTCCCTGCGTGCCAAACTCAAAGGGAAATGTTGTTTTATTGCACCTAGAGTGAAATCTCGCAAATTTTCAAACTCACCACTTAATCCATAAGGCGCTGTTAACGACAAATTCAATAAATGTGGCGAGCTACGAAATACTTCAAGTTGATCAAAACCATTTATATTCTCCAATACCAACGCACGGCCATGTGTAAAATCATTTGAGTTGGAAAAATTAAATCGATTGCCATCAACACTTTCCAATCCATTGTCACTTCCATTGATGCTGTTTGGTCCATTTAAATCGCCTTGGATAAGTTGGCTTAAAATACCAGAGTTACCAAACGTGTCTTGTATCTCCCCTGCTAAATTATCTCCGCCACGAATCAAATAACGATTACCGGTTCCAGTTATAATTTCGGCTTGATTACCGTCACTATCGTGGATGCTACCTATCAAATCGCTAGGTTGAGTGAAACCGGTAATACTATTGGTTGTTAATACAATCTGATTTACATTATTACTTGCATCCCCAATAAAAAGCGTATCGTCACTGTTTTTTTGTTGGATATGCTTAGGTGTCATGTCAAAAAAAGGTGGAATATGACAGGTTTGGCAAGTTCTCCCATTACCTTGAAAAGTCTCTTTTTCAAATAACGTTTTACCTTGTGCCATGAGATTTTGAGAAATGAAATTATGTGTGCCGTTTGAAATTCGGTTTTCAAGAATGTCAGTGGAATTATCACTTCGTGTATTGGCAGGAGTTGGTGTTAGTATCTGAAAATCGGAATTTTGATCAGCATTTTCATCGAACGCAAAGTCATTGACCCTGGATAAACTTACGCTGCCTAAAATTGGCAAGGCTTGGGTTATGTGAGGTATATTGTTATCTTGAGGTGAAAAGCCGCCGTAACTTACACAATATTTGATATGCGTCACATTAGAATTATCTGAATTATTTTCTATGCATAACTTACCATCATTGGCATTGATTAATTTGGGAATAAATATATCCGGAATTGGCACCCCGTTTAATTGGGAAAATGCCTCTGTGGCCAATAATATGGTTTGCGCGCCTTCCCCTGGGGATACACCACTCACAAACCGATTCGTCTGATTATTAAACGCATCAAACGTGGTAAGCATGACTTTCCCTGGATTTGATCCGCTACCAGACCAATTTTTGTCAGCGTTTGATTCAACCAGTAGCTCAATAAACTGAATACTTGCATCACCGTTATAACCGGCCATGAATTCGTTTATCTTGAGATTGTATGAAAATGCGGAAACGGGCAGGAGAAAAAAAATAACGACAATGACAAATTGATTATATCTCATTACATCACAACTTGGTAATACCATAATCAACCAAATTCAGCCCGTTATACGTTCTAAATTATAGTTTAATTTTGAAAGATTTTTTGAACTTAAGAAGATCAATTGAATGCAAGTAACGTGCAGTGCAACATTGTTCACAACGAAGTGGATTAATATGTAAGCAAAAACGCTTTAGTGCTTTATCAATTTTTTAATGAATGAACTTGTGAGGATTCTTAAATTTTTCTGGCACTAAATTGAAGCACAAATAAAAAGTCCCGGAGTTAATCCGGAACCCAATCAAGAACAACTTGATTTTCTATTTACGTAAGTGTCCGACCAATCACGCTTACTAACATGATTTAAAATCAACTAGTGTACTTTCCTTTATTTTGTTTTATTTTGAGGAAAACATACAATGCCTGACATATCATCGCCTGCAGCCAAATTAATAATACGGCGAAAAATTTGGGGTCACCCATCTTGTTTTTTTTGCCATGCTCCTGGATGTTTCATAACTCGTCAATTCGGCCCAATGAGGCACCTCTTTTCTGGATTGTAGCGGCATTTAAGTTTGAAGATGGTTTGTCGATAAGTATACATTGGCCGAAAATTATTGTGTTCCCCCCCCTATACAACAAGGTTTAGCTATGCTCAACTCAATTTTGGTTAGAAAGTGTCTCTTCAGCTTTCTGATTTGTTTCGTAATAATTCAATCCTCACCCGGTTACGCCCAAAATATCAATGTTGGCGTGCTTGCAATCAAAGGAATTGAAAATGGTAAATCAGCTTGGCAACCAACTATCGATTATTTGGATACTCAAATCCCAGAACACAAATTTAACTTAGAGCTTTTCGAGCCGGGTACAAATATGAAGGATTTTGAGATAAGTTTTAAAAAAGGTGAATTGCATTTCGTCATTGTGCCACCCGTACTCTATATCGACTTTGAAAATCTCTTTCAATCCACTCGAGTATTAACACTTGTTGATAAGTCAGGACATTCAAAATTTGGTTCTGCATATATTGTGAGATCTGATAACAACACTATTCACCGATTAGAGGATGCAAAAAATAAGAAAATTGCTGCAGTTTCAAAAAGAGGATTCGCTGGGTGGTTAATAGGAAAATTAGAATTTTTAGACAACGGTGTAGATCTACTTAATGACAGTCAAGGTGTTGATTTTTTGGGTAATCAATTTAAGGTCGCTGAATCTGTCTTATCAGGCGCCCATGATATTGGAATAGTACGAACAGGTATAATCGAACAGCTTATATCGATGGGAAAAATGAAACCAGATGAATCAAAACCACCTGCATAGCAGGTGGTATGATGAAAGCCCCTGGAAGGGGCTATTAAAATCCCTCCAATTTTAGCTGTTCTTGTCTCTTTTCCTCACTTTCTTGATTTCGTATATATTCTCGAATCATTTTTTCATCCAAGCCAACAGTGCTAACGCAGTAACCACGCGCCCAAAAATGGCGGCCTGTAAAATTTCGTTTCACTTGCATATAATCTCGAAATATTCTAATCGCAGATTTTCCTTTTAGAAATCCTATTGTATTGGCCACACTAAATTTTGGCGGTATCATCAATAATAAATGAATGTGGTCGACCATTGCATGCCCTTCGACTAATTCTACACCTTGCTGCCTGCATAGATCATTCAATATCCCACCAATTTCTTTTCTCAATGTACCGTAAATCGACTTTCGTCTATATTTTGGAACAAACACTATATGATATCTGCAATAATACTTTACGTGAGCTTGGTTTTGCCAATCTCTCATCTTGGTCTCCTTCTCAACTTGCCAGTTTATGAAGGAGACCATTTTCCTTTTTTGCACTACGGAACGGCAGAGCCTATTTGAGTCGCACCGCCAGAGGCGGTGGTTTACCAATATTTAATTATCCGTTATTAATGAAAAAAATATTAGAGGTTTTCCTTACAAAGTAAGTAGTAAATTATATCCAGAATGGGCGTTTGCTCGATCTAAGGATGTACCAAGGGAATTAGCGAAAAAAGTAACTATCAAATTACTTTCCATACCAATTAAAAATGAAATTACGAAGCTTGCTGGTTATCGTGAGTGGACAACACCAGAAAACTACCGAAGTGTTAAACCTAAGAAAATCAGTTAAAAACCCCCAAACCCAATTAAGTCTTTGATATCATAAAGAATGACTACGAAAAAACCTCCTCAAAAAAGTCACCAAAAGGGTGAGTTAAAAAAGACTATTAACCAAGCAA
>Ga0316207_10005780_pt1 | contig 10098 bp, 10 predicted proteins | sample 6weekpyrite_MG_FD_204943 | JGI IMG/M metagenome (GOLD analysis project Ga0316207, IMG submission 204943) | Microbial mat bacterial communities from mineral coupon in-situ incubated in ocean water Damariscotta River, Maine, United States -... | ecosystem: Environmental > Aquatic > Marine >...
CCTCAAACTTTCTGTTTGTTTGTTATGAATGCGATTATCGTGCCAACTATTTCTACGATATCATTTCTATATAAAACATATAGTTAAACGTTATTTTATTTCTAAGTCAAAAATGCGACGAATATTTGACACAATCATACGGCAAATAGCGGCTAAAAGCTGCCACTTTTACATACTTATATTGGGTTATTTAGTGCTCTTGGCATTAATGAGCTGACCATGAAGGCCCTGACTGTCTGGTCCCATCATATAAAGGTAGCTAGAAGCGACATCATCAGGCATGACAAGGTTTGACATATCTTCAGCAGGGTAGGCGAGATTGCGTAAACGTGTGCGGACTGCACCGGGATTAATCGAATTGACGCGAATTTTGGTATTGTTTTCTAATTCATCAGCCAAAATGGCCATAAAGGCATCTAAACCTTGTTTTGAAATCCCATAAGCTCCCCAATAGGCACCAGATTTTTCGTAAGGCTCTGTTGAACTAAAAAGGATGGCGGCATCTTCGGCTTGGCGTAGTAATGGTAGACAAGCTTGTGTCAGGCTAAAAGGCGCCTCTAAATTGACTGTGAGCACACGTTTTAGGAGATCATTTGGGTAATGATCAATTGGTGTTAGCGCTCCCAATTCAGCAGCATTGTTTAATAGGCCATCAAGACGTCCAAATTCTTGCCCGATGCCGCCGGCTAAACCGAGAAAGTCTTCATGTGTTGCAGAAGAGAGGTCAAGTGGAAAGATGGCTGGTTCGCTGTGTCCATTCGCGACAATTTCATCATAAACGGCTTCAAGCTTATGGCTGGTACGGCCGGTTAGCACAACACTGGCACCGTATTGTGCATATATTTTGGCAGCTGCTTTGCCAATTCCATCACCAGCCCCAGTCACTAAAATGACACGGTCTTTGAGTAATTCGGTATCCGGCTGATAATTGCTTGGAATTGACATATGAGGGTTAACCTTTAGTGTTTCGTATTATCGGTAATTGCTTGGCTACATTGTAACCCACTCTGTACCGCTGCTTCGAGTGTGGCGGGATAGGGGCCTGCTGTATAGTCGCCGCAAAGCCATAAATTCTCTTCAGAAGTAAGGTTGGTAGGCCGCAGTTTGTCGATATTAATATGTGCTTTAAACGTGGCACGTTTTTCCCTGATGACAAAACTTGCACTTGCATCGGGCCAACTAAATAACTCAGCAAGTTCATCACTTATCAGTTGCGCTAGGGTGATTTTGTCGAGTTGCATGTGTTGACCGCTGGCACTAATCACAACGGCCATCAATCCATCCTGTCCGCAAAAATGGCGATCAAAGATCCATTGGCCAGTGCAGTTGTTTAAGCCGATCATCGCTTGTGGCAAGCGGATACTACTCGGGTATTGTAAATAAACAGTACAAATCGGTTCATAGCTCAATTGTTGTAATTGTTTACAGGTCGATTCAAGTAAAGAAGACCGTTCAAGTAGTGAGAGTGTACTTTTAGACGAGCCCGCCAGCACAACATGCTTGGCATAATGCTTTCGATCATCTGCATCGGTGACGGTATATTGATTGCCGATTTTTTCAATAAGGTTAACTTTCTTTCCTAACATGAGTGAACCGCCATGTTGCTCTATATATTGTAGAGCGGGATGAACAAACAAGGTGGCGAGGTCGACCTTTGGAATAAGCAGATCAGAAGCCTCTGCATGCTGGGTGAAACTATCTTTAAGCACATTAAGAAAAATTTTTGCAGAGGCATCATTAATGCCGGTGTTTAGGGCAGCGATACAAAGTGGTTCCCAAAACATTTTTACAATAAATGCGGGCTGATGGCGTAGCAGCTTTTTCACGGTGATATCGCGAGAAAGAGAAAACCCTGTTAGTCGTAACTTAATTAAAAAAAGAACCGTTTTTATTCTGTCGCGCAAGCTAATATTCGGTAACTTTAAGAAGCTAACAATAATATTTAATGGCGCCGGGAGCGTGCTGGGGGAAAAATGAAATTCCTTACCTTGCCTTTCTAGTACTCTGATATTTATTGGTAGGCGCAACATTGCCTCATCAAGATTGACGTTACATAGGCGCAACATATTTAAAGTTTGTGTATAGGCGCCCAGTAAAAGGTGTTGACCGTTATCGACAGGTTGTTGTTCAAATGCAACGCATCGCGCGCGACCACCAAGCTGTTTGGCAGATTCGAATAATGTAACGCGACAGCCTTTGTTAATTAAATGAGCTGCGGCCGATAGTCCCGCCCAACCACCACCAACCACAATAACACTTTGCTTGCTGTTATTCATGCGGCGGGAGATGCCTTGCTCAGTTTTACCTCGTTGCGATAAGCCCGCCATGCTATCCATATTTTTCGCATTGCGGAGAAACGTACAGGTTTATTAAATACGTCGTAATGACGTTTCTTAATTTGATTTAATAAGGCATGGTAAATGGCGGCCATGACTAAACCACCACGCTGTGAAAAGCGGTCTTCGGCTGGTAATAGTTCATACGCTTCTTGGTAGTATTTATTTGCACGTTTCTCTTGGTAGGCCAAAAGGGCGCGCATATTACTATTCATATTGCCCTGCAGTATATCTTGCTCAGTAACACTGAATTTTTTCAATTCATTTTGTGGTAAATAGATGCGATCGCGTGCAGCATCTTCTTGTACATCACGCAATATATTGGTGAGCTGGAAAGCGAGACCAAGTTTTTCGGCATACTTCTGTGTGTTTATGTTTTTATATCCAAATATTTCGATTGCAAGCAGACCGACAACACCGGCAACACGATAGCAGTAGGTCGATAATTCATCGATGCTTTGGTAACGAGTTTGCTGCGTATCCATCAACATGCCATCGATGATGCTATGAAAGTGTGCTTCGTCTAGATTGAATTCTTGAAGCGATTTAGTTAGGGCGATACCAACAGGATGTTGCGGTTGTCCGTGAAATACACGTGTGATTTCTTCTCGCCACCAGTTTAGCTTTATGATCGCAATACGTTGTTCGCTGCATTCATCGACAACATCGTCTACTTCTCTGCAAAAAGCATAAAGGGCAGTAATCGCTTGGCGTTGATTGGTTGGTAGGAAAAGAAAGCTGTAATAGAAGCTTGAACCGCTTTTTGCAGCTTGTTCCTGACAATATTCTTCGGCGTTCATATATTTGTTGGGGGAAGTTTCTGTCAAGGGACTCTAGCGGATTACTCGCAGTCCTTCAATGCTTTAGGTGTGATATTGAATAGTGTTTTAAAAGCCAGTATTGGCCAGTCACGCTTATTTAGTCGTGGCCTACAAAAAGCATCGGTGCCAGCTAGCATCTTTTTAGCAACAAGATGAGCAGCATGAATCGTCATTTTTAGCTCTAGACCAAGCCTTCCCCCAATAATGCGGCAGAGTGGGTAACCTGAAATGAGCATATTGTCTGCACGACAAATTTGTTGACACATAAACTGTGTGAATTCAGCGCTGTTTTGACGTTTTGCAAGCTGTATTTCATTAATGTTCGCAACATGCATTTCATCCTGTGCAAGGTATATACGATTGTTTTCGTCGTAGTCTTGGCTTATATCCTGATAGAAATTGATGAGCTGTAGTGCACTACAAACGGAATCGCTGTACTTTTGAGCAGCTGGCGACTCTATTCGGACAAGTTGTAATAGCAGGCGGCCAACAGGATTGGCAGAACGTCGGCAATACTCAAGTACTTCACTGAAATCAGCATAACGTTTTTTATGCACGTCCTGACAAAAAGCATCAAGTAAATCAGTAAAAGATTCACTAGAAAGATTAAATTGTTCGATGGTATTGGAAAGTGCGATAAAAACAGGATCGTTGGTCGTTTCACCTTGAAGCATGGCTTGAAATTTTTGTGAATAATCGTTGAGCTCTTTCAGCCGCTGTTCTGCATCCGCCTCACCTTCGTCAGCGATATCATCGGCTGTGCGGGCGAAAGCATAAATAGCGCTGATGGGTTGTCGTAACTGCCGTGGTAAAAGGGATGAGGCCACTGGAAAATTTTCATAATGTGAAAGTGCTATGTCTTCACAAACTTTATAGGCGGATTCAATATTTTGCGGTAAAGTAGTCAATGTTTTATAGGTAACGAGGTTTATATGAAAACAATTAGCGGAATCATTATTGGTTTATTGTTAGGAGGCGCAGCAGGGCTTTGGGCTGGTGTTAATATTGGTAGAGATGTACCTATTACAAGTAATCCATTTAAAGAACAAACTGCTTCTCAAAAGTTTAGCGATAAGGCCAGTCGTTTTTACGATAAAACACGTGATGCTTTTAATGAGGAGTTCAAGTAATCGTTTAGTTAAGAGAATCATTGTTGGACTCGTTAATTTCACGGGCAATCATCTCGATTTGCTCTGGATCTTTGATTTCCTTCTTAGCGCTGATCCCCATTTCAGTAAATCGCTTCGCGCTGGGTAATACGCGACTATCAAATGAGCCAACCGCTTTATTAAAATGCTCGACACTTTTACCAAGACTATTACCAATATTACCAAGGTGGCCACTAAACGCCGCAATACGCTCGTATAAGGTAACACCAAGGCTGCGAATTTTATCTGCATTATCAGCGAGCACTTCTTGACGCCAACCAAAGGCAACAGCACGGAGTAAGGCGACAAAGCTGCTCGGTGTGGCTAGGATAATTTGATCGCTCATGGCATCTTCAAGTAAAGAGGGGTCTCGTTCGAGAGCAGCACTTAAGAATTGATCGCCGGGAATAAACAACACTGCGAAGTCAGGTGTATCATCAAATTGCCCCCAATATCCTTTGGCAGCAAGTTCACGGACTCGGTGACGTACGTTTTTAGTATGTCGAAGAAGTTGCTCTTCACGGGTTGTGTCATCATTGGCTTCGACTGCAGAAATATAAGCATCAAGTGGTGCCTTGGCATCGACGACGACAGCCCGTTTTCCTGGCATGCGTATGATCATGTCGGGGCGGAGACGTCCCTCATCGGAATTAATTGATTCTTGCTCGTAAAAATCACAGTGTTGAACCATGCCGGCTAGTTCGGCAAGTCGCTTAAGGGTTAATTCACCCCATTGGCCACGCACTTCTGGACGGCGTAGTGCTTGAACAAGATTGCGTGTTTCCGATTGTAATTTTGCTTGATCTTGCGACATAAGTTCAAGATGTTGTTTTAGCGAACCGTAAGCCTCACGCCTATCTTTCTCAATATCACGAACTTGTTTCTCGGTTTTTTCTAATGCTTCACGAATGGGTTTTACCAGATCGGAAATGGATTGTTCTTTTTTATCGAGTTCGGATGTTGCAGAAACATGGAATTTTTTTAGATTTTGCTCGGCAAGTTTTAGAAATTCATCACTATTATGCTTAAGCGCTTTGCTTGATAGGGCAGCAAATGATTCATTAAGGTTTTCACGATCTTTTTCGAGTGACGCTTGTTTCTCAAGGTGAGCGGTACGTTCATGTTCAAGTGTCGCCTTCAGTGTGGCAGTTTGCTCTCGTAGCATGGTTAATTTTGCTTCGCCACGAATATAAGCAAACAGGTATCCTGCGATAGCTGCCAATATGCCGACAAAAATGAGTATTAAAAGCGTTATTGTTTCCACTCCGCTACTGTATCACTATTGATTAAATTAAGTTACGACTATTTATAAGGCTTGTTCAATCGATTTAAGTAGTTTAGCCATATTATATGGTTTACTGAAGTAGCAGTGAAATTCATCTTCATTTAAGGCTTGTTTTTCCGGCGGAATATCGTTGGCAGAAAGCGCAAATACAGGTGTTTTTTGCAGGTGTTGTTTAGTACGTAAAGCACTGAGCATTGTTGGCCCATCCATACTGCTTAATTCAATGTCAAGCAAGATGATATCGGGTTTAATTTGGCTTGCCACATGTAAAGCGGACTCCGCATCGCGGGCGACAAATAGCTCAATGTTTTCGTTAGTTGATAATGATTGGCGGACTAATTCGATTTCCATTTTGTTTTCTTCAATATACAGGATTTTAATTTTTTTCTGTGTACTGTTGCTATCTATAATCGAATCTGTATCTTGATTATATTGCTTAAGTGAAAACCAAAAGCTCGCACCTGACTCTTCATTGTTATAGGCACCAATTTCACCATCCATGAGTTCGATAAGTTGGGCGCTAAGCGCTAGGCCGATACCACTACCTTCAATATTAGTTTTCTCACGACCAAGTCGGTGGAAAGGGACGAATAATTTATGAATAACATCTTCGGGTAAGCCCATTCCGCTATCTTTGACGGTCACTTTGCAGGTTTTGTCGGTTTCAAGGGCAACGGTAATATGTATTTCACCATTGTCGACATTGAATTTAGCTGCATTTGATAAGATGTTGACAATAACTTGTTGTAATCGAGTCGCATCGGCATAGACAAGTACATTTGTATTGTAGTTATTGTCGTAAGTAATATTGATATTTTTATCGACGTTATGGCGAGAACTCATTTCAATCGATTTTTTAATAACATCATTAATATTGATGCCGGTGTTAACTAAAGATAAATAACCTGATTCTATTTTTGATGTGTCGAGTACGTCATTTATTAAATTTAAAAGGTGCCAGCCGGACCCTAAAATATGTGATACGTTGTTTTTTTGTTGCTCGGTTAATGTGTTGTCATGATTAAGTTCGAGTAATTGCGCATAACCAAGTATTGAATTTAATGGTGTCCTTAATTCATGACTCATTTTGGAAATGAATTCAGATTTTGTTCTGTTAGCACGCAAGGCGAGTTCTTTTTCTTTTTTGATAGTTGCAATTGTGTTTTTATCGATTTTCTTTGCAGCAAGAATTTTTCGAGATCTTTCGATGCGAGCTTGAACAGCACGTTTTAAATAATCTAGGTTGACTGGTTTGGTGATAAAATCATCACTACCTGATTTGATGACCATCATGCGTATACTAATATCATGTTCGGATGATAAAAAGACGATAGGAATATCGTCAAACTCACTGCACTGGCGTAATATCATAGCAACTTCAAGACCAGAACATTTTGGCATATGCATATCAAGTAGTATCAGCTCTGGTTTAAAGTCACGGACCTCGGATAGTGTTTGCATAGGATCAGTGACAGTACGAACTTCCATGCCATCGCTAACAAGAGCGCTAGCATGTACTTCTAAAACGTCAGGATCATCGTCAACGAGTAATACTTTGTATGGTAAATTCGGTTTGATGTTACAAGCTGAACGAATATTCGAAACAAGCAAATTGAGATCGAGGGGTTTATTCAAATATGAATGAGCACCAGTGCGAATTGCATTAAGCCTTGAGAGCATATCCTCATTGACTGAGATAAAGATCACTGGAGTCAAATGATTATTATCGCGAAGCACTTCAATAGCGGCAGCACCTGCAAGCACACCTTCTTCGAAAACCATGTCCATTAATATGAGCGAAGGGTTAAATTGTTCAACGCTTTCAAGTAATTTGCCAGGGTGGCTAAGTGTTTGCACGATAAAGCCATGTAGTTTGAGGTGATCTTCAAGCAGGCTTATTGTTTCTATATCATCATCAACGATTAAGATCTTGCTGTCTTCTTTGCTACATTCATTCGTAGGTGATGTGCTGTCGTCAACATTACCTGGCTTGATAAGCATTTCATTACATAAAGTAAAAAAAACCTGTTCGATTAATTCTTTTTCGCTTTGTTCTGGTCCGCTAGATTTTTCCGCAACTGTTTTCACTAAAGTTTCTAGTTCCCTTGCTGTAGTAGAAATTTCAGAGAAATTGAATGTGCCTGAAGTGCCAATAAGACTATGTACGCTAAGACGAAAAGCGCTCGCACTTTCAGTTGACCAATTACTATCTTTAACCGCCTGCCATTGATTATTCAGGGTGTTAATTTTCTCGGGAAGTTGCTCAAGAAATTGGGCACGAAGTGAGTTAAATTTTTGTTGGAACTGTTCTTCTGCTGATTTCATGGTCTGTTTAACGGCATTCTTCCACGTTTCTTGAGTAGTTATGTTTAATTAAACTTAGTAATACAGCGGTTTTCTCGAATCCATTTTAGTATGTCAGCAGGTGTTTCGGCTAATGCAGTCGCCCCCCATTCGTTTGGCGAGTCTAGTTCATCAATATACCCGAATAACGCAACAAGTGTTGGCATATTAGCATTACAGCCTGCTTCAATGTCGCGTTTAGCATCACCAATGTAAAGACTTTCTGTGACATTACAATTCATTAATTGACATGCATGTTGCAAGGGGAGTGGGTGGGGCTTTCTTTCTTGAAGGCTATCACCACTAATAATGCAGCTAGCTCGCTGCGTTAATGAAAGTTCATCTAATAATGGCTCGGTAAGCCAAGCAGGTTTGTTCGTTACGACGCCCCATTGAATATCAGCGGCTTCGAGTTGTTCCAATACGTTGGCCATGCCGTCAAAAAGCGTCGTTTTTACACTGAGATTATGACGATAATAATCAAGTAATTGTTGTTTGAGTTGGTCGAAGCCGTTGGTGGTTTGTTCGATATTAAAACCATTTTTTATAAGGGTTATCCCCCCGTGTGATACCCATGGGCGTATGGTTTCGAACGGTAGCGCTTGTTTGCCATTATTGATTAATACATGGTTGAGCGCAGCCGCAAGATCAGGAGCGGTATCTAATAGGGTGCCGTCTAGATCAAATAAAACGGAACGCAGTTTATTGCTTGTATTATTCAAGACAAATTATTCAGTGTCGCAGCAAACAAGGTAGTTGACGTCAACATCTGAGCCTAATGCATAATGTTTCGTTAAGGGGTTATATGTCATGCCGACCATGTCGGTGAATTTCAGTTCAGCATCACGTGCCCACGCTTCCATTTCTGAAGGTCGTATGAACTTGGCATAGTCATGAGTACCTTTGGGGAGCATTTGTAGCACGTATTCGGCACCGACAATGGCAAATAGGTAGGCTTTCATATTGCGATTGATGGTGGAGAAGAACACCTTGCCACCTGGTTTTACTAGGGTCGCGCAGGCTTTGATGATCGATGCAGGATCGGGGACATGTTCCAGCATTTCCATGCAAGTCACTACATCAAAACTGTGTGGCATTTCAGCTGCAAGTGTTTCGGCAGTGCATTGGCGATATTCAACATCGACGCCGGATTCAAGTTTATGCAGCTTTGCAACAGAAAGAGGGGTTTCCCCCATATCAATACCAAGTACATCAGCGCCTTTGGCAGCCATACTTTCAGAAAGAATACCGCCGCCACAGCCAACATCGACAATACGCTGCCCGTCTAAGCCAGCATGTTGCTCAATATAGCCAAGGCGTAGGGGATTGATTTCATGCAGTGGTTTGAATTCACTTTGTGGATCCCACCAACGATGTGCCAGTTTTTCAAATTTAGCGACTTCAGCCGCATCAACATTCGCTTCTTGCATATTATTTAACCAAATTCATAGTGTTTTTCGACATCTTCGCGGATTTCCCACGTGCAGGAAAGACCTGCTGCAAAGGTAACCAGATCACCCTCCTGTATATGTACAGGTTCACCCCCATCAGGGGTAACAATAACATCACCTTCGAGTAAGTAGCATTTTTCTTGTTTATCATATGTCCATGGGAAGGTAGAGACCTCTTTTTCCCAAATAGGCCAGTCATACACGCCCATCACATCAAGTTTGGCTGGTGAAGGGTTATGTTCGATTGTAATTTTTGCTGACATAGGGTTTTTCTCTCATTATCACATGCTTAACCTTATTATATACGAAGCAGGGCGGTGATGGATGCTTGTCTTTATGATAAACATCGGTGATAGTGGGCTTATGAGACGTTTTATATACATATTGCTAGTGATGGGTGTTGCTGCCGCATTATATTTACTGGAGCCAGATGATACGAATGCGGCTGACACGGGGAATGTACCGTTGATAACAGATGGGCCACCGGTAGCTGATAATAATATAGCATTTGATATTTCGGTTCATGACTTGGACGAGTTACGCAAGGTGCTACAACGGGCAGAAGAGCTTGTGTCGACACCCAAATCGGCGAGTCAGCCAGCGAATATCGAATTACTGTTACATGGACCAGAAATTAAATATTTTGCGATTAATCAATATGGTCAATATAAAGACATTGTTGATCTGGCTGCCAGGCTTGATGCATATAATGTT
>Ga0316207_10005781_pt1 | contig 10094 bp, 8 predicted proteins | sample 6weekpyrite_MG_FD_204943 | JGI IMG/M metagenome (GOLD analysis project Ga0316207, IMG submission 204943) | Microbial mat bacterial communities from mineral coupon in-situ incubated in ocean water Damariscotta River, Maine, United States -... | ecosystem: Environmental > Aquatic > Marine >...
AAAACGCTTTAATCTTTTGGGGTGAAAAATATCTTTTTTCACCCGGACTTTTTGAAAAACTCCTTTCTATTATTCTTTTACCTCTTTCTGCCCTGTACTGTTTTGTTGTATGGCTTAAGTATAAAAATGCTGATCCGATAGATATGAATATTGATATTGTCAGTGTGGGTAACCTGATTGTAGGAGGCAGTGGAAAGACACCCTTAACAGTAGCACTGGCAAAAAATTATGAAAATACGGCCATTGTTCTTAGAGGTTACGGTAGGGAATCTGAAGGACTGCATGTCGTTTCAGACTCAAAAAAGATCTTGTGTGATGTCAAAACAAGCGGCGATGAGGCAATGCTGTATGCAAACCTTCTTCCAAAGGCGATAGTTGTTGTTGCTGAAGATAGAATAGAAGGTATTGCTAAGGTGAAAGAGATGGGCGCTGAACTTGTGTTTTTAGATGATGCTTATAGTAAACATTTTATAAAAAAACTGGATATTCTTATTCTCTCCGAACAACAAAACTCTTTTTGTCTTCCATCAGGACCTTTTAGAGAACGTTTATGGAAGGGAAAAGAAGTTATTACTGTGCAAGAAGAAAGCGATTTTAAACGTAAGGTGAGCATTACTAACGAAGCTGGGAAAATGGTTCTGATTACGGCGATATCAAAACCACAACGTTTAGATCCATTTCTACCGAAAAATGTAATTGCTAAATACTATTTTCCTGACCATTATAGCTTTAATAAAAATGAATTAAATGAGCTGCTTTCTTCTTCTCACGCCGACTCAATTTTAGTGACACATAAAGATGCAGTGAAGATGCAAGACTTTGATCTGCCCCTTTCTTTTTTAGACCTGGAATTAGAAGTAGCGCAAGAGATACATCAGAAGATCCAAGAATATGTTAAAATTGCGCCAAATAAAGTATAAAGAATACAGATGCAAGTAAAAATTGATAAAGTAAAGACGCTCCTTGACGCACTTCCTTTTATAAAATCTTTTAATAAAGAGATCGTTGTGATTAAGTATGGCGGATCGGCTCAGACTGATCCAAAATTGATTGAAAGTTTTGCCCAAGACATACTTCTTTTATATCTAGTAGGGATTAAGCCCGTTATTGTCCATGGGGGTGGTAAAAAAATCACTGATATGTTGGATAAATTGAATATTCAAACGGAATTCATAGACGGCCAACGGGTGACAACACCTGAGGTTATGCGCATTGTTGAGATGATCTTAAGCGGAGAAATTAACAGCAGTATAGTCTCCTTGTTAAACGCACACAGCGCTAAGGCGATTGGTGTCAGTGGTAAAGATGCTCATTTTATCTTAGCAGAGCCGAAAGAGCATGCAAAATGGGGGCTCACGGGTACGATTACCGAGGTAAAAGCTGAAGTGATACATAACCTAATTAATGAAAATTTCGTGCCTGTAATTGCGCCTATTGCTGCGGGTGAAGAGATGGGTCATCCAGGTTACAATATTAACGCTGATTTGGCTGCTTCTCAGGTGGCTAAAGCTATTGGTGCGAACAAGGTAGTGTTTTTAACAGACACTCCGGGTGTTTTGGACTCACAGATGAAACTCTTATCGAGTCTGAGTGAAAAAGAAGTTGAAGCACTTAAAGCAGATGGCACGATCAATGGTGGAATGGTACCAAAGGTAGATGCTTGTTTAGAAGCTATTGAAGGGGGTGTCTCTAAGGCACACATCATTGATGGTAGGTTAGAACACTCTATACTGCTTGAACTTTTTACCTCTGAAGGTATTGGAACACAGATCACCTTATGATTGTATATTGTTCTGTCCCCAATGAAAGTGTTGCTCAAGAGATCTCACGAAGTATTGTGGAAGAAGGTCTATGTGCCTGTGTTACACAAATTCCTAGAGTTAAGTCATATTATATCTATGAGGGTGAGTTTTGTGAAGATGATGAACATCTTTTGATGATTAAAACAGCGTCTACCCATTATAAAGCATTAGAGCAAAGACTTAATGAATTGCATCCTTATGATGTCCCCGAAATAATCTGCACACCTATAATCGAGTCTTCACCTGCTTATCATGCGTGGCTTATAGCTGCTTTGAAGTAAGTAAAAAGCCCCCAGGGCATAGACTTTACCTATAATTTATGAGGTATTTATACTAATATATTTAAAACTTTGGCATAATACATGACAATAGACTTAAAAGAGGTTCAATGAAATACATATCAAGCGTACTACTTATACTCATCTTTATAACAGGATGTGGCAATAATGAACCTAAACCTGAGTCTGAAAGTATTGACCCTGTACTCATTGCTCCTGAAATCGTACTGTTTAAACAATCTTTACCCATTGAAAAAAAAGTTTTAGCCAAGGCGTATAATAAAATAAGCCCTAAGATAGGTTTGTCAAATATGACAGCTTTAGTAGGAAAAGCATTTAAAGGTGAGTTTGTATTTAATTCCGATAATTTACCCTTTGTTGAATACCGTTTTGATAAACCTTATATTATAAAAAAGATTCACCTTAAAAGCAGTGGCTTTGTTGTTGATGGCGATGCCAGTAGTTCGATGATTAAGAAATTTGAAATAGTATTCTTTGATGCAGATAAGTCTCCTTTATATGTGGCTGAATTGGATGAGGGTGAAGAAGAGATAGAAGGCTTTCATAATAGCCAGGCTACAGGGTTTATTTTAAAAACGCACAGTGTCCATACTCCTAAGGGAAAAGAACTTAGTGAAGAAGATATTGTCGCAGCCTTTGATGCCCGTATCGATGTGGAGGTAATTGATGGAAATTATATTTATGACATTATCGCACCGGTACTTGAAGGACGTGATTCTTCAACTTCTAATGAAGAGCTGCTAAAGACTATCGCCTTATTAAATACGGAGCTTTTTAAGCGTCTTAAAAGTAAACGTTTAGACTTTAATCTTCCTAAAGACTCTGTTCTTTATCTTCCTGATGATGCAGATATGCATTACGCAGTAGCGCACACGCAAGAGATCTTTCAAACAGGAAAATATAAGACGAAAGAGGGAACGTATAAAATCCATATCTTCAAAGAAGATGCTGAATTTGATGCTAAGGGAAATGTTAAAGTAAAAAAACATGAGATCAAAGTCAACAAGTCAAACAGAAATCTTAAGACTACCACCCAACTGCCAGAGCATGAAGACTTCATTGATTTTAGCGAAGGTCTATAAATGATGAGTTTCAAAATTCCTAAAATGGGTTTTTACTTTATGCTGGCTTTGATAGTCGCCAAGTTGATATACCTAGGGTTTGAGTCTTATTATAATGGGTTTGTCATTGATGTTGTGACATCGACACATGTTGATAAAGACTTACTCGATACCTTGGAAAGTTTTGGTAATAGAATCTCGTCAGTGGGAATCACACTTTTGCTGATTCCTCTGTATTATCTTGTTGTTAAAAAGTTTTTTGAGTTTCACCAAGGGGTGATGACAATTATTATGATTTTATTGACAATATCTACTTATTGGGGAATTCATAAAGGTTTAAACAAGGCTGTTTTTGAAATCGTCAAACAGAATAAAGATAAACGTTATGAGTCATATTATATTGAACTGTTCAAATATGGTATGTTGACGGGAAAACTGGGTTATTCTTCTTTTATTCCCAAAGAGAACCTTGATAACCTTTCTATTTATGATAAGGTAATGATCTCTAACCTGTTTTTACTGACACAAATTGATAAAGATTTAATTCGAAAGTTTGTATCACGTGGTAAAGAAAGTTTTTTTGATATATATATTCATAAGTATTTTCAAGAAGATTATAATGAGGCCCGTTACAAATTTGAAGACATGGCCCTTCGTATTCAAGAAGATTGGGATCTTTACAGCGATGGGATTACCAAGGTCAATCAAGATTTTTCTAAGATTGATTCGAAAGAACAGTTAAATGAGAAATATAAAAAGTTCACTAAAGAGCTTAAACGAGAGTACACAAAATATCGTATTAATGTACGTCAATATACGAATGTCTTAAATGCCAACTTAAGTAATGCACCGGAGCTTAACAGAGATCTTATAGGCTATTTTGTCAAAGATGGTTCCATTATGGGTAAGACAGAGTATGAAGATATTATGCAAAAGTATTTTGGTCATGATATTAATCCTCGACGTTGGTGTGAGGGAAAAGTTTGTCCTGCAACACGAATGGTGACACGTGTTATTGAAGAAGAGACCCTGGCAAAATGGAATAAAGACCATGATAACCTTCCTTTGAATCTAACGCAGAAACAATTTTTTAAACACCCTAGTATACGTCAGAAAATTGTTGAACAACTTCGTAAGGTTGGTATTAATGTTAAACGCAGTTTTAATTACTCTAAGAAAGAATATATTGCCGGATATATGAAAACGATTGATAACCAGTTTCAAAAGCAAAAACGAAAACTTCAAAAAGATTTTGCGAGTAAAACGGGTATCAGGGCAGTTAAACTTGGACTGTCTTTTAATAGTTTTGCTGCCCAATACAAAAAAGAGATCATGTTGCAATATAAAGAAAAGAAATATGGCCGTATTATGTATCAGATGATCTTAGAGGGTGACCTAACTGGATTTTATGAACGTCTATATAAACCGATGTTACGTGCTAAATATTATGATCAAGCCTTTCCAGAAGAAAAGGATTTTGATGTTAAGTTGGCAGAATATGGTGATACCGCAATTAAAATGCTGTATATCCCTCCCTTTGCTATTTTTATGTCGTTGGCAGCAGGTCTATTAAATATTGTTTCAGTGCTTGTATTGATAATGTTTTTATATTTTCATAAAGATTCGTCTATGAAGGTGTTCTCGGCGAAACTAGCAGCAAAACTCATTATCTTTTCTTTGCTGATTTATATTCCTTATAATATAGGTTCAAAAAGAGATATATTAGCGCCATACCCCGTCTTAGAAACCTTTAAAGGCTCCTCTTATGACTCTTATATGAAGACATTAAATTGGTTGTTAATCGTTGAAGCAATTAATTATAATGGTGTCTATTCCTTACTGATGTCAACGGGTATCATTTCCACCGTTGAAGATGATTACAAGACAAAACAGCTTATGCATAAGGTCGCAAGAGAATTGACAGGATTAAACAAAAGCGAAAAAGAAAAATACCTCGACCGTTAAGGTTTTATAAAAGCAAAACAAGCTTTTATAAACGGCCTTCTTTTTATACTTCAAGTAACTTACGCTATAATTTCGAAAATTACTTGATGGACACCTATGAACTTTATTGAAACACGTGGAAATGATGGTCAGCACCCTTATTATGTAAGCTTTTCGCAAGCAATATTAAGCCCAATTGCTTCTTTTGGAGGACTTTATGTCCCGTTAAAACTTCCTGATTTAGGAGAAGTGTTTTTAGCCAAGCATATTAACTCTTCGTATAAAACTATGGCAATGGACATGTTGCTTAGTTTTGGTATTGATATTGACAAAGATGTGCTTTATGAAGCACTTGATCTATATGATGAGTTTGATGATAGCTCTAATCCTGTGCCTGTTGTTAAAGTTCAGGATGATCTTTACGTTAGTGAACTTTATCATGGTCCGACACGTGCGTTTAAAGATATGGCACTTCAGCCTTTTGGCGTAGTACTTTCTTCAATTGCACAAAAGAAAAATGAGAACTATTTGATTCTTGCTGCAACCAGTGGTGATACTGGTCCTGCTGCATTAGAGACCTTTAAGAATCGCGCAAATGTACAAGTTGCCTGTTTATATCCTGATGGCGGTACTTCAGATGTCCAACGCCTGCAAATGGTTACAGAAGATGCTGAGAACTTAAAGGTTATTGGTATTAAAGGTGATTTTGATGATGCTCAAAATGCACTTAAACGCCTATTAGCTTCTGATTCGTTTAAAGAAAAATTAAAAGAAGACCATATCTCTTTGTCTGCAGCAAATTCAGTGAACTTTGGTCGAATTATCTTTCAGATCATCTATCATATTCATTCCTATCTTGAACTCGTACGTCAAGGCGAAACTTCGATGGGTGAGAAGGTTTACCTTAATGTTCCAAGCGGAAACTTTGGAAATGCCTTAGGTGGTTATTATGCCATGAAAATGGGACTTCCTATTGAGAAGATTATTATTGCTTCAAATGAAAATAATGTCCTTACCCGTTTGATTAATGATGGGAAATATGACCTTAGAGACTCATCTGTTCGTTCAACAACATCACCGGCTATGGATATTTTGAAGTCTTCTAATGTTGAACGTATCTTATTTGATATGTTTGGCGCGGTCAGAACAAAAGAGCTTATGACACAGCTTCAAGAAGATAATTGTTATACCTTGAATGAAGATGAACTTTATACACTTCAAACTGTTTTTTCAGCTGACTTTTGTAATGGTGATGAAGGAAAGGTGTACATTAAAGAGACCTTTGCCAAAGGCTATTTGATGGACCCTCATACGGCAACGTGTTTTAAAGCCAATGATACCTGTGCGCGTAAAGGTATCAAGAGTATTGTTTATTCCACGGCAGAGTGGACAAAGTTTTCACCAACAATTGCCAATGCACTGACGGGTGAAGTTGATGCTCATGATATTGACGCACTCCAGTCAATTTCAAAAGAAGCCAAGGTAAACATTCCAACTATGATTAATGAATTATTTGACAAAAAAGTAAGTCAAGACAGTATTATAAATAAAGAAGATATAGAAAAAGAGATTCTCTCTTTTGTGTAATAAGTAGAGGCCGCTCTACTTATTTTCTGTGCATAGGATGTTGGTAGTCATTACGTTCACATCCGCTAAATGTAAGACTTAAGCCTAGTCCAAGCAGTAAAACTAAAATCATCTGTTTCATTTTTTCTCCTTTTAATATTTTTTCAAAGACATACTGCTTTCCATTATCTTGATCTCTTCATCCCCATGGACTAAAATTTCTTTATCAATAAAAAGATGTTTGTCTTTTATTTTATTAGGATAATTAATCTTACCTAAAATATACTTGATTGCATTAATTCTTGCCTTTTTTTTGTTATCGGAGCGTATAATGGTCCAAGGGGAATGACTTGTATGCGAGGCGAGTAACATCGAATATTTTGCAATTGTATATTTATCCCACATTCCCTGAGACTTCTCATCAACAGGTGAAAGTTTATATTGTTTAAGGGGATCAGTCTTACGCTTATTAAAACGTTTTGCCTGCTCATTTTTTGAAACAGAAAAGTAAAATTTATAGATATGAATATCTGAGTTGACCAACATACGTTCAAACTCAGGAACCTCATGTAAAAACTCTTTATGCTCTTTTTGGGTGCAAAAGTTCATTACAGGTTCAACGCCCCCGCGGTTATACCAAGATCTGTCAAAGAGTACAATTTCACCCGCCGCAGGCAGATGATGTGTATAACGTTGAAAATACCATTGTGTCTGTTCTATATCAGAAGGTTTATCAAGTGCAACAACTCTTGCGCCACGCGGATTAAGGTGTTCAGTAATACGTTTGATTGTCCCTCCTTTGCCTGCTGCATCGCGTCCTTCAAAAATCATCAGGACCTTAAGTCCCTTGTCTTTGATATGGTTTTGCATCTTTAACAGTTCAATTTGAAGTTTTTTTAACTCTTTTTCATAAGTGATTACTTCTTCTTTAATCCATACAGAAACACGTTTGACTTTACCTGGCTGATTATTGCGTTTTTCTTCTGCTTCTTGAGCGTATAGTTTTTTTCGTCTGTCTTGATGGACATTCTTATCTATTTCTGAGGGGTCATCTATATCACTTGCAAGGGTGTTTCGCTTACTTCCCATAAGGTGTCCTTTTTATAAAAATGATGATTTAATTATTATAAGGTGAAAAATATTAAACAGATGTGAAAACCTAATAATTTATAATGTTTTATTGAGCTCTTTAACAAGATCTGAATCGTCTTTTAATGTTGTAAAGCAGCTTTGAACGCCACATAAAAGTGTCTCAGCTTCAGTGCGAAGATCACGATGCATAAAAGGATAGTGTAACTCGAAATACGCGTCTTGTAAAGAATGTAAGGCTTTTTCATTACCTTTTATAATACGGTCCTCTTTAATATAACGAAAGGCCTGATTGAAAAGGTAAGGGTAGTGGATAGGTCTTGTAACCAGTTGAGCTGAATAATACTCTAAGCTCATGAAGGCAAGGTTTCTGTATCTTACATCAATTAAGACCCCTAAGGATAAAAGCGCATCAATAATAACACTGACAGATCCAGGATAAGAACTATCAGCTATATCCGCATCGGTGACAAACTCATCTTTGGAAAAGAACCATTTTCCTGCTTCAAAAAACTCATTGAGTGCTTTATCAGCCAGTTCTTGAGCAAGCTGTAGATATTGTCTGTCTAAGGTGCTTTGGTATGCTTCTATAAGGGCCGTACAAAGATAAGCATAATCTTCTAAGAAAGCATCAATCTTTGCTTGTCCGGTTATAATAGCGGTATGAAATAGATGCTTGTCTTTATACAGTTTATTTAAGAGTGCTTCAAGGTGTTTAATAGCAATTTCTTTGAAATAAGCTTCATGGTTTGAAAGAATAAAAAGGGATTTAACCATCATGGCGTTCCATGCAGTAATGATCTTTTTATCGATAAAAGGGTATTGCCTACTTGAGCGGATCTCTTTTAGTAGTTTAATGGCCTTGTCATAACCTTTTGGCACGTCTGCTTCAAGTCTAATGATAGAAGACCCGTGGAAGAATCCATTTTCATCTGAAAAATTACCCACAGGTGTGATATGTAGATGTGAAAATATTTCTATGGCCTCATCCTCTTTAAAACCATGCTGTTTAAAATAGCGCATTGTTTCATCATAGTTAAAGAGAAAATATTTGCCTTCAACGCCATCAGAATAAGCGTCGCTTGAACTGTAAAAGAGCTTGTTGTGACTCATCTTCTCAAGCATAAAGATAGATGTCTCTTTAGCAATATCAAGATATGCCTGATTTTTTGTATGTTTGTATGCAAGCGTATACAGCTCTATAAACAGGGCATTATCGTAAGTCATCTTTTCAAAATGGGGAATAAGCCAGTTGTTACTCCTACTGTATCGACAAAAACCACTGTCTACACGGTCATATAAGCCTCCTTGCACCATAGAGTCAAGTGTATGCGTTAATATATGCATAGCTGTGTCATCTTTGTTTATAAGGGCAATGTCTAAAAGGCTTTTGAGTGTTGATGTTTGTGGAAATTTAAGTGAACTGCCAAAACCACCAAAGTTCTCGTCAAAACTGTCATGACTCTGTTTGAGAAATATTTGAACCATTCTTTCATCAATATGGGCAACTTGAGATGGATGTGAAGATGGTTTTAGGTGTTTTTGTATCGCATGAGCATTATCTAACAAGAAGCTATCATTTTCACTGATTTTTAAGGCAATCATGTTAATCAAGTCACCAAAACCAATCATGTCTTGTTTGCTTATAGCTGGAATATAAGTCCCGGCAAAAAAAGGTTTGTTATCGGGCGTTGAAAAGACCGATATAGGCCAACCCCCAGAACGTTGGTTTAGCAGTCTATGTAGCTCTTGATAAAACTTGTCAATATCAGGGCGTTCTTCTCTGTCTACCTTAATACAGATAAAGTCTTTATTGAGCTTTTGGGCCAAGGTGCGATTTTCAAATACTTCATGTTCCATAACATGGCACCAGTGACATGCGCTGTAGCCTATAGAAATAAAGATAGGTTTATTCTCCTTTTTTGCTTTTAAAAAAGCCTCATCACACCAAGGGTACCAATGAACAAGATTGTCTTTGTGTTGTTGTAGATAAGGAGAATCTTCATTAGATAAAAAGTTAGGCATATGGTGTCTTTTTTATAAGTATTTTAAATAAGGGCTCAGGGGATTACAAGACATACTAAAAAAAATCATAATCGTTTTCCAAGATGTGATTCTCATTTTTTAAAATGATAATGATGGTTTTTATATCATTTATCATAGAAGCATCATAAAGATTAGGATCATTTACCCCATCAAAGAAGAGGGCCTTACGCCATTTTTTTAATACATAAACAAAACTTTCGAGTAAAATGCAGATTTCACCTAGAGACTGTATAAAAGAGTGTGGGTTTTCCTGTATTGCCTGAGCTAAGATTTGCATTTCAAGGGAG
>Ga0316207_10005782_pt1 | contig 10093 bp, 9 predicted proteins | sample 6weekpyrite_MG_FD_204943 | JGI IMG/M metagenome (GOLD analysis project Ga0316207, IMG submission 204943) | Microbial mat bacterial communities from mineral coupon in-situ incubated in ocean water Damariscotta River, Maine, United States -... | ecosystem: Environmental > Aquatic > Marine >...
GCCTTATGGTTGAGTAAAATGGGAGCAAAGGTTATCGGGTACTCTTTGGAAGCCCCAAGTGAACCAAATCATATTGATCTTTTAGGCTTGGATATGATCTCAGTTATTGGTGATATAAGGGATACAGAAAAGCTCAATGCCATCTTTAAAGAACACCAGCCTGATATTGTATTTCATCTTGCAGCTCAACCCTTAGTACGATATTCATATGCAAATCCCGTAGAAACATTTGAAACAAACATTATGGGTACGATCAATCTATATGAAGCGGTAAGACAGACTAAGAGTGTAAAGGCTATTATTAATGTTACAAGCGACAAGGCTTATGAAAACAAAGAGTGGGTATGGGGATATAGAGAAAATGATCCTATGGGAGGTCATGATCCGTATAGTGCGTCAAAAGGATGTTCAGAACTTGTGACCTCTTCTTATCGAAGCTCTTTTTTTAACCTCGATGAATATAAAAAATCTCACTCTGTATTACTGGCCAGTTGTCGGGCCGGTAATGTGATAGGCGGAGGTGACTGGGCTGAAGATAGACTGATCCCAGACATGATGAGAGCTGTAGCCCAAGGTCAAAAAGTCGAGATAAGGAGTCCAAGGTCAACGCGACCTTGGCAACATGTTTTAGAACCTTTAAGCGGTTATTTGCATGTGGGACAAAAACTTCTTGAAGAGAAAAAAGAGTTTGCAGAAGGCTGGAACTTTGGTCCAAGCGATGAAGGCTCGATAACGGTTGAATCAGTAGTGAAAAACATTAAAAAGTCATGGGGTAAGATTGATTATGAAATCAATGAAGACCCCAATAGTCTACATGAAGCGAATCTTCTAAAACTTGATTGCTCAAAGGCTCATATTCAGCTGAATTGGAAAAATATTTGGAACCCTGATGTGACATTTAAAAAGACAGTGGGTTGGTATAAAAGTTTTTATGAGAAGCAAAGCATACTTTCATTAGATGATCTGGAAAATTTTATTGCCGATGCAAAAAATAAAGAATTGGAATGGTGCCTTTAATGAAAGCGTCGGATTATATTGTTGAGTTTTTAGTACAAAACGAAATCGATAAAGTTTTTGGATATATAGGCGGAGCCGTTGCAAATTTTTATGACTCTTTAGATAAAAACAGTAGTATTGAAACGGTTAATACTATTCATGAGCAAGGCGCAGGATTTGCAGCAGAAGGATATGCCAGAGTAAGCGGGAAAACCGGTGTTGCGACAGCAACAAGCGGTCCCGGTGCTACAAACTTGATCACGCCGATCGGAAGCTGCTATTTTGATTCTGTACCCACACTGTTTATCACAGGTCAGGTCAATACTTATGAATACAAATACGACCAACCTGTAAGACAGATTGGTTTTCAGGAAACAGATATTGTCAGTATAATTAAGCCGATTACGAAGTATGCTGTTATGGTTAACAAACTGGAAGATCTAAGATATGAATTAGAAAAATCTTATTATTTATCACAGCATGGCAGAAAAGGTCCTGTTCTTATTGATATTCCTATGAACATACAACGTGCCGATTTTCAACCAGAAGAGGAAAAGTCTTTTTATGATAGTGAAGAGTTTAGAAAATATGAAGATGAGCATGCAGATACTTTTAGACTTCAAGAGATAAAAGAGTTGCTTGAAGTGTCCAAACGTCCTGTTATCTTACTGGGAGGCGGGGCTAGGATATCCAATGCTGAACAAGAGATATACAAGTTTTTAACGACATTTGAAATACCGGTTGTCCATTCTCTTATGGGAAAAGATATTGTAAAAGACAGCTATAAACTAAATCTAGGTCTTATAGGTGCTTATGGAAACAGGTATGGAAACCTCTCTTTAGCCAATTCTGACCTGATCATTGTTTTGGGATCAAGACTTGATACAAGACAAACGGGTACAGATTTAAAAACATTTGCAAGAGAAGCAAAAATTGTTCAAGTAGATATTGATGTGCATGAACTTGGTAGTAAAATCAGAGCAGATATCCTTATACAAAGTGATATTAAAGCATTTGTAGCAGCATTAAATACATTAAATGTGAACATGAATATCTCTATGTGGAAAGACAAACTTTTATCTTACAAAGAAAAATTCCCCTCTGTTGTTGGGATAGATCAAAATGACAAGGTGCCCAATCAGATCATTCATGAAATCTCAAAATATTTATCTGATGATGATATTGTTTGTGTCGACGTTGGTCAACATCAGATGTGGGTAGCGCAATCATTAGATATAAGAAATGATCAAAGAGTTCTGTTTTCAGGTGGAATGGGTGCAATGGGATGCGCCTTGCCTACGGCAATCGGAGCTGCTCTTTCGCAAAAAAAGAGAGCTATAGTCATTGTCGGTGATGGTGGATTTCAGATGAATATCCAAGAATTAGAGATCCTAAGAAGAAGAAATCTACCTATTAAGATTTTTGTTATGAATAATGCAAATCTAGGTATGGTAAGACAATTTCAAGAGATCTATTTTGAAGAAAATTATGCCGGTACTAAAAAAGATTATAGTGTTCCTGATTTTGAAAAGATTGCCAGTGCGTATGGTATTAAAAGTTGTACAGTATCCAATATTAGTGATATATATAAAACAATACAAAAAGCTTTAACAACAGATATACCGGAACTTGTCAATATAGAGCTAGTTGAATCCTTGACGACGGTTGAACCTAAATTGATCGTGAATAAACCAATCGAAGATATGTACCCATTTTTAGACAGAGATGAATTTAAGTCACAGATGATTATTAAACCGGTTGATGATGAATAAATGCGTATTCTAATCACGGGTGGACATGGGTTTATCGGAAGTCATATATCACAAAGGCTTCTTTCTCTTGGACAAGATGAACTTTTTACGCCAAGCAGTAAAGAGCTTGATCTTGTGAGTGAAGATAAGGTAGATGCTTATATCAATAAAGTAAAGCCTGATGTGATTATTAACTGTGCCAACAAAGGCGGCGACAGAGGTAGTGAAAAAACCTCTGTTATTGAAGAGAACCTTCGTATCTTTTTTAATCTTGCAAAGTATGCTCCAAATGTAAAGAAGATTATTAATCTTGGCAGTGGAGCTGAGTATGCAAAACATAAACCTATTGTGGATGTTAGTGAATCTGATGCATACACCAGTCTCCCTTTAGATGAATATGGTTTGTATAAATCTCTTGTATCAAAGTACATTGAAAAAAGCGATAATATCTATAATCTACGTATTTTTGGTGCTTATGGTGAAAATGAAAATTATAGATTTAAGTTCATCACCAATGCAATTGTAAAAAATCTTTTAAAACTGCCTATCGTCATCAATAAAAATGTATATTTTGATTATATTTATATAGATGACCTTATTAAGATCATTGAATATTTTATTTTTAATGATGTGAAAGAAAAAGTGTTTAATGCCACTACCGGTAAGAAAATCGATCTGATCACGCTAGCCAAACATGTCAATGAAAACAGTGAGTTTAAATCCGAGATCAAAGTTTTAAATGAAGGTTTGAATAATGAATATAGCTCTTCGAACGAAAAGCTTTTAACTGAGATGAAAGACCTTGTCTTTATGTCTCATCAAGATGCAATAAAAAAGATAAGATGCCATTTTAGAGAACATATGGACACCTTGGATAAAGAGTCGATCATAAACGATCCTTACTTAAAAAAAATAGACACCATGTGGAAAAAGGACACCTAATGACGAAGCAAGAACTACTGAAACAAGAGATACTGGATAAGACAAAAGAGTATTATGAACTGGTGCATAAACCTATGCAAGAGAAAGAATTTATCGAAGGTGAAAGCCGTGTAAACTATGCAGGCCGCGTTTTTGATGAAACAGAGATGACGTACCTAGTAGACAGTTCGTTGGACTTTTGGTTGACATATGGAGATTACTCTAAAAAGTTTGAAAAACAGTTGTCAGAGTACTTAGGTGTTCGTTGGTCCTTCTTAGTCAATAGTGGAAGCTCTGCAAATCTACTTGCTTTTTACACCTTGACCTCACCGTTGTTAAAAGAACGAAGAGTAAAAAGAGGCGATGAGGTCATTACCGTTGCGGCAGGTTTTCCGACAACACTTGCTCCAATTGTTCAATATGGTGCTGTACCTGTATTTGTTGACATGGAACTGACACATTTCAATATTGATGTGACAATGCTTGAAAAAGCACTTAGTCCTAAAACAAAAGCGGTTATGATTGCGCATACTCTTGGAAATCCTTTTGACATAAAAGCTGTGAAAGAGTTTTGTGATAAACATAAGCTTTGGTTAATTGAGGATAATTGTGATGCTCTAGGTTCAACTTATGATGGTAAACCAACAGGTACATGGGGAGATATGGGAACAAGTAGTTTTTATCCGCCACATCACATGACAATGGGTGAAGGTGGTGCAGTTTATACAAACAATCCACTTCTTAAAAAGATACTTCTTAGTATGCGTGACTGGGGAAGAGACTGTTGGTGTGAAAGCGGTGTTGATAACACATGTAATGCACGATTTTCTCAAAGTTTCGGCTCTTTGCCTAAGGGTTATGATCATAAGTATGTGTATGGACACTTTGGGTTCAATCTAAAAGTATCCGATATGCAAGCAGCTGTTGGCGTAGCTCAACTTGAAAAGTTTCCGACTTTTGTGGAAAAAAGAAAAGAGAACTTCAAAAAACTCTTTGACGGTCTTAAAGATATAGATAAGTTTACGCTTATGCAAGCTCAGCCAAAAAGTGATCCAAGTTGGTTTGGATTTATGTTAACGCTAAATGACGGTGTCTCTTTTAGTCGTAATGAGGTTGTAGAATTTTTGGAAGACAATAATATCCAAACAAGAAACCTTTTTGCAGGGAACATGCTTCGTCATCCTATGTTTGACCATTTGGAAAAAGGTGTAGACTATAAAGTGATCGGGAAACTTCCGAACACGGACAAGATTATGAATGACAGCTTTTGGATAGGCCTGTATCCGGGAATGGGTGATGATGCTATTAACTATATGATCAAAAAGATAAGAGAATTCAGTGCTTAAGAAACAACTGGTAAGTTTTGTTTTAGTGGGGGTATTAAACACGATAGTAGGGTATTTAATATATGCTATGCTCATAAGTTTTGGTTTTAATTATGTCATATCCATTACGCTTGCAACAATCCTTGGGATATTGTTTAATTTTAAGACCATAGGAAAGTATGTTTTTAGCTCGCATGATAATAGCCTGCTTATGAAATTTTTTGGTGTATATGCAATTGTACTAATTGTAAATATCTCCATTATAAAAGTCTTTAAACTATATGGGTATAACGACTATGTTTCCGGTTTGATTGCTCTGCTTCCGAGTGCGAGCATATCTTTTGTATTGAATAAGTATTTTGTTTTTAAAAGGTAGTAAATGAAATTATTGAGTATTGTGACACCGTGTTATAACGAAGAAGAAAACGTTGAAGAGTTATATGCTCGTGTAAAAGAGACGATGACAAGGCATCTAAAAAACTATCAGTATGAACATATTTTTATTGACAACGCATCCACCGATGAGACAGTAAGCATCTTAAAAAGACTTGCAAAAGATGATGAAAATGTAAAGATAATCGTGAATTCGCGAAACTTTGGACATATGCGTTCACCCGTATATGGAATGTTAGAAGCCAAGGGTGATGCTGTGATCTCTATTGTCTCTGACTTACAAGATCCTCCTGAGATGATAGTTGATTTTGTGAAAAAATGGGAAGAGGGAAATGAGATTGTACTGGGTATAAAAGCCACTAGTGAAGAAAGAAGCATCATGTTCAAGATAAGAGAGCTGTATTATGGACTTCTTACGAAACTCTCCGAAATCGAAGTTTTTAAAAACTATACAGGTTTTGGGCTATATGATAAGAAGGTGATGTATGCGATTAGCAAGTTAAATGATCCCTATCCATTTTTTAGAGGTATGGTGGCTGAAGTAGGTTATCAAGTGGCTAAGATTCCTTATGATCAACCTGTAAGAGTTAAAGGGATTACAAAAAATAATTTTTATACACTGTATGATATTGGTATGTTGGGCATTATTAATAACTCAAAAGTACCCTTAAGAATAGCAGTTTTCTCGAGTTTAATAATAGGAGTATTCTCGTTTCTAATAGGTTTGGGATATTTTTTTGCTAAGTTGTTCTTCTGGGACTCAATGGATATGGGTATAGCCCCCTTAATTATTGGGGGCTCATTTGGATTTTCAATATTGCTTTTTTTTATTGGGATTATTGGAGAGTATGTTGGTGCTATTTATACTCAAGTGTTAAACAGGCCATTGGTTTTTGAAAAAGAGAGAATAAATTTTGATAAATAAAAACAGTATGAAAGAAATTCTTTTTTTATTTCTTGTTTATACAGTTTCATCAGCTTTTCTTGTATTAAATTTTGATGGTGTTTATTGGGATGGTTGGATTGCTTATAATCAAACGCTTTCAAGCCAGAAAGCTTTTTTTAATGAATTTAATAATGACATTTTTTATCAATTTTATCTTTTTATGCATGAGATTGGTAATGGACTGTTGGTCTACCGAGTATTTGTTTTTTTAGCTTATTTCTTGACCTCTCTGGCGATTTTTTCTATTTTAAATACTATTAAAGAGCTTAGTCAAACAGATGTTTTTTATATTGTTGTGTTTTACCTTCTTATGCCGATTATCAGTTCACGAGTATCAGTGTCCATTATTCCTTTTTTCTTTCCTGTTCTAATCTTTTTTATTAGTTTTTTACTTCTAGCAAAATATTTGAAAAATGATTTTCATCTTCTAAGGCCTATAATATTGATAGGCTTCTTTGCTTCTTTTTATACGAATTCAATTTTGGTTTTCTATGCTACAGTCATGCTATATATATTCTATATCAAGTTTGATTTCAGTTTCAGTATTCAAAATGTCAAGAAGTTCTTTTTACGTTACCTTGATTTTATTGTACTTCCTATTGTGTTTTTTTTAATTAAAGTAATATATTTTAAACCTACAGGTCTATATGCTACATACAACACAGTAGGTGAGGATTCTATATTTAAAGTCATATTTCAATTAGTCAAAAGTTTAGACAGTGCATTGTTTGACGTCCTTCATCAAGCCTTTTACATTACCTTTCCTTTTTGGTTAGCCTTGGTTGTCATTATCTTTCTTATTTTAAAAAAAGTAAAAGAAAGTTCAGAAATCTATATATTAAATGATCATAGTAAAAAGTTTCTGCTCTTTGGATTTCTACTTTTTTTGCTCGCGGTATTTCCTTATGTCGCCGTATCTAAGCTTCCAAGAGTGGATGGTTTTGAATCAAGATTTCAATTGTTGACACCTTTGGGTCTAGCCTTTATATTTTATTTTGGAATTAATATTATTGTTAAATATTTTAATTTTGACAAGAAGATAAAGGTGATTCTTTTAGTGATACTGGTTTTTTCTTTTGTGACCAAGAATATTAGTGACTATTATAAGTTTCAAATTGACAACTTATATATGACATCTATCATGATGAACTTTAAACAGAGTAAGGCGATAGAAGCCAATACAACTTTTATTCTCAACAACAATCTTAGAGAAAAGTTGGTTTACAAGAGAAACCCGCCATTTTATGAATGGACAGGTATATTAAAAAAAGCCTTTGGAAATGATAAGCGTTTAATGGTCAGCTATGGACAATACAAGAAACTTGATGGGATTAGAAAAATACAAGAGTATGAACATTATAATTTCTTCAATTGGATAGAAAAGAAACCAGTATTAGTGACTATCTCTAAAAACTATAAACAACGCGTGACAGATAGAGTACTTTTAAAATTGTATCTATTAAAGTTCCATGATTATCAAAAGTATCTCAATGAAGTAAAAAAATTAACTATCGTGATGACAGAAGATTTTAAGGAAATGACTTGAAAGTCCTGTTAATAGGTTACGGATCAATAGGCAAAAGGCATTATGAGGTCTTAAACTCATTTGAGAAAGTTAAGTCTATTGATCTTGTCACAAAGCAAGATATTAAAAACATTATTACTTATAAGGATCTCGAAGATATAAAAGATCTAAACGCATACGATTATTTTTTCGTTGCCAGTGAAACCGTCAAGTTGAGTATGCTGCGATTAAGTCCGGTCTTATTTATTTTACAATACATGGTAAAGTACTTTAAAGGAATGAGGATCAAAGTAAACAGGCTAAATCCCAGTGGTATCTTTGATAATCAAATGGAAGATTTTTTTGCAAAAAAAGTACACAGAAGAGCCTTTAAACAAGGGAATGCTCGATGATGGGTTTTATCTATAAAGTGAATAGTCTTGTACAAAAAATCATTTCATATAAGGATCTCTTTTGCTTAAAAACATTTTTTTAGTTCGATCTCCACTTCAGATTATTAATGCCATTGAGGCTAAAGAACATTTTAAACTTAACAATACCCTGTTAGTTATGATGTTTAACAAAAGTCATACGAATACAAAGCAGATGAAGGACACGATGAAGCTTTCTTCATGGGATGAAGTGATCGTATATGAACCCAATAGGAAAAAATCAGCGTTGTTGGAGCAAGTCAAACTTATAAAGAAACTGAAAAAAGATAAATATGGCTATCTGTTTTCCGGTGATTTTGGAACAATTAATAAGGCTTTGATAGCTAATTTAGAAGTTGGAAAAATCTATCTGGTTGATGATGGAACTGCGGCCATCATCATACATGAAAAACTTTATAAAAAGAAAAAAGAAGCAATCTCTAAAAAGCTAAAACTAGTAAGATACAGTTTGTTTGGTCTAAAATATCGTATTAAACAAAGAGTGAACTTCTTCACCTGTTTTAACCTTGAAAAGTTGGGTGAAGAAGAGATCGTAATCAATAGATATAGCCATTTACAAACGCATTATTTGCAAAGGTTAGAAAAAGACGATAAGACCTATTTATTGGGACAAAATCTTACTGAAGCTAACTATATGGATGACAAAACATATGTGTCGTATATAAAAAAAGTAATTGAAAGGTACGATGGTGACATTATTTACATGCCACACCGTGCTGAGATTATTTCAGATGATTTAAAAGCTTTAGAAAATGACAATTTTGTGTTTCGAGAAAATAAAGGTCCAATTGAATTGATGTTTATTGAGAAGGGAATTTATCCTTTTAGAATTATTTCTTTTTTTTCTTCGGCTCTTTTTACATTAGATAGGATTTTTCCTGATACATCCATTGAAGCGCTTAACATAAAAGACAATGACCTTTTATCGGGCAAAGATAAAGTGAGGTCTGCTTATAGTTTTTTTAATGGTACTGGTATTAAGCTAGTAGATCTATAAAATAACAATATGTTAAGGAAGTGTAGATGTTTAAAATAATAAAGCTCATTTTTACAAAAAATCCTATAAAGTCCTTTCAAATGGAAATGCAACTGATGCTTCATTATAGTGACCGCTCACGTTTGCTGAGAAAGTATTTTCAACGTCGTTTGTATTATATATATTCGTGCGATATTAGCCATAGTACAAAGATCCATGAGAGTGTTGGCTTTCCACATCCAATAGGAGTTGTGATCGGTTCTCAGGCCGTTGTTGAAAGCGGATGCAAAATTTACCAGCAGGTGACTTTAGGTTCAGATTTTTTATCGGATAATAAAATGCCCCACATTAAAGAAAATACGACAATCGGGACAGGTGCTAAACTTATTGGAGATATTACGATTGGAAAGAATTGTATAATCGGGGCAAATGCGATAGTTACGAAATCCGTTCCTGATAATTGTGTTGTTGTTGGAGCAAATATAATTAAAGAAAAAAGACTTCAAGACTCATGAAAATAAAAGCTCTTTAGAAATCGATGATATCTCGGAAACTTCTATCTCTTTAATGGAAAAGTCCTGCTTGTTCAATTTAAAGGGATTGACTTTAGAGGGTGATTTGACAAGTTTATTGATATCGGTGACATAAACACGAGAAACAGGGGTAGGACCAAACAGCGTTATTGAAGGTCTATTCATCCCCCAAGCGATATGCGTTGGTCCTGTGTCATTTCCAATTAAGAGGTCACTTTTGTCTATAAGGGCTTTAACGCTGTTGAGGTCGATACGAGGCATGACCTTTGCGTGTCTGGAGTGTTGGGCAATAAACT
>Ga0316207_10005784_pt1 | contig 10088 bp, 8 predicted proteins | sample 6weekpyrite_MG_FD_204943 | JGI IMG/M metagenome (GOLD analysis project Ga0316207, IMG submission 204943) | Microbial mat bacterial communities from mineral coupon in-situ incubated in ocean water Damariscotta River, Maine, United States -... | ecosystem: Environmental > Aquatic > Marine >...
AGTTCGCGTTCGATCTTGCTGGCATCGATAGCATAACGTTGGTCATGACCGGGCCTGTCGGTGACATAGGTGATCAGCTCGGCATAGGGCTGGCCATTGGCCGCCGGACGCAGCTCATCCAGCGTCGTGCAAATGGTCTGCACCACTTCCAGATTGGTCTTCTCGTTGTGACCACCAATGTTAAAGGTCTCACCCACCACACCCGTCTCCAGCACCAGACGCAAGGCACGGGCATGATCCTCAACAAACAGCCAATCACGAATATTGTCACCCTTGCCATAAATCGGCAGCGGCTTGCCATCCAGGGCATTCAGAATAATCAGCGGAATCAATTTTTCAGGAAACTGGTAAGGGCCATAGTTATTAGAGCAGTTGGTCATCAGCGTCGGAAGACCATAAGTATGATGCCAGGCCCGGACCAAATGATCAGACGAAGCCTTACTGGCCGAATAAGGCGAATTAGGCTGATAGGTTGAATCCTCGCGGAAAAAGCCCTCCGCCCCCAGCGAACCAAACACCTCATCGGTAGAAATATGGTGAAACCGAAAGACCTCACGCTTCGCAACTTCCAGGCCATTCCAGTAGGCCCGTGCCGCCTCAAGCAAGGTATAGGTGCCAACGATATTCGACTGAATAAAATCCGCCGGGCCATCGATAGAGCGGTCGACATGGGACTCAGCCGCCAGGTGCATAATGGCATCAGGCTGATATTTATCGAACAGGCCAGCAATCGCCGCCGCATCGCAGATATCCACCTGCTCAAAGCAGTGACGCGGATCATCCAGCGCGTTATCCAGAGTGGCCAGATTGCCGGCATAAGCCAGCTTGTCGATGTTCACCACCTGCACATCGGTCTCAGCGATGAACTGCCTTATCACCGCTGAACCAATAAAACCGGCACCACCGGTGACAAAAATTGTTTTATTGTTTGTTGTCATCAGATATAGGACTCGATCATTGCTATAAAAATTCAACCCCGAATTATACGTGATTCAGTGAAGAAATCCCCTACCAGCATCCTTACACCGAAAACTCAAACAACTATCTTTTTAAAAACAATAAGATAGACAGAAATAGCTGAGACCAATTCAAGCCCGGTTACAGTTACTCAGAACAAAGCAAACTCACTCAACCTAGCTTCATCAACATAACTCCTGCTCGAAATAAATGCCAAAACAAGTCTGGTTGCTGAAACAATAAAGATTGTTATAATTCCCCGCCATGTATGGGGATGAGCTGTGAATCAATTGGCGCTAGAAGCAAGGAAAACCATAATGCATTTATTCAAGACACCTTCACACAGTTTCATTCAGGGCGAAATAAAACCTACCTGCTACCAGATACACTTCCCCCAAATCTCGAGTAAACCACAAAAAATATACCGATATTGATGAGGCATTTCATAACACCTGCTAATTTAGAACACTACGACAGTGCATAGCCTTAAATAATGCCAAACATGCCGTTACAAACAACGGCGATGCAACATAGGCAACCACAACGGCTCCAGAGAAAAAAACATTCCAATAAACTGACATAATATGAAGCTCACAATGGAATTTAGAAACAAATGCTGAAGTTGTTAAAAAACCTGATTTCATACCGCGAACTCATCCTGGCGCTGGCATGGAAAAATATTGCCGTACGCTATAAACAGGCCTATATGGGACTGGCATGGGCCGTAATGAAACCCCTTATGTTGATGCTAATTTTCACTTTGGTAAAAAGTTTTATCGGCATCGACAGCGGCGACATTCCCTACCCGGTGCTGGTCTTTGCAGCACTCATGCCCTGGATCTTTTTTCAGGAATCAGCCTCAGAAGGAGTCGGCAGCGTTGTTGCTAACACTGCCTTAATTAAAAAAATCTACTTTCCGCGAGAAATCTTTCCCCTCGTAGCTATGGCCACCAAACTACTGGAACTGGGAATCAGCTTCATCATTCTCGCCGGACTAATGGTCTGGTATGGCATGATCCCAAGCGCTTCCATTCTCTGGATTCCAGTCATTATTGCCTACACCATGCTGGCCGCACTTACCATCAGCCTGTTTGGTGCTGCAGTCAATGTTTATTATCGAGACATGGCTACTGCACTACCTGTAGTTCTATCATTATTAATGTATGCATCACCTGTCATTTACCCCCTGACACTGGTGAAACAAAAATTGCTGGTAGAGCAGGCCGCTGGCGACTGGTCTGACAAGCTTTACACGCTCTACATGCTCAATCCATTGGCAGGCATCATCGACGCCTTCCAGGGGGCACTATTCCGGGCTGAATCACCCGATGTAAATACACTGTTACCCGGCATGATCGCCATCCTGATCCTGCTACCCTTTAGCTACCTCTATTTCAAACGAGCTGAAGCCTACTTTGCCGACGTGATATAAAGGCCTGTCCATGAGCATGATTGAAGTCAAAAACCTCACCAAAGAGTATCAACTCGGTGCATTAACCAACATCAAAGATAACGCACTGAATCTGCTCAAACGGATGCTGGGCAAGCCCATCGAAGATCGCGAGCGCTTTAAAGCCCTGGATAGTGTTAGCTTCAATATCGAAAAAGGTGAAGTGGTCGGCATCATCGGCTCCAATGGTGCCGGCAAAAGCACTCTGTTAAAACACCTGGCCAGAATCACCACCCCAACCTCTGGCAGCGTCTGTGTCAACGGAACCGTTGCCCCACTCATCGAGGTGGGCGCTGGCTTTGTGCCCGATCTGACCGGGCGTGAAAACATCTATTTAAACGGCAGTATCATGGGCTTATCTCGGAAAGAGATTGACAAAAAAATAGATGACATTATTGAGTTTTCTGAACTGGAAGAGTTTATCGATACACCGATCAAGCGTTATAGCTCCGGAATGTCAGTGCGACTTGGCTTTGCAGTCGCAACCAGTATCAATGCTGACATTTTGATCGTAGATGAAGTATTGGCGGTAGGAGACGTTGCGTTTCAACGCAAGTGCATAGGCAGAATGGAGAATCTAATCAACGAACAAGGTCGAACAGTTCTAATCGTTGGCCATAATATCAGACAACTTGAACGAATCTGCTCTCGCATGATCCTTTTGAACCACGGCCAAATTGAACTCGATGGCAGTCCAGGTGAAGTTTCAAAGTTATTTCTCGATGAGACAACACTAGCGCAAAGCGGAGATATCCAAAAGATAAGAGGGGAAATAAAGTCATCCATTGATACAAATGATATCGAAGTACTGGGGGTTGAGCTTATTTCAGAGAAACGCAACGACGGCACGCCAGTATGCCCATTATTCTCCGATCTACATCTAAAGGTTACGCTCAACGCGCCCAACCCAATTCACAACATTGAGATCAACATTGGTCTTCATAACCCAGAGATGGTCTTTATGACCAAATCCAGTACATCTTTATTAAATAGACCTATAGACCTAGTTTCAGGCAACAACATCATTGACATGGTTATCGATCAAGTGTCGTTGTGCCCAGGTACCTATGGCATTGGCATGGGAATATATGATTGGGCACGGCGCCCACTATGGACTGGCAATCGTTTAGTCTGGCTGGTAGTTGAAGCCACCTCTGAACTGGCGCCAAAATTACCTCAGGGAACCCTTGCGTATATGCCTGCTCACTGGTCCATTTCAGATGGCAACAACAAAATTAGCTACACAAAACAGTCCACCTCAATTACTTAATTATTCTCTGGATATAACATGAACCTCTTAGTTGCAGTAACTTCAGTATTAATTTTTATTTTGTTGCTTGCCTTTGCTGTAAGGCTACGTGGATGGATTCGTGAAATGCGTCGCGATATTTACGTGATTCGCGACGAAGTTCGTGCGGCTAAGGAGTTGAATGTCTCATTGGGAACTGCAATCAGCAACATGACCGCAGAAAGTGTAAATGCTGCTTGCATCAATTCCATCGGATTTCGGTTTCCAGTTTTTCTGGGAGGCTGGAGTATAGATACCTTTTTGGGTCGATACCTCATTCAGTACATTCTAGAACATAGACCCAAATGCATTGTGGAACTCGGATCAGGCAGCTCTACAATACTCATCGCCCGCACCCTTCAATTACTGGAAGAAAAGGAAACAACTCACATCGCCATTGACCACGAGGCTAAGTATCTAGGACTAACACGCAATGCAGCACAACTAAATGCTGTCGCAGACGGTATTGAATTCCACCACTGCCCGCTTGCACGATATGAATCGCTCGATAAACTTTGGTACAGTGGACTTACGGAAAAACTTTCTGGCCACAAAATTGACCTACTAATTATTGACGGACCGCCTGGGGCGTTGCAACCTATGTCTCGTTATCCCGCACTACCGCTGCTCCTACCATATATGAGTGAGCAGTGCACGGTAGTGCTTGATGATGCCATCCGAGATGAAGAGCAAGAAATTGCACGTCGCTGGATACATGAAAACCCTGAATTCAACTTAACACTTTCCCTTGAAGGACATGGCTTGGCGACACTAACTCGCCAATAATGGTAATCAGCACGAGAGACCAGATGTTTGATTCTATTTTGAATCGCTTTTTTATGTTAAGACATATACAGTAAACCCTATATCGCGAGTCTTAAGTAATGTTCAGCAAAATGCTTTCAAAACTGCGTGAAAGACCTACTGCCCCATCTCTAGAAAGCTACTATGTCCGCATATATTGACAAGCCCTTGAGCAATCCTCAAGGAACGCTAATATCAAAGACCACGGTAATTATACCGTGCCATAATTACGGACAATTTTTGAGTTGGGCAATTTCATCGGTCCTTCACCAATCTCACCCAGCCAAAGAAATCTTGGTTATTGATGATTCCAGTACGGATAACACACCCGAAGTAGCTGCAATTTACAAGAACCTAATCAGGTATTTTCGGGTCAACTACCAGTGTGCACAGCAAACCCGTAACTTCGGCCTGAAACAAGCACGCGGGGAATATATCCTTTTTCTTGATGCCGATGACTATCTTGACAACCAAGCTTTGGAACTTCTTGAGAGGGAATTAAATTCCAATGATACCCTCAAGCTCGTATATTCAGGGAGATATCACTTCGGTGCCCCCAAAATAATTGGCAACCTCGATTTTGAATTTTCATGGATTCCTGAAAACTTCAATCTAAATCGTTTCCGTCAAAACAACTACATTTCAATGCCATCATTATTTCGTAAGATAGGGTTCCCTGGTTTTGACCCAAAAATAAACCGCCTTCAAGACTGGGACGCATGGCTATCTTACCTTTCATCGAATACAGACGCGAAATGCATTCCAATCCCTCTTCATCATGTGCGTTTTCATGGCCAGAACAAGACACTACGAGTCGACTACTATTCTGAACGCTTTAAGGTCTTGGCGAAACATGGATTACTTGAAATAAATTCTTCTAAAAAAGAGCCTCTACCATCAATAAAAAATAAAAGCGCTAATAAGTTATCCCCTACAAAAATATTTATCATCGCCATATCCCTAGAGGCAGTGCACGCACCCTTGCTAATTGAATTTATACATGACTCTTTACCATCAGTTTCTGGAGTGATCGTTCAAACGAATAGCACTGATGTTTTCGCTAAAGTTAAGCGGGCAGCGAAAAATGTTTCGATATCTGCAAATCTTGCCCAAGCAGATAATCTTGATGTACTTTTAAAAGATGCTACCCAGCAACCTGCCTGCCAAGAAGCAGAATGGCTAATCATTGGCAACTTTTCTTCTATTGTCAGAATCGATGAAATTGTCAAACATTGCGGTGCTTCAGGTGCACATATTGTCACCCTTCCAACATTTGAGTGGTCGTTGGGTCTGACCCAAATTCCATTTGTGGCCTTTAATCGACAAGCAGTGCGGAATTTGTTTTCTATCCCAGCCATAGAAACAAAGCGCACCAAGAGTAGCCCTATCGTTCGAGTTCTACTACGGACCTTATCTGTGCTTTGGGGAAGACATATTGGGTGGCGCCTGCGCCCTAAGGTTAATACAAATGACAGTAAAAGTTAGCATCTGCATTCCAACCTATAACGGGGAAAAATACCTAACGGACTGTCTGAAAAGCATATTAAAGCAGACGTATTCCAACTTCGAACTACTCGTCGTAGACGATCAATCCAACGATAGTACTTTTGATATTGCACAATCATATGCCATCAAAGACAACAGAATTAGAGTGGTCAAAAACCCTGAAAACCTCGGGTTAGTCGATAATTGGAATAAATGTATTCAGCTGGCCAAAGGTGAGTGGATAAAATTTGTTTTTCAGGATGATTTAATAGCGCCGCAATGTCTCGAAAGAATGATGGCTGCCGCTGACGATGACCACCCTTTTATCCTTTGCCGACGTGACTTTATTTTTAACAATGTATCCAAGGACGTGGTTCAAGCATATCAAAAGTCTCTGACAGAAGTATCAATAGACAGCGTATTTGATGGGAAGACCGATATATCCCAGAACGATATTGTGGGTGCACAACTGAGAATGGGTGTTCATATTCAAAAAAATTATTTTGGTGAGCCAACTTCCACTCTACTGCATAGGGATTTATTTAAGCGATTTGGTTTGTTTAACCCTGCATTAATACAAAAATGCGATCTCGAATACTGGCTGAGAATTGGTGTTAATGTTGGAGTTAGGTATATCCCTGAAACACTAGCCCATTTTCGAGTACACAGTGGTGCCACAACCGCTAAGAACAAGTCTGGAAGAGACTTCCGTTCGCAAGAGTTAGATGATTTGGTTATTTGGAACGAGCATTTTGTAAACCCGCATTATTCTGCACTTAAAAAAATGGCTGTTCAACTTAAAAAACCATTGACACGCAGATCTATAGCTAAAAAGGCTTTTTGGCTATACAAACAAGCAAAAGCCGCCGCTAACCGTTCAGTAAAACCAGACGCTAAAATGCTTGAAGAATGGAATAACCTGGCCTCAATTTATCCCAAGCTTTCCAAATCATTCTATTTCCGTCTATTTCAATTACACGATCAACTAAATAATAATTTTTTATGGCGTTTCAAGAGGAAATAATGGAACACTATTTTATTATTGTGTTACATCAAAACATGCCAATGACAGCCAAGCATAAATCACCGGACTATAGCAGAACAATTACAACATTAAATGAAATTCTGTACCGATGACAAATATGAATATATCGCCAAGCACGCCTGACACAGCCGTTGCACCTGGAGAGCGCGCCCCGAAGGTTGTGATGGTTCTTCTTAACTGGAACGGTCTGGAAGACACGCTGGATTGTCTTCGCTCTATTAGTGTTATGAACTACCCCAATTACGATGTCATTGTGATAGATAACGCATCTGATCATGACCCTACAAGCAAAATCGCAGAGTCTTTTCCATCTGTAGAAGTTATTAGGATGGAGAGCAATTTAGGGTATGCAGGTGGCAATAATGAGGGAATTAAAAGAGGTATTGCACTGGGTGGCGATTATTTTTGGCTATTAAACAATGATGCAATTGTGTATGAGGACACGCTTTCTCTTTTGATAGATGAAATACTGAAAGATAGTAACATCGGTTTGGTCAGCCCAGTGATATACAACGATGATTCGGACAAATCTGTGCAATGCGTTTATGGCCGTATTGACTGGGATCGTTGTGAGTATGGTGCCTCATTAGACTTATCCGAAGAAGTGCCAAATGATAATAGTGTCTATCTTTGGGGTACAGCGCTTCTTATCAGTAAGCCAGTTGTAGATACAATTGGTCTATTAAACGAAAAGTATTTTGCCTATGCAGAAGATAGGCAATATTGTGTCAGGGCTAATGAAGCCGGATTTAGTATTGCCGTTGTAAAAAACGCTGCCGTTGTTCATAAATGGGCACAGGCAACCGGCGGGCATGGTTCACCGATAAAATTATATCTGGCACATAGAAATAATATTTTTTTCTGGAAGGAGTTTTTAGATAGAAGACGGTATTTATGTTTTATTATTAAAAACATCAGAGAATCATTATCGAGAGCGCTGCGATTTGAAATCAACGGCCTTATTGAACAAGCAGAGGCTTGCGATAATGCCTTATGGAACGGATTGATTGGCAATGGCGGAGGATTGAATGAAATAAGACCTACGCCATGGATTATTAAGAGAATAGTTACATCGCATAAGTATTTTTGGGTAACCCTGCTTGAGGGGAAGTTTATATCTTGGCTGAGGCACAAACTCCCATTTTGAACTTTTTACCAAAAAATAAAACTCAGCGGTTATTATTATGAGGACAAGCCGGACTAAAGTCATGAAACTTTCAGTCTGTAACACATAAATTGCATATGCAAGAATCAATTAAAGACACTAACAATCTGCCAAAAAAAATAGCCCGAGTACTGCTTATCTCGCACGGGCCATTGCTCTACGGTGCGCAACGTTCTTTGCTGGCGTTTCTGGCTGGTGTGAATCGTGAAATTATCGAACCTTTTCTTTTGATTCCTCGTGAAGGTCCGTTAGCTGATGAAGCGAGAAAACTGGATATTCCAGTCATTATTCTTCCAGTTAATCATTGGGTAGCTTTCGGTGACACCGCCAAGATGAACTACTTCAGGCGCGTGACTAAAGTGTTTTATGGATTAAAGAAAAGGGTGGCTGATATTGCCGCTGTAATTACGCAGCATGAAATAGACCTTATTTACACCAATACCGTTACCTTGATAGAAGGTGCGCTTGCTGCGCGAGCCACTAAACGCCCTCATTTGTGGCATTTACGTGAACATGTGTCCGGCAACAAAGATCTTAAGGCGGTACTCCCTGCCACCCTTATTTCAAAAACAATAGCTGCGCTCTCTGACAAAATAATAATGAACTCACAATCACTTGGTGAAGGATATAAGATAAGTCTCAAAGATAATAAAGTGGCAGTAGTATATAACGGGGTTGATCTGAACTCCTTCCCCCTTGTTCATGACAATCAACACATATTTCGACAAGAGCTAAATCTCGGACAAAGCACAAAAGTAATCGCTTTAATTGGCTCTATTACGCCAAGAAAAGGTGTTAATACATTCATAGAAATGGCATCAAAACTTACTTCTAATTTTAATGACATTGCCTTTATAGTTGCAGGTGACGGTGAGTCAAGGTTAACCAGTGAACTCAAGGCGAAAGTTAAGCAATTAGGATTGAATGATAAATTTCATTTTGTCGGTTGGAGAACTGATGTTGACAGCATTCTATGCGACTCAGACCTGTTGGTAATTTCTGCCGAACAAGAACCATTCGGTCGAACCGTGGTGGAAGCCATGGCTGCAGGCGTTCCTGTTGTATCAACGCGGTGTGGCGGACCTGAAGAAATCATTGTTGATGGTGAAACCGGCTTTCTGGTGCCTGCAAATGGCGCAGATGAACTCGCGTCGACAGCCGCCAAAGTTTTATCTGACCCTGAACTCGCTTCTTCCTTTTCAACAAAAGGCCGCCTTCGAGTCCAGGAAATATTCAGCGAGGAAGCCTATGTTAGAAATATTGAAACGATTCTCATAAAATTAACAAACCCGAGTATTCCCGCAAAAGAGTCACAACATGCAAACAAACCTTAAACCAGACGCTGTCGCCCGGGTCATCGCATTCTACCTGCCACAATACCATCCCATTCCTGAGAATGATGAATGGTGGGGCAAGGGCTTCACTGAGTGGACCAATGCAGCAAAGGCCAAACCCCTGTTTCGCAGTCACTACCAACCTCACGTCCCGGCGGACCTGGGTTTCTATGATCTCCGCGTCCCGGAAACACGTGCCTCACAGGCAGAGATGGCGCGTGAACATGGAGTCGAGGCATTTTGCTATTATCACTACTGGTTTGCCGGACAGCGCCTGATAGAGCGGCCATTTAATGAGGTGCTTGCATCAGGTCAACCCGATTTTCCCTTCTGTTTGTGCTGGGCAAACGCGACATGGACAGGCATTTGGCACGGAGATCCTGGGCGAACTCTGGTAGAACAAACCTACCCTGGCACGGAGGATTACGAGGCCCATTTTCGCGAGCTTTTAAAGGCCTTCAGAGATGATCGCTATTTAAGAGTTGACGGAAAACCATTATTCATCATCTACAAACCTAAAGACGTGCCAAATATTGAACAGGTCGCCAAACTCTTTCGCC
>Ga0316207_10005785_pt1 | contig 10087 bp, 7 predicted proteins | sample 6weekpyrite_MG_FD_204943 | JGI IMG/M metagenome (GOLD analysis project Ga0316207, IMG submission 204943) | Microbial mat bacterial communities from mineral coupon in-situ incubated in ocean water Damariscotta River, Maine, United States -... | ecosystem: Environmental > Aquatic > Marine >...
ATTGCCTGCATGAATTATTTCTTCATCACGTAAATCAAGAACAACCAAATTATCGTAGACTGTGCCACAGCGTTGTAATTGTTCTTTAAATAAAGCGTCTTGTTCATTATAAAGTTCTATGCGTTCTCTTACATCGGGTAACTCTAAGATTTCATCGATTTGGTGATTTTTACAATAGTCGATTAAATCCATCATGAGGTTGTAGTTGGAAATGCGAAATTCTCGAAACCGACCTAGTCCAGTACGTGCATCCATTAAAAAATTAAGTAAATCCCAATCCTGCGGATTTAGCACTTGTTCTTTATTGAATTGAGCGGAGTCACCTCGATCAACTGCCTCCATCATTTCATCCCATTCTTTAGGGAAGGCAGCGTAACCACCATAATGGCGCCAAACTACGCGCGCAGCAGAGGGTGCATCGGGATCGATGACGTGATTGTCGACTTTTTCGTTGCGCAATGTTTCAGATAGATGGTGATCAAAAGCCAGATGAATGCCAGGAACATAGGGTAAGTTCGTAGAAATATCATTGCCCGATACTTCGATTTTTCCATCTTGCATATCTTTGGGATGTACAAACTTTATGTCATCTATCATGTCGAGGTGTTTTAATAAAACGGCACAGACTAATCCGTCAAAGTCACTACGGGTTATTAGGCGGAATTTGCCTTCGGACATTATTGCCTCCCTTGTAAAGGTCTGATTATCTTGAATCTATGCGGAATGCAACTCTAGTACCGTGATCTATAAATGGCAGGAAGCTGGGATACATTCATAAAAATATTAACGTGATATCAGTATAACTTGTTGAAATTATGTGTATTGATGGTTGTAGTTTAAGCGGGTGTCCCACTAATTTAATACTAAAAGATTTAGATGAAGCGAAAAAGCGGCTTAGCGTAAGTGAGGCAAGCACCGCAAGCGTTATACTCTCTAACGGTGTGAAAATTATTGATACCTTCTATATATCCCATCAAATTTAAGGCGTGTGACCTGTACAATTTATACACCTGAAAAGCAAAATAGATAAAAGCCTTTCCTTAAAAAATCAATTATGATTGAATGACAGAACAAGGCGACCGAGATTACGGGGTTAGCACTTAAGCAAATTTAGTCCCTACTTTCCATGCAGTTTTTTAAGCGATGATGTTATTTCAGGCTAATTACCCAATCATATCTCGAACACTTCTAAAGATATATCTGTTCATTAAGTTAAATGTTTCAATGACTCATGGGCTGATTGTTATTGTTTTTATGTCTTCATTTTTATATCCAAAGGAGGCTCTATTGAGCGGTGCATCAACAGGTTTACTTGAAGGAAAATACTTTTCTTTAGAGTTTACTGATGGCATGAGTGTTACACCTGAAGACGGTGACTATAGTGAGATTATTGAACAAGGAAACCAGTATTCAGACCTAATAAAATTGGGATTGCCTCAGTTTGAAAAAATAATAAAAAACGCGATTGATGCCAAGCAACTACCGATTGTGAATTATCAAGTGACAGATCACATTGATGGCATTGTTTTAGAGGACAGTGGTGGCGATAAATTCGATAGTAAGGCCTTGTTAAAGCAAAAGCTAGAAGCGTTAAAGAAAAGCTTAATCAAACCCAATGAGCCAGAGGTTGAATGGCCGACAGTGAGTTATAAACAAAACATTTATAACGAGGAAATGACAGTTATTGATGGTGTCAATAGTAAGAATAAACATCTTTTGCCCATTGTCAAACTACAAGCGGAAATGGATCAGCTTGATAAAATAACTGAAACGTATTTTGAAAAAAGCTTTGCTGAGTCAAAGATGGAATCGATTAATGTCTGGCATCGTCATTTCTTTAAAGAGCCACTTTATTATCAGCTTACCCTCAAATTATCAGTCAATAAACAGATCAAACGAAGTGACATGGAACAACTTACTCAACAGTTTGAAATTGTAATCACCGATCTTCTGCAAAAGCATCCGCTAGATTAAATAGACTCAAAGCTTGGGGATGCTCTAACAAATAATTATAGGGTGTGAGCGTAATTTGTTGAAGTTATTGACTTTGATGGGTGTTGTTTGGAGAGATTCTTGCTAATTTGCGTTTATTACCTAATACAGTTTGGGGCTAAATAGTGTTTAGAATGTTTGGCGGTATAGCTTTTGTTTTTATTGTTGTATTTATGTCAATATTTATCTCTATGAGTAATAGTGATATTGAAGAGCTTATTGTATGTTCAAGTAATAACGAATCTTCCTATATTCCTCAGTCGTTATGCAATTATTATTTAATTAATCATCGTGGTACAAAAGGAGATGTTCAACTCCTTGAATCTCGTTCAGGAATAAGTTTTGTATTTGGCGTTGTTGATGAGAAAAAAAGAAATAAACTATTCGATTTTCTAGTTGAAAAAAATATCGATATTAATAAAGTTAGCAGTATCGATGGTTTTTCCCCACTACATGCTGCTGTCCTAGAAAAAGATGAAAAATTGGTTAAAAAACTTTTGGAGTTAGGTGCTGACAAGTCAATAATTTCTACGTCTGCAAATCAAACCGCTTTAATCATGGCTAAAAAACTTCAGGGAGATGGGCAGGGAGACTATAAAGAGATAATTAAGCTATTGTCAGATTGATCCTATCCATACTTGTTAAATCCTGTCCTAATGCATATTTTATACGTTCTTCGTTAGTATTCATCACAGCATAAAAAAATAATAATATCTCCTTCACATCCTTGTAAATTAGTATCAAACCATGGCTCAGAACCATCGTTATACGAGACGTTGAAAAAATGATGGCGAATAGTATTTTTTATCCCGGTATAATAATCGCTAGGTTATTGACTAAAGATTATAGGGCACAGCCAGAGTCATGTATAAAATGTGCAAATTTAGACCACTTCAGCTGCTTTCGTTAGCGGTAGTTTTCTTCATCATAAGCAGCTTATGTGTGGTTCAGGCACAAACGATTAATTTCATCCAACAATCTAGAAACATGGGGAATGCAATTGGGCAAAATGCCTTGGGGTTTGGTTATTACAATGCTCCCGTGGTTTATAAATACAAAGACGGTTCCAAGGAAAATTATCTCTCAAATTACAATGGTTGGTTTGTAAAGTACATTCGTTATTTTGATACAACCTCTGCGTTACAAGCACATTATCTTCAAGCCCATGGTGAAGAAGATATTCGAGAGCTGAGTGGCTCACTCCTTTATGGGCTAAACATTGGTGGACCAGGTATAGGCGCGTACGTTGGAATCAGTTATACCTTAAAACAACGTACGCAATTCGCTGGTGAACCTCGAATAAGTAATGAAAAAGAATATGGTTGGGATTATCCCGTGGGTGTAAAAATCAAAACCCGATCATTAACGTTGAGCTTAGAAACGCGCTATAAATACTTTTTACTGGAAGGTGATAACGTCGAAGCAGATGCTGTTCGGTATCCTATGTATTTTAGTCTCTTGATGGACTTTTAAATTTGTAAGCTTCAAAACCAATTTGTTTTAACTTCTTAATATGTATTAGTAATCTCTATTTATTTTACAGCCATTTTGGCGCTCAATTTCCAATTCGATCCTTTATCTCTGCTTATTAAACGATCATAACGTTTAAAACGATCGCTCTCGAAAATAAAACTTTCAAAAGGTAAAAAATGGAATTATGCTATCAAAAGATTTGTTTTGGGTAGAGTAGCGATTATGAGGTTTTCATGGTTGGTGTCTGCTTTGTGCCCAAAGCGGACGCTTAAAAAATCATTCTTCTTTATATTAAAACTAAGGAATTTTAGCGATAAATGACCGAGATGCAATATTTTAACGATGCGCCTATTCTATCGCCGAGCGATGACCAGTTCGGAATCGACCCTTTCGCAAAAGTATTAGCTAACAGTATTACGGGAATTACTTCTCCAGTTGGTGTGTCAATCGCGTTAAATGGGCCTTGGGGTTCAGGTAAAAGCAGTGCAGTAAACCTTATACTTCATCACCTTAAACCAGAATGTGATAATAATAAGCTTGAAATTATCGACTTCAAATGTTGGTGGTTTCGAGGAGAAGAAGCTTTAATGCTTGCATTCTTACAGCAGTTACAATCGTCCATAGGAAAGAGTCTCGGTGAAAAAGCTAAGGAACTTATACCAAACCTAAGTAAAACATTGCTTCAAGCTGGTCCGGTAATTGGCCCAGCAGTAAATATTGCTACAGGTGGCGTTTGGGGTGCTATTACGTCAGGTTCAATGGATTTTACTAAACGCTTCTTTTCTGAAAATGAAAGTGTAGAAAAGATATTTGACAAACTATCGTCGGCGTTAGAGAAACAGGAAAAACGTTTTCTTATTGTGATCGATGATATCGACCGTCTCAGCCCAGACGAGGCTCTTCTTGTGTTTAGACTTGTAAAGTCTGTAGGCCGTTTGCCTAATGTTGTTTATCTTTTAGTATTCGATCGCGAACTTGCTGAAAATGCAGTTAAGGAAAAGTACCCATCTGAAGGCCCTCACTTTTTAGAAAAAATTATTCAAGCAAGCTTTGACTTACCAACGCCGTTGAGAGATGACTTCAATAACTCTGCTTTAAAACAAATCGAATCTTTGTGTGGTTCGATTGACGACCGAGAACAAATTCTTAGATTCATGAATATATTCTACGATGCGATTTCTCCATATTTACTTACACCAAGAGATTTAACACGCTTAATAAATGCTATGACAGTAAGTTGGCCAGCAGTTAAAGGGGAAGTTAACATTGCAGATTATGTGGCATTGGAAGCCATTCGCCTATTTGAGCCTTCTCTTTTTAATTTCTTACGTGTAAATAAGGATCGAGTTTGCGGATTGAGAGATACATTTGGGAGAGGCGAGGAACCTGCTGCAGAAAGAGAGCGTTGTCTTAAGCTTGTACCCGAGAGTCGACGAGAAGTCGCTGAGCTCGCTTTACAAAGACTTTTTCCTCGATTTGAGGATGTTGGATACGCATCTGACTTTATTTCTCAGTGGGAATCTCAACGCTTGGTATGTACCAGCAAACACTTTGATACTTACTTCAGGATGTCTGTTGGAGATGAGACCTTACCGTCTGGTGAGATTGACGCCTTACTAAATAATTGCGGAGATATTGAGTACGTAAAGAAAAGTTTTTTCGAAGCCTTGGATTCAATCCGTAAAAACAAAAAATCGAAAGTACCACTAATTTTTGATGAATTGAATACACATGCGAAAGAAATTGATAAATCACATTTTGCTAATCTATTTTCAGCAATTTTTCAGATAGCTGATGATATCGATCGTGAAGAAGATCATGATCGTGGAGGGTTTTCCATAGGTAATACTAATTTGCGTATCCATTGGCTAATTCGCCGACTAACATTTGAACGGTGTGATTTAGACGAGCGGAGCGAAATCTTAATGGCAGCTTGTCAAAATGCACAATTAACATGGTTAGTTGATTTTACGAACTCGGCTATTGCTGATTATCAACCTCGGGAAGGTAAGAATCCAGAACCACCTGAAAAATGTTTAGTTAAAGAAGAATGTCTTGATAGTCTTAAAGAAAATACATTGACTGCAATTAAGAAAATGGCTGAGGGCAGCGAACTAATCTCACATCCTCGGCTTTCATATATACTGTATAGATGGCGGGACCTGACTAAAGACAAAGATGATGTAATTACATGGTGTAACAACCAGCTTGGTGATGATAGCTCTGTTGCTAAGTTAGCTAAAACATTTACTGGTGAAAGCTTGTCACAAGGACTAGGAATGACTGGACTCGGAGACAGAGTTTCTATGCGAAATGTTACAGCTGGTATTGAAGGATTAGATACTATTATGGATGTTGCCTTGTTTCGAAAACGCCTTGAAGAACTTGAAGCAAATGGAATGCTAGATGACAACCAAAAAAACGACATAAAAATATTTATGGACGCTTGGCGGAAGAAAGAAAGTGGGGACGATTTTTAGAACGAAATATTTTTAGATAAATAATGAAATCTCATAGGGGGCATTTTCTATGTCCACTATTGGTTGAGTGTAATTACCTGTAACCACAAAACAAATGACTGTCCAAGTTAAAATAATGAGGTATTTACTTTGGTGAACGATGTTCCTAAGCACCTAGAAAAACCTACTGCGTACTTAGATCAAAATATATTGGATCTATTTGTTAATGATGATTTTAAAGAATTCTCTGAAAAACTAAGATCTGATTTCTTAGTTGTCTATTCAGACGAAACTTTAAAAGAAATTAAGCGCTCGGGAGGTTATTCAGGAAAATTTCTGACCGTATTGAGGGATCTTAATGCATGTCATTTAAAACTGGTTCTTGAACAGCCAGAATTCAAGGAAACAGATAGAGCAACACTTACAGAGCGTGATCCTTTTGAAGCGTTTCACGAATATTGCGAGAGCGTAAAAGAATACAAAGAAATTCAGTCATCAATGGAAGAATCGCTTTTTAAGTTTTCGGGCGGAAAGGTCGGTGTTGGAATATCTGAAATTCATGAAAAGCAGAAAATAGCTTTTTCCAACTTAATGAACGATATGAAACCTCATCTACAGGAAATTTCTAAAGAAATTCCTAATATTGAGAGTTTGTTTGAGGAATATGAAAGTGAAATGACATCTAAGTTAGTGGGTGCATTAGATGAAACAGAAAGACTGTTAAAAGAAAGTATTTCAGATGATAAGAACTGGTCAGGAATAAAAGACCTGAGAAATACTACAGGCATTGGCCCTAAAGAACTTAATAACTTAACCCCTCCTAATGTTCTTAAGAAAATATGGGAAATATATAAAGATTTACTCCCTTATAGTAATATGGATATTGGGATTGACGATTTTTATGGCTTAAAGAAAAATCCTATTTATCCTGACAGGGCATATTATAAGCATCAAAAAGCAACAAGTATTTATAATATGCTTAACTCCCTAGGGTATTGGCCAGACTCAAAGATACATAAAGAACGTAGGTTTGTAGCAGCACTTAGTGATAATAGCCATGCATCTATGGCGGCGTTTTGCCATGTGCTATTTTCCAGAGACGAAGCCTTCGTCAAAAAGGTAAAAGCGACATACGAGTACCTAGAAATACCTACGGTGGTTAAGCTTGTAAGTATTGAGAAAGCAGAAGCTGAATCGTAAATTATTTAGCCATTATATCTCTCTGAACGTCCGCTTTCGGGAAACTTGAGTGTCCGCTATGTGCCGAAAATTCCGTTAGCCGTCATTCCGCGCTTGATGCGGAATCTAAAGAACGAAGCCACACAGCTTGCACACCGACTTGTTGTTTATCGCTGGATGCCGGCTTAAAGCTTGCCGGCATGACGGGTGAGAAGTTTGTCCGCTATTGGCAAAATTCCGTTAGCTGTCATTCTGCGCTTGATGCGGAATCTAAAGAAAGAAGCCACACAGCTTGCACACCGACTTTGTTGTTTATGACTGGATGCCGGCTTAAAGCTTGCCGGCATGACGGGTGAGAAGTTTGTCCGCTATTGGCAAAATTCCGTTAGCTGTCATTCCGCGCTTGATGCGGAATCTAAAGAAAGAAGCCACACATCTTGCACACCGACTTTGTTGTTTATGACTGGATGCCGGCTTAAAGTCTGCCGGCATGACGGGTGAGGTGTTAGTTCGCGATTGGCCGTTATTTTAAATGATATTTTATAAGTAGATACAAGCTAGGGTGCTAATCCGGGATAATTGAAGTCTAGAATATTTATCCCGGGTTTCGCTCGGGCTACCAGGGTGAGTTCTACTTCTACTTTTGGCCGTTATATCATTAAAATGAAAAACTACGATGACAGGAATGCGCGATTTCTGGGCATATCTAGCTGTTGAGAATTATGACTGCTGACCGCCCGAATGTTGGTATTACAGAAGCAAACTTAACCCTTACGCAAGAATCAATACTTCGCTGATTTTAATAGTAAAATACAGTAAAAATAGATTGTTGCTTAATATTACTCTTTATAATGATATAAATTTCTGAATAGGGCCGTAGGGTGCATTAGTGAAACGTAATGCACCATAATCTTTTAGGAATACTGGTGGGTTACGCAAATGCTAACCCACCCTACATGTATTTTTTTCAAATAAACAATAAGCATTCGCTATTGGCCCTAACCTCTTTAAAATATTACGGACAATTTCAAAAGCGCCACAATACGGGGAATACTGAGTAGCTTTTTGCTTTTTTAGTGCTAATCTAATTCATATTTTGCATTGTGATACTGAATCATATTGCTCGACTCATCAACCTCGATATCAATGCTTTGCAATAAGCCATACGTTTTGTATTTTCTGCGCTTCTCGCGAATTCTTAGATGCAATTAATTCTATTCAAAATAATAAGGATGTCGCATAATTAAAAGTAATGACTCTTTTAGTGTTATAATGTTTAGCAATTTTAGTGAAAAACGTCGTAAATAAAGTTCGCTTGTCATCTTGCGAGTGCGACAATAACGCTAGTACCAAATAATAATTAGAGGTTGTTATGATTAATGAAGATCCACGTGTCGGCGATTGCGCAAGTCGAATTGAAACGTTTTTAGATAAACAAAACATTAAACCATTTTCTAAAAAGCGTTTTCCTGTTGATAATAATACTTTTGGATATATCTACCAATTGGAACACTTCGGAATTGAAGCCTCAGTCCACAGTATAATTATTTTCAGTAAATACAATAGCCGAATGATTGACCTGGTTGACTATGAAAATAATGATCTACTATTTGAATATGTTTTTCCGATTATTCAGGAGTACATTGATGATGAAGATATTGGAAAAAACCCATTAGTTAAACACTTTCACAAACTGAAAAATGCACTTGGCCTGGACCGAAAATCATCTGACTAAATTATTCATTGAATACAGACTTAAGAAGGTCTGGTCTTACGCTTTACAAATTTGAGCGTCTGCTTTCAGGTAAGTTGTATGTCGGCTTTTGGCCCAAAATTCCCGTTAGCCGTCATTCCTTTATCGTTTCACGTTTCCGACAAAACTTATCCTTCGGCTTCCTGCCTCAGACATTGATGCAGAATCTAAAGAACGAAGCCACACAGCTTGCACACCGGCTTTGTTGTTTATTACTGGATGCCGGCTTAAAGCCTGCCGGCATGACGGGTGAGGGCCGTAGGGTGCATTAGTGAAACGTAATGCACCATAATCTTTTAGGAATACTGGTGGGTTACGCAAACGTTAACCCACCCTACATGTAATTTTTTCAAATAAACAATAAGCATTCGCTATTGGCTGTTATTTCAAATGATATTTATAAGTAGATACAAGCCCGGGTGCGAACCTGGGATAATTGAAATCTGGAACATTTTTTTTACCCGGGTTAGCACCCGGGCCACCAGGTTGAGTTTTATTTGTGCTTTTGCCGAATGTGAATCCGTTTCTGTAATGGGCAGGGCGGTTGCTTAGTCCGCTCGTTATCTCGTTTTGTAACGTAAGAAATTGCCCTCGAAAAACCCGTGTGGTGATTATTTTCTTCCTCCTTTGATGAGAAGCCAGATAGCAAGTGACATTTCTCCCAATATACTTGGAATAGCAACAAGTAATAAGAAGGTATTCGCATAGTTATCATAGGTCGGGATCACGAAATGGGCTGCGGTATCAACCATATACATGATGCCGGCAAATAGAAGAAAAAACGCAATCAATTTAGGCTTGCCGATGATATTCGCTAAAAGAATTAGGTGTACACCGAAAAAGAAAAGTCCTATAAGCCAAATGGTGTTGAATTCATCCACTTGCTTTAGTATTTCTTCGCTCGTGTTTAAAGTAAGCACAGCCGGTAATGAAAATATTGCAACACCCATAATGGCTGCGTGCATCATTCTAAAGAGAGTACTCAGAACTGAAAGAGTATTATTTCTGTAGAGTTCATAAAGCGCCCATGCAACCACGACATCAAAGATCACAGTGATTAAAAAGGCCATGATACCTGCTCTTACATAAAAATGATCTTGCTGTACGGCCGTAAGTGGATCACTAATTAAAGATTCGATAACAAAAAAATTGGCAAATATTGCTGCGAAAAATATTATTAGATAACTTACCCCAGTAATAACAGCATATGTTCTTGGTGCTATAGACGTGC
>Ga0316207_10005787_pt1 | contig 10085 bp, 7 predicted proteins | sample 6weekpyrite_MG_FD_204943 | JGI IMG/M metagenome (GOLD analysis project Ga0316207, IMG submission 204943) | Microbial mat bacterial communities from mineral coupon in-situ incubated in ocean water Damariscotta River, Maine, United States -... | ecosystem: Environmental > Aquatic > Marine >...
TCGAGCCGGGCCTGACCCCGCTTGAGAAATTCCAGCTGCTGACCGAAGACGAACTGCTCGAAGCGCAGGACGAATATGGCGAAGACGCGTTCTCGGCCGATATCGGTGCCGAGGCGGTTAAAGTCATGCTGATGGATCTCGACCTTGAACAAGAGCGCGACGATCTGATGGAAGAGCTTGCGACCACCAAGTCGACGCTCAAGCCCAAGAAGATCATCAAGCGTCTCAAGGTTGTCGAAAGCTTCATCGATTCAGGCAACCGCCCTGAGTGGATGATCCTCGAAGTGATCCCAGTGATCCCGCCCGAGCTGCGCCCGCTGGTGCCGCTCGATGGTGGCCGTTTCGCGACCTCGGATCTCAACGATCTCTATCGCCGTGTGATCAACCGTAACAACCGTTTGAAGCGCCTGATTGAACTGCGCGCGCCGGACATCATTGTCCGCAACGAAAAGCGTATGCTTCAGGAAGCCGTTGACGCGCTGTTCGACAATGGTCGCCGTGGCCGTGTCATTACCGGTGCCAACAAGCGTCCGCTTAAGTCACTGTCTGACATGCTCAAGGGTAAGCAGGGCCGCTTCCGCCAGAACCTTCTGGGTAAGCGCGTCGACTATTCGGGCCGTTCGGTCATCGTGACCGGTCCTGAACTCAAACTGCACCAATGCGGCCTTCCCAAGAAGATGGCGCTCGAACTGTTCAAGCCGTTCATTTACGCCCGCCTCGATGCCAAGGGTCTTTCGATGACCTTGAAGCAGGCAAAGAAGTGGGTCGAAAAAGAGCGTAAGGAAGTCTGGGATATCCTCGACGAAGTGATCCGTGAGCACCCGGTTCTTTTGAACCGCGCGCCGACGCTTCACCGTCTTGGCATTCAGGCGTTCGAACCGGTTCTGATCGAAGGTAAGGCTATCCAGCTTCACCCGCTGGTCTGCTCGGCCTTTAACGCTGACTTTGACGGCGACCAAATGGCTGTCCACGTGCCGCTTTCGCTGGAAGCACAGCTCGAAGCGCGTGTGCTGATGATGTCGACCAACAACATCCTCTCGCCCGCCAATGGCAAGCCGATCATCGTTCCTTCGCAGGACATGGTGCTTGGTCTTTATTACCTGTCGATGGAACGTCAGGAAAAGACGCCTGAATTCCTCGAGAATGAGGACGGCTCGAAGGTCGAGAAGCTCCCGCGCTTTGCCGATATGGCCGAAGTGCACCAGGCGCTCGAAACCAAGGCTGTTACGCTGCACACCAAAATCCTCGCCCGCGTTCCGCAGGCCGATGAAGATGGCAACATCGTAATGACCCGTTTCGAGACGACGCCGGGCCGCATGCTCATTGGCGAATGTCTGCCGAAGAACCACAAGGTGCCTTACGACATCATCAACCGCCTTCTGACCAAGAAGGATATCGGTGACGTGATCGACGAAGTGTACCGCCACACCGGTCAGAAAGACACGGTGCTGTTCGCTGACGCGATCATGGTTTTGGGCTTCCGTCACGCGTTCCGTGCCGGCATTTCCTTCGGTAAGGATGACATGATCATTCCTGACGAGAAGGTGAAACTGGTCGATGAAACCAAGACACTGGTTGCTGGCTATGAACAGCAATATCAGGACGGTCTCATCACCCAGCAGGAAAAGTACAACAAGGTGATCGACGCCTGGAGCCGTTGCGGTGACCAGGTTGCGGACGCCATGATGGACCGGATTAAGGCAACTCCGATTGACGATGACGGCAAGGAAGCGCCGATCAACTCGATCTATATGATGAGCCACTCCGGTGCGCGTGGTTCGCCTGCGCAGATGAAGCAGCTTGCCGGTATGCGTGGTCTGATGGCCAAGCCTTCGGGCGAGATTATCGAGAATCCGATTATCTCGAACTTCAAAGAAGGTCTGTCGGTTCTTGAATACTTCAACTCGACCCACGGCGCTCGTAAAGGCCTGGCCGATACCGCGCTTAAGACGGCAAACTCGGGCTATCTGACCCGCCGTCTGGTCGACGTATCGCAAGACTGCACCATCGTCGAAATCGACTGTAAGACCGATAACGTGCTGGAAATGCGCGCCATCGTTCAAGGTGGTTCGGTTATCGCATCCTTGGGTGAGCGTATTCTGGGCCGCACGGTCGCTGAAGACATCATGAATGCTTCAACCGATGAAGTGATCGCCAAGGCTGGTACACTGATCGACGAACCCATGGTGAAAGTGATTGAAGCGGCTGAAGTTCAGTCGGCCAAGATCCGTTCGCCGCTGGTTTGTGAAGCCGATCAGGGCGTTTGTGCAACCTGTTATGGCCGTGACCTTGCTCGCGGTACTCCGGTGAATATCGGTGAAGCTGTCGGCGTTATTGCGGCACAGTCGATCGGTGAACCGGGCACCCAGCTGACGATGCGGACCTTCCACATCGGCGGCGCAGCGCAGCTCAACGAAACCTCGCACCTTGAATCGATCTCGGACGGTAAAGTCGAATATCGCGACATGCCGACCATCACCGACAAGAAGGGCCGCATCCTTTCGATGGCTCGTAACGGCGAACTCGCTGTGATCGACGCGGAAGGCCGCGAACGTGAAATGCACAAGGTTCCTTACGGTACCGTGCTCATGTTCAAGGAGGGCGCGAAGGTGAAGGAAGGCGATCGTCTGGCGGAATGGGATCCGTTCACCCTGCCGATCATCACCGAGCAATCGGGTGTTGTGAAGTATCAGGACCTCGTTGAGGGGACGACCCTCGAAGAGCAAACCGATGATGCAACCGGTATCGCCCAGCGTGTTGTGACCGAAAACCGCGCAACTGGCCGCAAGAAGAAAGAGGAACTGCGTCCGCGCATGACCCTTCTTGGCGAAGGTCAGACCGATGCGGATGAAACCGAAGCACAACGCTACATGCTCGCTCCGGGCACGACGCTTTCGGTCGAAGACGGTCAGACGGTTGAAGCCGGTGACATCCTTGCACGTGCATCGCGTGAAGCTGCGAAAACGCGCGACATCACCGGCGGTTTGCCGCGTGTTGCCGAGCTATTCGAAGCGCGCATGCCGAAGGACGTTTCGGTCATCGCCAAAATCTCGGGCAAGATCGAATTTGTCCGCGAATACAAGGCCAAGCGCAAGATTGCGATTGTGCCGGAAGAAGGCGATGCAGTCGAATATCTGATCCCCAAAACCAAGGTGATCGACGTGCAGGAAGGCGACTTCGTGAAGAAAGGGGACACCCTGATTTCCGGCTCGCCGAACCCGCACGACATTCTGGAAGTGATGGGGATCGAGGCTTTGGCCGAATATCTCGTCAACGAAATTCAGGAAGTTTACCGACTGCAAGGCGTGAAGATCAACGACAAGCACATCGAGGTGATCGTTCGCCAGATGCTGCAGAAGGTTGAAATCACCAAGGGTGGCGACACCACGTTGCTTCCGGGCGAACAGGTCGATCTGGCCGAAATGCTGGAATACAATGCCAAACTGAGCAAGAATAAGCAGCCTGCTGAAGGCACGCCAATCCTGCTCGGTATCACCAAGGCGTCGCTGCAAACCCGCAGCTTTATCTCGGCGGCATCGTTCCAGGAAACGACTCGTGTGCTTACCCAGGCTTCGGTCGAAGGTAAGAAGGACACGCTGATCGGTCTGAAGGAAAACGTGATCGTGGGCCGTCTCATCCCTGCCGGTACCGGCGCAGGTATGAATCGCATGCGCGTCACCGCTTCCAGCCGCGACGCTGCACTCAAAGCAGCTTGGAAGAAGCAGCAAGACAAGCTCGCCGCTGCCAACGAAGCGGCTGCCGCTGTTGCTGAACCTGAACCAGCCGCCGATCCAGTTTCCTCCGAGGAAGCGATGAAGGCGGCTATGGGTGGTGGCGGAGATAGCGCCGAATAAGCGCGAGTCTCTCGAAACCGAAAAAACCCCGCCGAAAGCACTGCGCTTTCGGCGGGGTTTTTTGTTCCGGGCACAAACAATTACCAGACTTTACATTCACTAATGCCGGCAAAATCGCCGCAATCGATATTGCGAAGCAATCGCAGGTAGCGCATAGTCCTCTTTGTGCTCACTAGCCACAAAGGGATCTCATGCCGCAAAGTCAGTCGTTCTCCGCAGCCCAGACAATCGCGCGTATGGCGCAGCCACCGCGTCTTGGCCGACTGCACCCGATAGCGGCGCGGTTCGTCCATTCGCTGCGCCTTATCGCATTGCACGAAAGGGCAGGCCGTGATCCTGTGCCCGAACTGGCAACGAGGCTTGGCAGTGTAACCGTCGCAGCGCGTTCGCTTGCGCTTGGACAGGCTCTGTGTGCCGACTGGCCTGAAAACATCCATGTCTCTCGATATTGCTGCGAACTGATGAGCCATGACGAGGCAACGATCGGCATAATGGTCGAATGCGCGGTCAAATGCGACAAGCGGCAGTTTGAAGCGAATTTGAGGGGCCTTATCCGTCCCGACAGGATTGAACGCCTTTGGGATGCAACGGTTGAAGTCGCCGCAGCAGAGGCATTGCTAGGCTGAACAGCTTGCGAGCGGGCGCGCTGGGCTTTAACGGCAACGGCCATGATCAAAACGCGTTTCGCCCCTTCGCCAACTGGCCGGCTGCATGTCGGCAATATCCGCACCGCGCTCCATAACTGGATGCTTGCGCAAAAATCTTGCGGTGAGTTTGTCTTGCGGATCGACGACACTGATGCCGCACGCAGCCGTGAGGAATATGTCGAAGCGATCCGCGCCGATCTGGCTTGGCTTGGTATCAGTGCCGAGCGTGAAGAGCGCCAGTCAGACCGGCTTGAAAATTATCAGGGAGTCTTTGAGGCATTGCGCGAGGCAGGCCGGATTTACCCCGCCTATGAGACGCAGCAGGAGCTGGAGCTCAAACGCAAAGTGCTGCTCGGACGCGGAAAGCCGCCGATCTATGATCGCGCTGCCTTGGCACTTAGCGAAGATGAACGCGCCGCCAAGGAAGCCGAAGGCATTGCTCCGCATTGGCGCTTCAAGCTCGACCACGATGAACCGATCAGCTGGGAAGACGGCGTACGCGGAAAGCAGAGCTTCGACCCCGCCACTCTTTCAGACCCGGTGATCCGCCGCGCCGATGGGTCATGGCTCTATATGCTGCCTAGCACGGTGGACGATGTTGATATGGGCATCACTCAAGTGCTTCGCGGTGAAGATCACGTTTCGAACACTGCGGTTCAAATCCAGATGTTCACTGCAATGGGAGCGACACCTCCCGCCTTTGCCCATGAGGCATTGCTTGTCGGCAAAGAGGGCAAGCTGTCAAAGCGGCTCGGTTCGCTTGGCTGTGATGCGTTTCGAGAGCGCGGAATTGAACCAGAAGCGATCATCGCGCTGCTATCGCGGCTGGGGACCTCGCTCCCGGTTGAACCGATTGCAGACCGGGCAAAGCTGCTCGAAACATTCGACCTTTCAACTTTTGGCCGAGCACCCGCGAAATTCGACGACGCAGAGCTGGAACGGGTCAACACCGCGATTGTCCATGCCATGCCGTTCGACGCGGTGAAGGATCGTTTGCCATCGGGGATGGATCAAGCCGGTTGGCATGCGGTTCAGCCTAACGTGTCAACAATAGGTGAAGTGGGCGAATGGTGGCGGCTTGTCACCGGTCCGATCCAACAGCCGGAATTTTCGGGCGAAGATCGCGAGTTTCTCGGTCAAGCTGCTTCAATTCTAGCATGGGGCGATGACCCATGGCGCACGCTCACATCGGCGCTAAAGGACGCAACAGGCCGCAAAGGCAAGGCACTGTTCCTGCCGCTGCGCCAAGCGCTAACCGGCATGGATCACGGACCGGATATGGGGGAACTTTTACCCCTGATCGGCGAAGCCGAGGTGCGTGAGCGCTTGTCAAAAGCAGCGGCCTAGCTGGCGGCTGCGCCTTTGCTCGGCAACTTCGCACACAGCCAAGCCGCCAGTGCAGCCGGAACCAAAGATGCCGCTCCAAATGCTGCGTTGCCGGATACAAAAATCATCGCCGCTGAAATGGCAAAGCCAAGCGCAATAGCGCCCATGGCCGTTTTGCGTGAAGCAGCAGAGACGCAGCCTATAGCGCCAAGCACTTGCAGGGCTCCCAATGGGTAAAGCCAGAATGCATCGAGCCCGAGACTGGTAAAAAACTGCACCTCTTGAGGTACCTGCGCGAGCTTTGCGCCGCCTGCTGCCAAGCTAAGCAATGCCAACAGGCAAATTGCTGCAATTGCCAATATCCTCATCAGTCGGTCCCTTTCAAATGGCGGCGACCAAACGGACTATCTCCGCTCCAGCTCATCACCTTTGATCGTCACGACATGCAGCAGATTTGTCGCGCCCGGTGTCCCGAACGGTACGCCTGCCAGCACGATCTGCTTCGATCCCGCCTCGCCAAAGCCGTGCCTCAGCGCCATGCGTTTGCCCTTGGCGATCATCTCCTCAAAGCTGCCAATATCGCGGGTTACTACCGAATGTGCGCCCCAAAGCAGCGCAACACGCCTGGCAGTACGAATGCTGGGAGTAAGCACAAGCATCGGGGTTGCAGGGCGTTCACGGGCAACGCGCCGTGCGGTTGATCCGCTGTCGGTGAAAACGGTAATTGCGCTGATCGGCACAGTGTCGGCTATGGTCATACAGCTATGTGCAAGCGCATCTGCTGTGGTGGCATCGGGCGGCGTATCGAGCAGGCGGACGCGTTCTGTATATCCTTCGTCGCGTTCAACCTGCGCGGCGATAGAATGCATCATCGCCACCGATTCCTCCGGCCAGTCACCAGCGGCGCTTTCGGCAGACAGCATCACAGCATCGGCGCCATCATAGACCGCATTGGCAACGTCAGAGACTTCGGCGCGGGTCGGGATCGGGCTTTCGATCATACTTTCGAGCATCTGCGTGGCCACGATCACGGGCTTACCCGCAGTGCGCGTTGCGGCGATGATTTTCTTTTGAAGTGGCGGAACCTCGTGCGGTTCAAGTTCAACACCAAGGTCGCCGCGCGCCACCATGATCCCGTCAGCCAATTCAATAATCTCATCGAGGCGGCCAAGTGCCTGCGGCTTTTCAATTTTTGCACAAAGCGCAGGCAGATGGCTTCCGCGTGAATGCGAAACAATCAGCTTGCGCGCTTCGGCCAGATCTTCGGGACGCTGGACAAAGCTGAGCGCGATCCAGTCCGCTCCGTGTTCAACTGCAAATGCTAGGTCCCTACGGTCCTTTTCAGTGAGCGCCGGAATAGGCACTTCGGCATCGGGGACGTTTACGCCTTTGCGGTCGGAGATTACGCCGCCAACTTCGGCCGAGCAAAAGATGCGTTCTTCATCCGCTTCCTTCACAACCAGCCTGATTTTGCCGTCATTTATAAGCAGGCGTTGGCCGCGCTCTAGAATGCCGAACAGTTCAGAGTGGGGCAGTTGGACACGGGTTTCGTCGCCCGGCTCATCTCGGCGGTCGAGAGTGAAATGGCCCGAATGGCGGATAACTGCATTGTCGTCCTTAAACGTTCCAACGCGCAGCTTTGGCCCTTGAAGATCGGCAAGGATCGCAATCGGCCGCGCGAATTCCTTTTCAAGTGCGCGGATCGATTTGATTGTATCTTCATGGTCGGCATGGGTGCCGTGGCTCATATTAACGCGGAACGCATCTGCGCCCGCCATCAACAGCTTGCGAAGCATTTTTGGCGATCGGCTTGCCGGGCCGATTGTCGCCAGGATTTTGACCTTGCGCCCGCGTGGGTCGATCCGTTTATTGTCGCGTTGGGTCATTTGGTTCCTTGTCTTTGGCGCAAGCTATGGCACAGCAATATTGCAACTCAAGGAAAAGCGCAGATGGAAGCGAATTCAAGCCCGATCGACCAACTGGATGACAAAGTGGCAGCAGCGGCATTCCGCAGGCTGGTGAAGCATTTGCAGCATCGCCACGATGCACAGAACATTGATTTGATGGGGCTTTCCGGTTTCTGCCGCAATTGCCTTGCCGACTGGATCCGCGATGCAGGCTTTGAAGGCGATAAAGCGGCTGCGCGCGCGCTCATCCACGGAATGCCGATGGAAGAATGGAAAGCGACCCGCCAGAAACCCGCGACCGAAGAACAACTCGCCGCCATGGAGGCGAGCCTTAAGAAGAACGCAGGCTAGCTAGCTGGCATCACGTCCCTTCGAGCCGGTAGAGTTCGACGACCCCGTAATTCTTGGGCAGTTTCACACGGCCGACCGAGGTAAACTGGCATTCATTGCAGTCGTCCATAAGCAAGGCGGCGGCAAAGCTCTCGGTGCAATAGACGCCGCCAACAGGGGTCACAGGTTCAATCCGTGCGGTCCGGTTGACCTCACCGCCATACCATAGACGGTTGCCGGTAATGCGATCGGTTCCCACCCAGATCGGGCCGTAATGCACACCCAGCCGCATGCCGGCAATGGCTCCATCAGGGATGAGGCCGGGAGGGATATCGGCAAGCTCATCTTGCAGTTTTAGCGCGATGGCGGCTGCGGTTCGCGGCTTGTCCACGATGGCATAGATCGCATCGCCCCAAGTGTTGCGAAACTCTACATGGTCACCGAAATCATGCAGCACCTTGGCGATGCGGCCCATGATTGTGTTCATGAAATCAGGCAGTTCGCGCTCACCGATCCGCGAAAACCCTTTGTAGTCGGCAAAGAGGATAGAGCGGATCTCGCGCCGCGTGCCATCGCCCACTTCTTCGCGTTCAGGAAACTTGAGATCACGCGGAACAGGGCCTGCGGGAATTGTAATGCTCTCGCGCCCCAGCGCCTGCCACAACTTCATATCCGCCTTGGTCCCGGCAATCCCTGTCGCAGAGAAACTGGCAAACTGGTCTGATACCACCGCGAGCTGAAAGGCGTCGCATTGCCGCCTTTGCGAACGCAAAACCGCAAGCCCCATTGCGTATAGGGTGTTGTAGGCAAACTGGTTGTCATCGCCGACATAATCGCTTGGCGTTGCAAAGCTGACCGAGGCCGCAGCATCGTAACAAGCCTGATAGCGATCGCGCCAACCTTCGCCTCCGCACAGCACGCTCTCTTCTATGAAGTCATCTTCGGCAAAGGGCAGAACCACATTCAGTTCAGCGCCGCGTTCTAGCAATTCTTCGGCGATTAGGATGTCTGCGCCGCATGCCAGAGGCCCGTATCCAACCGCGATGTCCAGCTTTTCCAGCTGTTCACCGATGCGCGCAGCGAGGTCTTTTTCCGCTTCGCTGCCAGTGTTGAACATGTGCCCGCAAAACACTGCGACATTACCCGGCAGATCATGCTCGGGAACCGGATCACACAGGGTTTCGGCTTCTGCCGTCATACGCGGTGCTCCCTGATGCGATGGGCGCAATTGGATAGACCGATCCGTTCAACCACAGCCCAATCCCCCCCATGCTGCCGCTTGATAGTGAGGGTAAACCTACAGCATGCTCGGTATGGCGCAAGCCGCGCAGAAACGCGCACAGTTTTGCTTTGCTCTTGGCCCAAGACTGGTAAGGCCTTGAGCCAATTCTCACCTTAGTGATTCTTTCGGAGACCGAACAAGATGGCCGACGCCACCGATGACCGCCTGCGCTTGCTGATCGAGCGCATTGAACGCCTCGAAGAAGAAAAGAAGGGCATCGCCGATGATATCCGTGATGTCTACGCCGAGGCAAAGGCGGTCGGTTACGACGCCAAGATCATGCGCCAAATCGTACGCTTGCGTAAGATGAAGCCCGATGACCGCAGCGAACAGGAAGTGATCCTGGAAACCTATAAGGCTGCGCTCGGCATGGGTTGATTTGCACGGCCATTGAAATTCGCCCTTTGTGTATTATCTAGGCAATACAGTAACAAAGGGAGAGTGTGGAATATGGCCGGTCCTTGGAAAGATGCGCGTGGGGTAATCGTTTCGACAACGCCCACGCTCGAAGGCAAACCCATTCAGGAATATCTAGGCGTCATCACCGGCGAGGTGATCGTCGGCGCGAACGTTTTTCGCGACCTGTTCGCTAGCGTGCGTGATATCGTGGGTGGTCGATCGGGCAGCTATGAGCGCATTCTGGCTGATGCGCGCAATCAGGCCATCGAAGAGCTTCAAGCCGAGGCAGCAAGCCGCGGCGGCAACGCAGTCGTCGGGATCGACCTCGACTATGAAGTGA
>Ga0316207_10005788_pt1 | contig 10084 bp, 8 predicted proteins | sample 6weekpyrite_MG_FD_204943 | JGI IMG/M metagenome (GOLD analysis project Ga0316207, IMG submission 204943) | Microbial mat bacterial communities from mineral coupon in-situ incubated in ocean water Damariscotta River, Maine, United States -... | ecosystem: Environmental > Aquatic > Marine >...
AAAAAATGCTACATCGAATGTGATGATCGCTTAGTTTCTTTATTTCATCGTTCTTTTTGTGGTGCGGATATCATTCCCAAATCTGAAAATAAACTAAGCCATCAAGTGAGTAAAGTTCAAAATATTGATGTAACGATTTCCATGGTAGACATCGCGCGAGCGTTGCGCCAATCTTTTAGTGATTTTCCATCACAATCAAATTATTTAACATCATCCATGGAAGCAAGCCAACGCTGGAAAAAACGTTATGACCAACAAAGCAATAAATTAAAAGTTGGTATCGCTTGGCGGAGTAGTGCCAGTGACGAAGCTTCGAATAATTGCTGTAGCTTAAAAAATTGGAACGTTATTTTTACCGATGCAGTGTGCCAACTTGTAAATTTACAATATGGACAAGTTCAAGCTGATCTAGATTTTTTTGAGTACAAGATTTTAGACTGGCCTGAAACGGATCATCAACACAATATAGAACAACTTGCGGCGCAAATTTCTGCATTAGATTTGGTTATTACCACAAACAACTTAGTTGCCCATCTGGCTGGCGCTTTGGGTAAACCGGTATGGATTATTTTACCTTATGCAGCCAACTGGCGATGGTTTAATGGAAAAAACCCCTGCCCTTGGTATAGCAGTGCGCGTATATTTAAACAAAAAACACCAGGTGACTGGTTAGAGTTATTTCAGGAAATAAACAGACATATACTCGCTTTACAGAACGAACAACTCAAAATAAGTGATCAATTAATTTCCGCTAGTTAAAAAAATAATGATATATCTATCATACTAGCAGTATATTATTCTACTTCTTCTTCCGCAGGTAACTGTCGAGCTTCTTCCTCTAACATGACCGGGATATCATCTCTTATTGGAAAAGCCAATCGATCCGCTTTACAAATTAACTCATTGTCATCTTTTTTATAAACCAACGAACTCTTACAGAGCGGGCAAACCAGAATATCCAATAATTTACGATCCATAAAACAACCTTTTTATAATGTCTATGTTTAACCCGCATTTCTCATAGCAATGGGGATTATTTGTGGCACATTTTGCCACAAATTAGAAAGAATTTCTGAGAAATTATAGAAATCTGGATAAGGTATCTTGGTTCATTACTAAGCAGAAGGGTAAGGCCGATCCTTGGCCAATAGAGACTCATCCCTAAGTAAACAAAATCATCTCGCGATGAAATGCTGAGCCCTATAATGACATTAGCATATATTATGCCTAAGCTTACTATGCCACTTTAATACCCAAAGATTACAGTTTTATGGCGTTTTTATCCTATATTGAATAAAAATCCATTCAAAACAACAAATTTATGCTGTTTATAAACGACATAATAAAAAGGCTAAGTTTGAGAAAGACACGGCCTTTTTACAATCGACTCACTTTATTCAGCTGCTTGTTGAGTCGCAAATGTCAGCTTACCAAAACCCAATTGTCGAGCAGCGTCCATCGCCTGTATCACGGCCTGGTGTGGCGTTTGCCCATCCGCACTAATAATAACCGGCAATTTCAAATTCCCTTCTGACTTTTTCTGTAAGGCAGCTTTGATACTGGACATCTTATTATTCACCAGTTTTTGGCTATTAATATAAAAATTACCCTTGGGATCAATTGTGATGTTGAGTGTTTTATCGGCTAATTTGTCCTCTGACGCGGCTTTAGGCAATTCAATACTCACCTCAAAGTCTTGCTTAAACGTTGTGGATACCATGAAAAATATCAGTAATAAAAAGACAATATCGATAAGCGGCGTGATGTTTACATCTAAATCGGGCTGTGGCCGCTGGCGGAACTTCATTCGGCAACTCCCATCACTGACGCATCCCGCTGACCATGAATCACTTCCACTAATTTAATGGCTTCCTCTTCAAGATGTACCACCAAATCATCAATAAGGCGGCGAAAATAACGACTTGCAATTAATGCGGGAATAGCCACTGTTAAACCCGCTGCAGTAGTTATCAATGCTTCTGATATACCACCGGCTAGAACCGCTGGATTACCAACGCCCTGTGCTGTTATTGCAGTAAATACCTTGATCATACCGACTACCGTACCCAACAACCCAAGCAAAGGCGTTATCGAGGCAACGGTACCCAGCATATTTAAGTGCTTTTCCATTTCATGCACAACATGTCGGCCAGTTTCCTCAATACTCTCTTTCATGACATCACGCGAATGATGCATAGTCATTAAACCAGAGGCCAATACTCGACCTAAAGCAGAGTTTTCTTTCAGATTCTGAATCGCATTCATATCCAGCTGATTTTTTTTACGCATATGATAAATTTGTGCGACTAAGTGTTTTGGTGCGATTTTATTTCTTCGCAATGACCAGAAACGTTCAGCAATAATTGCTAGTGCGATAACTGAGCAAATTAAAATCGGCAACATTAATAAACCGCCGGATTTTACGAGTTCAAACATGAATTACTTCCCTTTGTAGTTAATTGCACAATGCGTCCACATTGTTTCGACAGATTAGATAGTTTTATGTAGTTTTTTCAGAAGCTAATTAATCATTTTAATAAAAATTGACTAGTTTTTCCAAAAAAACCGTCAAATCAACAACTTGCCGATTTATTGAACAGCTTTAGCTAACATGGATCTATGCCAAAACCGCTTGTTTTGCAATCGATAGACACCGATAGAGAGCGCTTGTTCTTTATCAAATGAAACCTCAATTGCCCCACTCTCCCCAGTTGTTAAATACTGCGTCCCTACTGCTTTGTAGCGCGAAAGCACTTTTTCTGTGGGGAACTTAAATCGATTCACATATCCTGCAGGAAATAAAACCCAATCAGGCTCGACAGTTTCTATAAATGCAGTCGTCGATGAGGTATTACTGCCATGATGGGGGGCCACTAGAATACTTGCCCGTATTTTATCTGAATACTTTTCTACTAGCTTGTGTTCCACTTTCTTTTCAATGTCACCGGTGAGTAGTATTGTCCGATTCCCAACACTGACCCGTAAAACACATGACCCATCATTGCCTTTATCTATATATTCTGCTCCCAATGGGTGCAATATTTCAAATCTTACACCATCCCAATTCCATTGCTGTCCCGCAAAACAGGGTTTAGCATTTGCTTGCGGCGTTTTGTTCATAGCACCAGAAAACACGGTATCAACGGGAATTTCTTTTAAAATACTATTCATTCCCCCAATATGATCGTTATCACCATGACTAATCAATAAAACATCTAACTTGTCAATCGCTAAACTTTTTAAAAATGGTAATACAACAGCTTCACCTGTATTAAAACCACTGCGAAACTTTGGTCCCGTATCGTAAACCAAAACATGGTTAGCTGTTTGTACTACCGCTGACAAACCCTGCCCCACATCCAATAATGAGAAACGTAATTCATTCTGTACTAGTTTTTCTGGTTTCACTACAAACAAAGGTAACAAAAAAATAATCGATAAATATCGAGCAGGAAATCCTCGAGGGGCAATAGCTAATAAAATGCCAATAAGCGCAGGAAATAGCGTCCAGGTTTGTGGCGTAAATTGTTGCCACAAGGAAAACCGCATACCGGCAAAATAATCTAAAATTACCCACAAAATATTTAGCGATTGACTTGCTAAAAATATTAAACCTTGCCCCAAAGGTTCAAAAAAAGAAAATAACAAACCCACTAACAAAAGAGGCACGGTGATAAAACTCACCCAAGGTACTGCAATTATATTTGCCAAGGGTGAGATAAGTGAAAAGCTTTGAAATGCGAAAATTAAAATAGGTGCAAGCGCTAAAGACGCAACCCATTGCACTCTACCCCATTGCCACCACAAACCACCAGTTTTTAATCGCCCCTGCATCGCATACAATATTGCTGCGACTGCAATAAATGAAAGCCAAAAGCCCATCGACATCGCTGAAAAAGGATCTATCAACAATACAGCTAATAACGCAAAACTAATAATCTGAGAATAATTAAAACGTTTATTTGCCAAAACACCCGACATAACCACCGCTATCATAATTAAAGCCCGTTGTGTGGGAATTGCAAAACCCGCCAGCATGGCATAGATAAATGCAGCTGTTAAAGCGGCTATTGCTGCCGCTTTGTAAGCAGGAATAATTAATAACAATCGCCGGCTTCGCTTTAATAAAAACAGAAATATAAAATATACACCACCAGCGACAAGGCCGATATGCAAGCCAGAAATGGCAACCAAATGATTTGTTCCTGTGGCAGTTAATACTTGCCATTGAGAATCGTTAATTTGAGATCTGTCACCGATAGCCAGTGCCAGCACTAATCCACGAAACTCACTATTGGGTAAAAAATCTTGAATTTTTAATTTTAAATTCTCTCGAATATGATTAACGCTAAATATATTAGAATCTTGCAATAGCACATTACTATCACTTTTTCGCACATAACCTGTTGCTCGAATACCTCTTTCAAATAACCATTTTTCGTAGTCAAAACCGCCAGGATTCTGCATGCCATGAGCAGGTTTCAATCTGACAATGAGTTGCCATTGTTGTCCAGCATGAATTTCCGGAGTTTTGCTATACCAATTCAAACGAATACGTTTCGGACCATCAACTAATTGCCCTTGATGTTTAATCGATATCACATCTAATTCAAAACGCGTTTGGAGATTGTCGGATTCAGGTAAGGTGGCAATCTTTCCGTTAACTAAAATATCTTGTTTTATTAATTCATCGGGTAATTCAGAGGATAAATACCATAATCCGTGCGCTATTACCCAGAGTAAACCCAAAGGTAGAGCTAGAAAGATTCGGCTATTGGGAAATTTATGCAGGCAATAAACGGAAGGTAATATTAACCAAAGCCAATAAGCATTGGGTAATTCAGGAAGTTGAAGTGCTAGCGAAACACCCAAAAGAAAAACAAGTGCAAACAAAGCTTGCCCTCAAAAATAGTTGTTTCGTATGGCCAGAATGAGCGTGTTAAGCGTTAATCAGTTTACCCGAATCCAGTCGTAATACACGATCCATTTTAGCAGCTAATGACTCATCATGAGTAACAACCACAAAACTAGTTTTTAAACTTTGATTAAGTTCTAACATCATACTATAGACATGATCAGCCGTTTTACCATCCAGATTACCCGTTGGCTCATCTGCTAAAACACATTTTGGCTTGGTAACAATTGCTCGGGCAATAGCTGCACGCTGCCGCTCACCACCAGACAATTCGCCAGGTTTGTGCCTTACTCGATCTTTTAAACCCACATCGGATAATATTTCAGTCGCTTGTTTTTGTGCTTGTTCGACGGCTAAACCACGAATCAACAAAGGCATAGCGACATTTTCTAACGCTGTAAATTCAGGTAATAAGTGGTGAAATTGATAAACAAATCCTAGATTCATATTACGAAAATGACTTTTTTTAGCTTCGCTAAGCTTGGAAATATTTTCTCCGTTAATGATCACTTGCCCGGCAGTGGGCTCATCCAACCCACCTAGCAAATGCAACAAAGTACTTTTACCCGAGCCAGACGCGCCAACGATTCCAACTCGCTCGCCCACATCCACATTAAACTCGACATTATCTAATACGGATACATTCATGTAAGACTCATCAAAGATCTTAGTCAAACCTTGGCAGCGAATAACAAATTCATTATTCATAACGCAACGCCTCTGCCGGTTGAATGCGTGAGCCACGCCATGCGGGATACAAAGTTGCCAACAAACTTAACATTAACGCTAGACTACTAATTACCGCCACCTCATTCCAATGCAATTCTGAAGGTAATTCGGAAATATAATACACTTCAGCTGATAAAAACTTGGTACCCAATAATTGCTCAAGCGCAGGAATAATACTATCAATATTTAGCGATAATGCGACACCACCCATGGTTCCCAGTAGAGTTCCAATTGTACCGATGATCGCACCTTGTACTATAAAAATACCTAAAATGGTTGACGGTGTTGCACCTAACGTCCTTAAAATAGCAATATCCGCTTCCTTATCCACGACAACCATGACTAGTGTAGAAACCAGATTAAACGCTGCCACTCCAACAATTAAGGATAGAATGATAAACATCGTGATTTTTTCAATCTTCACCGCACGAAAGAAATTCGCATGCTCTCGCGTCCAATCCGAAATAAAATAATTCCCTGGGATATCTTCAATTAACTGACGTGACACCTCACCCGACAAAAACATATCTTCCAACTTTAAACGTACACCCGTCACTTGGCCCTTCATACGAAATAATCTAGCCGCGTCTTCTACGTGCATCAAAGCCATAGTACTGTCATATTCATACATACCTGCTTCAAATATTCCTACCACAGTAAATCGACGTAATCTTGGCATAATGCCCGCTGGTGTCACATTGGCTTGCGGAATAATAAGTGTCACCTTATCAAACTGAAAAACACCCAATGCTCGCGCTAAGTCTTTCCCGAGTATGATGCCAAACTCGCCAGGCTGTAAATTTTCCAACTCGCCAAAAATCATTTTTTCGCCAACATCAGAAACTTTTGGCTCTTCACTGGGAATAATTCCACGAATAAGCGTTCCATTAACATTTTCGCCAAAACTTAACATGCCTTCTGCTTGGATATAGGGCGCCATACCGACAACTTGGGAATTCTTACCAGCAGCATCAGCCACAGTTTGCCAATTTTCTAAACCTTTACCTTGGCCTTGAATGGTTGCATGAGATGTCATGCCCAATATACGCTCACGTAACTCCTGTTCAAATCCGTTCATAACAGAAATTACAGTAATTAACGCGGTTACTCCCAGGGCAATGCCTAGCATCGAAATGAGTGTAATAAATGAGATAAAATGATTTCTTCGTTTGGCACGCGTATAACGCATACCAATATACAATTGCAGGGGTTTGAACATAGCCTATCTATTTGTTCTCACAGGAAAGGAAGAGATTATACAGTATTCAGACCAGTATAGAGCAACTATGGTTCAGGAGGCTGTTTTGATTAATTATCAACCAAACTCAATGATGGTCGTTTTTTCATGATTCGAGTTTGTTCTTTTTCAACTGGCCATTGTTCAGTGCCATTTCGCTCGACATCAAACATGGCTTGTATTTCACTTACATAGGAAAATGTATACTCTCCAATGGTAAATTTATCGCCATCGCTTAACTGATGTAAATTAATCTTGTTTTTTTTCACATAAGTGCCATTTGTACTGGTCAAATCATGTAGATAGGCGTGTTCGCCTTGAACGATGACCTGCGCATGATTACGACTAACCTTATGATCGTCTATCGGAATGTCATTTTCCAAATGTCGGCCAATACTCAAACAATCTTTCTCTATTTTATACTCACCTAATTTTTCATCATAACGGTGCAATATTAGCACTGCTTGACTTTGTTCTGCTTGAACTGGAATCTCCATCTTAAATTGAGTAACACTGCTATGCTGACCAAATCGTTTCTCATAAGACTCCCATTGCAATTCATTAACGGCTTTCTGGATAACCCATTCGGTCACCAAAGGTAGTTTTTCAACACAACAATACATTAAAGCATAATCACAAAGGGTATTAATTAATCGCAGTCGACCACCGGTATATTGATGAATCATAGGCAAGCATTTTTCATCAAATAAATTTGATGATTTTCCACCAGCGACAGAAATGCGATGTTTAATGTATTGACTAACATCCGCTACTGCCAAGGCTTTAATATGGAAACGCAAACGTATACGCTGTAATAAATGCTCCATCTCCGGTTGATCAATTTTTTCATTAAGTTCCGGCTGGCCAACCAATAAAATACTGAGTAATTTTTGTTGATTCACTTCCATGTCCGATAAATAACGGATATCTTCTAATAGCGTTTTATTAAGATTTTGCGCTTCATCAACGAATAAAAATACTTTTTTTTCTGCACGATGTTGCGCTAACAAGAACTGTTTAAGCTTATCCAACATCTGTACTTTTGAAAAATTATAGGGTTCGATACCCAGTTCGAGTAAGAACATTTGCATAAATTCTGCTGCGCTCAGTGTAGACGCTTGAATACGAACAATGACTGAATTTGGTGCGCGACGCATTAACGCATCATTGATTAACGTCGTTTTACCCGTACCAATTTCACCAGTACATACCACAAAACTATCTTGAATTTTCATGGCATATTCGATATAGGCTTGTACTCGGCGATGATCCTGACTCAAATACAGAAAACGGGGATCAGAGACTAAGCTGAAGGGAAATTCTTTAAATCCATAGTAGTCTAGGTACATGGCATTTTGCTCTTTTTGATTTATCCAAATAATTTGCTTACATAGCTATTTTAGTGCTGCACTCACCAGAATTATTGTGAAGTAGCCCACAGCTAGAAGTGATAGAGAAAATAAAACCATCAAAGGCCAAATAACTGGTTATTATTTAGGCAATTAACATGAAAAACAACCTGAAAATAATAAAATCATCATGTCTTAGGGTATACTACGGCGCTCAAAATAACTGAATATCCTCATGAACCCCAATATAGCCAAATTACATTCTTACCCTTTTGAAAAATGGGCTAGTTTAAAAGCCGATGTTAAAGAAAATCATAATTTTGACGCCATCGCTTTGTCTATTGGGGAACCTAAACACGCTGCACCGCAATTTGTTTTGGATGAACTGGCGGCCAAACTCAACACGGTTGCGTCTTATCCATTAACCAAAGGCAGTGATGCTTTACGTGAATCCATTGCCCAGTGGCTAAATCGACGTTTTGGGCTGAAAAGTACCCCAATTAATCCACAATCCCAGGTTATTCCTGTCAATGGCACACGAGAAGCCCTATTTGCTTTTGCACAGGCTATTATTGATCCCACTAAAAAACCTGTAGTTTTAGCACCCAATCCCTTTTATCAAATATACGAGGGTGCAGCGATATTAGCGGGAGCAGAAATTCAATTTTTGAACACGACTCGTGAAAATAATTTTGAACCAGACCTCGATGCAATCAGTGCAGAAACCTGGCAGCGTTGCCAGTTGATTTATATTTGTAGTCCAGGAAATCCCACGGGTAAAGTTTTATCATCTGATTATTTAGAAAAGCTGCTCAATCTGGCGGAAAAATATAATTTCATCATCGCTTCAGATGAATGTTATTCCGAGATCTATTTTGACGAAGAAAATCCACCACCGGGCTTGTTACAAGTTGCAGCTGCTACAGGTAGAGATTCATTTAAACATTGTGTCGTTTTTCATAGTTTATCTAAACGATCGAATCTACCGGGCTTACGCTCTGGTTTCGTTGCTGGCGATGCAGAAGTGCTTGCACAGTTTCTTCGTTATCGAACCTATCATGGTTGCGCTATGTCACCACCGACGCAAGCAGCCAGTATTGTCGCCTGGGATGATGAAATTCATGTAAAAAATAATCGTGCACTATATCGCAGTAAATTTGAAGCAGTATTAAAAGTATTGCAGCCGGTTTTAGATGTACAAGCACCAGATGCTGGTTTTTATTTGTGGCCTAAAACACCAGTCAATGACCAGGCATTTGCAAAAGCGCTTTATGCTGAAAAAAATATTACCGTATTGCCAGGCAGTTTTTTATCTCGCGTTTATGACAATATCAATCCTGGTGAAAATTATATACGAATGGCCTTGGTTGCAGAGATTAATCAATGTGTCGCTGCCGCAAATCACATTAAAGATTTTATCATAGCGCTTGAATAAGCATTTTGAAAACAAACCATATTTAACAAATCAAAATTTGAAACTGGAGTATATTATGAGTGAATTAAAAACTATTATTGAAGAAGCTTTTGAAAGACGTGCAGATATCACCCCTAAATCTGTAGAAAGCCAAACTAAAGAAGCCGTTATGGAAGCTATTAATATGCTGGATAAAGGCGAAGCGCGTGTTGCAGAAAAAGTCGATGGTGATTGGGTTGTCAATGAATGGTTAAAGAAAGCCGTTTTGTTATCATTTCGTATCGAAGATAACCATGCAATGTCTGGTGGCTGTATGCAGTATTATGACAAAGTTGAAACTAAATTTGCGAATTACGATTTAAAAGATTTCCGTGAAGCCGGTGTGCGCGTTGTTCCCCCAGCAACAGTGCGTAAAGGATCTTTCATTGCGCCCAATACAG
>Ga0316207_10005789_pt1 | contig 10084 bp, 10 predicted proteins | sample 6weekpyrite_MG_FD_204943 | JGI IMG/M metagenome (GOLD analysis project Ga0316207, IMG submission 204943) | Microbial mat bacterial communities from mineral coupon in-situ incubated in ocean water Damariscotta River, Maine, United States -... | ecosystem: Environmental > Aquatic > Marine >...
GTTCATTCACAACCTACAGAATTACATTAATTTCACCAATTTCAGACTAGAGTTAAAGGCATCGCAAAATAAGGTCAAATACATTAGAATGCTCCGTCATTTTTGTCATTGCCTATCTTCGAGTGTACCCATTCAGTGAGCAGTCTTAAGCACATCCGCAATTTCTCTATTATTGCGCATATTGATCATGGTAAATCCACGCTGGCCGATCGTTTTATTCAGGACTGCGGAGGCCTGTCTGACCGGGAAATGGATGTGCAGGTTCTGGATTCAATGGATATTGAGCGTGAACGCGGTATTACCATCAAAGCGCAGAGCGTGACCCTGAATTACACCGCACGAGACGGTGAAACCTACCAACTGAATTTCATTGATACGCCGGGTCATGTTGATTTTTCCTATGAAGTTTCACGCTCGCTATCAGCCTGTGAAGGCGCATTGCTGGTGGTAGATGCGGGGCAGGGTGTCGAGGCTCAGTCGGTTGCCAACTGCTACACCGCTATCGAACAGGGGCTGGAAGTTTTGCCTGTTCTGAACAAGATGGATTTACCTCAAGCCGAACCTGATCGGGTAAAGCAGGAGATCGAAGATATTATTGGCATTGATGCTTCAGATGCCGTTCCCTGTAGCGCCAAAAGCGGTATGGGCGTCGAAGATGTACTTGAGGCCTTGATTCAGGTGGTGCCACCACCTGATGGTGATATCAGTTCGCCTTTGCAGGCGTTGATTATTGACTCCTGGTTTGACAACTATCTGGGCGTGGTTTCTCTGGTCAGGGTCAAACAGGGGACGCTTAGAAAGGGAGACCGGGTTTACATAAAATCGACGGGCAAAATCGAACAGGTTGGTTCTGTCGGCGTGTTTACACCCAAAAGATTCGAGACCGGTATTTTGAAAGCCGGTGAAGTGGGTTTTGTCGTCGCCGGGATTAAAGATATTCATGGCGCGCCTGTTGGCGATACGATTACCCACGCCAAAACACCGGACGTTGAATCGGTGCCAGGATTTAAAAAAGTCAAACCCCAGGTGTATGCAGCGTTGTTTCCCGTCAGTTCGGATGACTATGAGGCATTTCGTGATGCCCTGGAAAAACTGACGCTGAATGATGCTTCCTTGCATTATGAGCCGGAAACATCAGAAGCACTGGGCTTTGGTTTTCGTTGCGGCTTTCTGGGAATGCTGCATATGGAAATTGTTCAGGAGCGCCTGGAACGGGAATATGATCTCGACTTGTTGACCACTGCACCGACGGTTATTTACGAATTGTTGTTGAAAAATGGTGACACCATTACGGTTGATAATCCGTCTCGTTTACCAGACCCCGGTATTGTTGACGAAATGCGAGAACCCATTGTCGAGGCTAATATTCTGGTACCACAGGACTACCTTGGCAATGTCATCAGTTTGTGTGTTGAAAAGCGCGGCATTCAAAAAGATATGCAGTTTTTGGGTGGCCAGGTCTCGTTAAAATATGATTTGCCAATGAACGAAGTGGTGTTGGATTTCTTTGACCGTATCAAATCTGTGAGCCGTGGTTACGCTTCTCTGGATTACCATTTTGTTCGCTTCGAAACCTCTAACCTTGCGAAGTTAGACGTGATGATCAATGGCGAGAAAGTGGATGCCTTGGCCTTAATTATTCATAAAGACAATGCCCAGTCTAAAGGACGGCTACTGACTGAAAAAATGAAAGAACTGATTCCCAGGCAAATGTTTGATGTCGCTATTCAAGCGGCAATCGGTGGGCAAATTATTGCGCGGCAAACCGTCAAGGCTCTGCGTAAAAATGTGACTGCAAAATGCTATGGCGGCGACATCAGCCGTAAGAAAAAGCTACTGCAAAAACAAAAAGAAGGTAAGAAACGGATGAAGCAGGTTGGCAGCGTGGAAATTCCCCAGGAAGCCTTTTTGGCTGTTTTGAAAATTGATAGTTAAGAGAGCCTCTTGCAAAACACGTGAGCGGCAATCTGCTGCCCCACATTGGCCCGTTTTTACGCTAAAATTTCGGCACATAGAACCACTATGTACCTTATTTCACCGTAAAAACGAACTCAATGTGGGATTGCAGCTTATCCGCTCAGAGTTTTGCAAAAGGCTCAAGAGTTATTGACTATCAAACATAGGCGAGAAATTCGTTCCGACTAAACATTCAAGCTATGACATTAAATACAATCAAGAGGCAGGTATGGATATAGATTTTCCACTGGTGCTGGTGGTGCTCACCTTCGCCACGGGGCTTATTTGGCTTGCAGATGTGCTGCTCTGGAAAGAAAAGCGGCTCACTGAGTCTGGCGTGAAAGACGTAGCCGAAGAGGTCGAGATCAAAGAGCCTTGGGTAATAGAGACATCTCGGTCATTTTTTCCTGTATTGGTGATTGTGCTGGTCTTGCGTTCATTTTTGATTGAACCCTTTCAAATTCCTTCCGGATCAATGTTACCGACGCTTGAAGTTGGTGATTTTATCTTGGTGAATAAATTCAGTTATGGTTTACGTTTGCCGGTGGCCGGCACCAAGGTCGTCTCGCTGGGTGATCCGCAACGTGGTGATATCATGGTGTTTAAGTTTCCAAAAGATAAAAAGACCAATTATATAAAGCGTGTCGTGGGTGTTCCTGGCGACGTAATTCAATACCGCGATAAGAAATTGTTTATCAACGGCGAGGCGATCCCGGAAAAACACATTGCCACTCTACCGCCATTAAAACTGTTTGAAGAGCGCCTGGGTGGGGTCAAGCACCGGCTGTACGAAGACCAGCGTCGCCCCAATATAGAATCAGAAGGTGAATGGCGAGTGCCAGAAAACAGCTATTTCATGATGGGTGATAACCGCGATAACAGCAACGACAGCCGCTCCTGGGGCTTTGTGCCGGATGAGCTGGTGGTCGGGAAAGCGTTTGCAATCTGGATGCAGTGGAAGTCACTCGGTTCACTGCCTGGGTTCTCTAGAGTCGGTAGCATTGAATAGCCAGGTATTTGGGTCTAGGCTTTAGATTGAGTCGTTATTAGATTAACAACAATAAATCGAGGAACTTTCATGCAGCTTATGCAGTTAAATTCTGTGTCAAAACTCGGCTCTGCGTCAAAACAAGGTGGGGCATCGGCGCTGGCGATTATTATTTTTCTGGGCATGGCGGCAGTCATCCTGACAATTACATTCAAACTATACCCTGTTTTTTACGAACATTGGCAGATCGAATCGGTTGCCAAGTCTTTTGAGGAAGAAAAAAACCTTGAAAATATTTCGCTCGATGAGCTGGAAAAACGCTTCAAAACCCGCTTGAGCACAAACAATGTGCGAGATTTTGATTTCGATAACAATGTTCTGATGACAATGGAGGATGGCCTGTTTTCGATTGAATTGAGCTACGAAGAAAGAATCAATATGTATCGCAACGTCGATGCGGTAGTGGTATTTGAAAAGCTGTACGAAAAGCGATATTAGGAAAGGTTGGCTGCGCGTGACAACGACCCACCATGAGGTTCTCGAAAGACGTTTGGGGTATCAGTTTGAAAATGCTGGTTTACGTGAACTTGCGCTGACCCATCGCAGTTATCGAGGTTCGAATAATGAACGCTTGGAATTTCTGGGTGACGCCATTCTTAGTTTCGTGATTGCTGAGTATCTTTACCAGCGGTTTACTCAGGCTAAAGAAGGTCAGTTGAGTCGGCTTCGGGCATCATTGGTAAAAGGCGTGACGCTGGCGGAAATCGGTAAGGAATTTTCGCTTGGAGATCACTTGAATCTTGGCGGAGGCGAATTAAAGAGCGGTGGTCATCGGCGGGAATCTATCTTGGCGGATGCGGTAGAATCGCTGATTGGTGCTATTTACCTCGATTGCGGTCACGACAAATGTCGAGATGTGGTATTGAACTGGTATCGAAAAAGACTCGAAAAGCTCAGTTTGGACGATCATGAAAAAGATCCAAAAACACGTCTTCAGGAATATCTTCAGTCGATCAAAAAGCCCTTGCCGAAATATGAAGTGAAGAAAGTAAGTGGTGAGGCACATAATCAGGCTTTTAGCGTGGTTTGTCATATTGACAAGCTTTCAGTCACAACGCATGGAGAAGGAAGCAGTCGCCGGTATGCAGAGCAGAGTGCGGCAGAAAAAGCGCTAGCAGAAATAAAGAAACCGCTAAAAAAAAATCAGGAGTGAAGTCGTTGTCAGAATTTGATTTATCCACGTTAAGCACTTCGTCCTCTTCAGACTCTGAGAAAAAACGTTGTGGTTACGTTGCGATTGTCGGTCGGCCCAATGTCGGTAAATCTACCTTGCTGAACCGTATTCTGGGACAAAAACTCAGTATTACCTCGCGCCGCCCGCAAACAACGCGTCATCAGATATTGGGTATTAAAACGGAAGGTGACACGCAGGTGGTTTATGTTGATACCCCTGGTTTGCATCTGAAAGAGCACAAGGCCATTAACCGTTATATGAATAAAGCCGCATCAGATTCGCTCAAGGACGTCGATGTGGTGGTGTTTATGTTGGATCGAACGCGCTGGACCGATGAAGATGAATTTGTTCTGGATAAAGTCAGGGCGGTTAAAGTACCCGTGATACTGGCGATTAACAAAGTTGATCAAGCTAAGGAAAAACAAGCGTTGCTGCCGCACTTGCAAACTTTGTCAGAGAAGTTTGAATTCGCTGAATTAATTCCGGTTTCCGCGAAGCAGGGGGACAACATTGAACAGCTTGAGGCAGTTATCGATCGTTATCTTCCCAAGAGCGTTCATTTTTTTCCCGAAGACCAGGTGACTGACCGTAGTCTTCGGTTTATGGCTGCCGAGATGGTGAGGGAAAAAATCATGCGCCAGCTTGGTGATGAACTGCCGTATTCGGTCACGGTTGAAATAGAAGAATTCAAGCAAAAAAAGCATATTCTCCATATCAGTGCCTTGATACTGGTTGAGCGTTCGGGACAGAAAAAAATTGTTATCGGCGAGAAAGGCGAACAAATAAAGACTATTGGTCGAGATGCCCGCAAAGACATGGAGCAGTTGTTTGATTCAAAAGTGATGCTTAATCTCTGGGTTAAGATCAAAAGTGGCTGGTCTGACGATGAGCGTGCACTGAAGAGTCTGGGCTACCGAGACGAGTAAGACAGGAACTGGCTATGGCGCGTCTCGTAGAGAATCAACCCGCCTATATTTTGCACCGACGCCTGTATCGTGAAAGCAGTTATCTTCTGGATGTTTTTACCCTGAATCATGGTCGGGTGTCTATCGTTGCCAAGGGCGCAACGCGGGGCAAGAAAAACCGGTCGGCCTTGTTGCAGGTGTTCCAGCCTTTATTGATAGACTGGTCAGGGCGTTCTTCTTTAAAGACCTTGATCAATGTTGAGGCCCCTGACAAGCCTTTTAACCTGGCATCACGCTTCCTCTATTGTGGCTATTATCTGAATGAGCTGATACTGAAGTTAAGCCCGGAAATGGAATCAAATCCCGAGTTGTTTGTATGTTATGGTGATACGCTGCCAAGATTGACCCGGCACAGCCATATAGAAGCTGTTCTTCGCCATTTTGAGTTTCAATTATTGGTTTTGCTTGGGCTTGCCCCTGATTTTTCTCACTGTGAATCCGGGGCGCCGATAATGGCTGAGCAGCGCTATGTTTTGACCGTTAACGACGGTTTTGTTACTCAGGGTGCATACGCCAAGCAGGCACAAAACGCCTTGATACGGAGCTTTGATGGTGCAACACTCCGGTATTTGGCTCAGGGCTGGTTTGCTGAGAGACGAACGATAGGGCATGAACCCCAAAATAATACGGATCCCCATATTGATCGACAGACTAAAGCGGTTTTTCGAGAAGCGAAAACCTTGATGCGTCAGTTGATTGATCAAGCGTTACAAGGGCGCGTGCTAGAAAGTAGAGAACTGTTTAAACACATTGCAAGGAGTCAATAAATGGGCCGTAAACGATTACTGGGGGTAAATGTTGACCACGTCGCGACCTTAAGGGAGGCGAGGGGAACACGCTATCCTGATCCGGTTCAGGCGGCTTTGCTGGCAGAAGAGGCGGGTGCTGACGGCATTACCATTCACCCCAGAGAAGATAGACGCCATATCCAGGACCGTGACGTTTGGCTGTTAAAAGAAACCTTGCAGACGCGGATGAATCTCGAAATGGCCGTCACCGAAGCAATGCTGACATTTGCTTTGAAGGTGCAGCCCGAACATTGTTGTCTCGTTCCTGAAAAAAGAGAAGAGCTCACCACAGAAGGTGGCCTGGACGTCGTTGGGCAGGAAATCAAAATTCAAAAAGCCTGTCGCCAACTGGTCGATGCAGGAATCGAGGTTTCCTTGTTTATCGATCCAGACCCTTATCAAATCGATGCCGCGTATCGGTGTGGCGCACAGGCGATTGAAATTCATACCGGTCACTACGCCGATAGTCAGCATGCGGCAGAAGCCGAAAAACAGTTGGGGCGCGTCGTCACGGGTGTTGAACATGGCTTGAAACAGGGTTTGATTGTGAATGCCGGTCACGGATTGAACTATCATAATACGGCAGAAATTGTCGCCATAGAGGGCATCAATGAGCTGAATATTGGTCATAGCATTATCGCGCGTGCTTTGTTTACCGGTATTAAAGATGCGGTGAGAGAAATGCGCGCGATTTTACAAGAAACAGTCTGAAGGAGACCGAGTGATGATGGTAAAAGGGGTGGGCACAGATCTGGTTGAAGTTGCCAGGCTTCAGCGCTCAATCGATCAGCGAGGCGACGATCTTGCCAAGCGCATTCTGACAGAATCTGAGTTTAATGCGTATCAGGCGAGTAGTCGTCCTGCGGTGTATCTGGCAAAACGATTTGCCGTAAAAGAAGCTGTCTCCAAAGCTTTGGGTACCGGAATTTCCAAAGGGGTTCGTTGGCAGGATATCGAGCTGGCACGCTTGGACAGTGGCCAGCCCTATGTCACTTTGTGTGGAAAAGCACAGGCAAAACTCGAAGACCTGGACGGACAGGGGGTCTTCGTCAGTTTGTCAGATGAGGCCGGGTTGGTCTCAGCATTTGCCGTATTGGGTTAAAACTTAAGTTTCATGCCTAAAAATGCACCACTTTCAAAGGTGCGATCACCACCATCTTTGATGCCTGCATTCAAGTATTGATAGCCCAGCGAGACATCGGCATTTTCAATGATGCGATAATTAAGCTGTAAACGAAAGCGTTTGAAAGCGTCTGCATCGCTGAACGCCAATACGTCTGGTGCATAATGAAGGGCGGATTCGATGGATAAGCCAGGTACGTCTGGAAGGTTAATGCGAACCGAACCGCCTACACCGACCGCAGATCCTTTGAAATCCCCTTCTTTGAATAGATTGCCTTGAAAACCAATGCCAATGGTGGTCGGTAAATTCCCGAGAGCAGTTTGTCCTTTTGCGTGCAGGTCAACATTAAAAATATTGATTGAATTTCGTGCATCATTGTAAAAATAGCCCAATCCAAACATCAGCTTTGAATCATCGTTCTGTACGGAATAATTCCCATGTAAAGAGTCATTGCTGACACGCAGATCCAGCTCGTTTGCGTGTGATAATGTCATCGGGTTGATGATCATGAGTGTTACAAATAAGCGGAAAGCGTGTTTAATCATCATGTAGGTTTATCCTGCCCTAAAAGTGTCGTAATTAATTAAAAACGAATGTTTAGCCCGGTGCTAAAAATAATATCAGGTGTGACGCGCGGTCTGAGGTCTTCAATAACAATAAAATCAAAGCGTATATTTGACGTGATATTATGCTCTGTTGCGAACCCGATTTGAACAGGTATCCAGCCCAGTTCGCGTATTTCACTGTCAAACAAGGGAGAATTGCTGTCCAACTGTACCTTGATCTGCCAGTCTGGATCAATCCGCCATGCAGTACCTGCTCTTACGGTGAGCGCCCAGCGACGAGGCCCCAAGTCAGCCAGCTCATTCGGTTGGCCTAGATAGCTAATACCGGAGCCGTACCAAAATGATAAGGCTTGAGCACGTAACCAGCTACGCTGCTTTAGCCAGTCGGGGTTAAGGCTAACAATGCTCATGCCGGCATCAAATTTTTCACTCCCGGTTTGTTTGTCGAAATCACCCGTTGGAAGCTTTAGATTCACATTTATTTGAGTATTATCTGGGCCCTCAGGGATCCAGGAAAACTTGAGTTTAATGTCGCCCAAGCCAGAAGCTGAATCGTTAAGTGAAATAATCTGCTGATTATTCGCGCTTAAGGTCCAGCGCATCAAGTCATGAGCATTGCTGGTTCGACCGTTTTGCGGCAACTGAAGTAATTCATGGAAGTAGTAGATAGGTCGGTCAGTAACGCCTTTACCATGGCGTTTCCAGGGAACGCTTAGATGAAAAATACTTTGCTTTGACAGTTGATATCGAAGGGTATTATCAACCGTCCATGTTTCGCCATCGATAAACATATATTGATTAGTTTTGTTGCCGGAGCTCAGATAGTTGGAGATGTTGAGTCGAGTTTGCCAGCTGCGATGACCTTGTTGTTGAGGTAAAAAATATTCTGGTCGTGATAAGGCATATAACTGAATGACCGGACTACGGTTCTCGACTGGAAGAGTTTCCGTCACAAAGGTTTCCGCTGAGAAGGCCAGGCCGCAAGCCAGCATCGCCATCGGGAGGACGAGAATGTTTTGTATGGTAGTTGGTTTGCGCAAATGAAGGCACTTGGTTATAAAAATACAGGGAACGAAAAGAAGCTTAGCATGCCCGAGTGAAAGCCGCGAATTACCTATCGTTAACGCCGCAATTTAGTTTTCTGCGATGCAGATTGTGCCATAGCAAGCGCCGTTGATTTTTGCTACTGTGGCGACTTCTTTAGGCCGTGGTGATTGTCCTGGAACAGGCTCCTGATACGGACCAATGCGAATGTGATGGCGTATCAAATTATTCGAGATATTACGTACTTGAGATTAAATTATTTTTTTCGAAATCTGAATCGTGCGCCCTTACTGAAGCGTGTCTGTCTTTATAGTTTCTGTTTCGGTTCGGCGCTGGCGATTTTGGTGGTGCTGGCTCAGTCTGTGTGGCGTTATCAATCTCAGCGTGTTGAAATTTTGCAGTGCATCGAGGCAGCAGTTGAACAGCGATTTGATGCCTTGAGTGAAATGGTCTGGGGCAAGGATGAGACTCAGATCAGTAAAATTCTGTTACGCATGCAGTCTGCGTGCCGTTCCCCAGAGTTTACCAGTAGCGATAACCATAGACTGCCGCCGATGTTTCTCTCTGTTGACATGAATAGTGGTCGGCGTATTCAGGTAGGCTCGTCCTTGGCTAAAGAGGCTATAAAGCTTAGTTATCCCATCAGTTATTCGAATGAAATGGGCGCGCAGGCATACTGGTTAGGCGAGCTGCATGTGACTCAGAGTTTGTCAGCGGTGCATCAAGCAATTCGCCAGGACGCCTTTTCCACTCTCTTTATCTATCTCTTTTTAATTGCCTGCAGCACGTTTATGGCCGCAGCCTTTGGTTACCAGATGGTTATTCGAAGGGTACGGCGGTTTATGACTGCACTTCAAGCACCTGAAGTGAGTGAGTCCATTCGGCATGAAGTAGAGGATGACCGCTCAGAAGTATCGCGTTTATGGGTGGCCATTATTAACCTTCGAGATAACCTGGAAAGCAAATATCTATTGGCCACCGAACAAACGCGAAAATTACAAAAAGAGCGAGATGAAGTCCACAAAGCCAGCGATGCAAAAAGCCAGTTTTTGGCGAAAATGAGCCATGAACTTCGCACCCCAATGAATGGCCTGTTGGGCTTTTCGGCGTTGTTGCTGGAGACGAAGCTGGACAGCGAACAGCGCGAATACGCACAGACGATTCAGCTTTCGCTTGAGTCGCTTCTTCATGTGGTCAACGATGTATTGGACTTGTCTCGTATTGAAACGGGTGACTTGCACGTCACGACCATTCCGTTTAGTTTGCGCGGCGTTATTTCGGGAGTTTCCAGCCTGCTAAAGACACGTGCAGAGAGTAAGGGCTTGGCATTTGAGAGCCGAATTAGCCCGGAAATACCGCAACTTTTGCGGGGCGATCCGGTGCGCATAAGGCAAATTTTGATGAATCTGGTGTCAAACGC
>Ga0316207_10005790_pt1 | contig 10083 bp, 5 predicted proteins | sample 6weekpyrite_MG_FD_204943 | JGI IMG/M metagenome (GOLD analysis project Ga0316207, IMG submission 204943) | Microbial mat bacterial communities from mineral coupon in-situ incubated in ocean water Damariscotta River, Maine, United States -... | ecosystem: Environmental > Aquatic > Marine >...
AGAACAGTCTGGCGGTACCATTACACAACAGCTGAGGCGTATGGGTGGTTCACTGGACTGGGAACATGAGCGCTTCACAATGGATGAAGGGCTATCTGATGCAGTACACAAAGTATTTATTCAACTGTATGACGAAGGCCTGATCTACCGAGGAAAGCGACTGGTTAACTGGGACCCCGTTCTACACACGGCTTTATCTGACCTGGAAGTTATCTCGGAAGAGGAATCGGGGCATTTATGGCATATGCGCTACCCCCTGAGCGATGGCTCAGGCCATCTGGTCGTTGCTACAACCCGCCCTGAAACTATGCTCGGTGACTCAGCAGTTGCTGTACACCCTGAAGATGAGCGCTACAGCCATTTAATTGGCCAGACAATCACATTACCACTCGTGGGTCGTGAAATCCCAATTATTGCCGATGATTATGTCGATATGGAGTTTGGAACCGGCTGTGTAAAAATCACCCCGGCCCATGACTTTAACGACTATGAAATGGGCAAGCGCCATGACTTGCCTATGAACAACATTTTCACCGTTGATGCGAGTATTAACGACGAGTGCCCTGAGAAATACCGTGGTTTTGATCGTTACGAAGCGCGTGACATGATTATTCATGACCTGAAAGAGCTCGATTTACTAGAAGGCATTAAAGACCATAAGTTAATGGTTCCTCGCGGTGATCGCTCAGGCTCGGTGGTTGAACCCTACCTGACAGATCAGTGGTATGTAAAAATTGCACCTCTGGCTGAACCGGCTATCGACGCAGTTAAAAATGGTGATATAAAGTTCGTTCCCGAGAACTGGAATAAAACCTATTATGAATGGATGAATAATATTCAGGACTGGTGTATTTCTCGACAAATCTGGTGGGGACACCGTATACCTGCCTGGTACGATGACAATGGCAATATCTATGTTGCTGATAATGAAGACGAGGTACGTAAAAAATACAAACTGAGTGATGAAATTAAATTAAAACAGGATGACGATGTTCTCGACACCTGGTTTTCATCAGCCCTGTGGCCCTTTTCAACATTGGGCTGGCCTGAGAATACAGAGCGCCTGAAACAGTTTTACCCGACCAGTGTGCTGGTGACTGGTTTCGATATTATTTTCTTCTGGGTTGCCCGAATGATAATGTTTGGGCTTAAGTTTATGGATGAAGTGCCCTTCAGGGAAATTTATATCCATGGACTTGTGCGTGACTCCGATGGGCAGAAAATGTCCAAGTCCAAGGGTAATGTCCTCGACCCAATTGATATTATAGATGGTATTGACCTTGAGTCACTGGTAGCTAAACGCACCCGCGGTTTAATGCAGCCTAAAATGGCCGCGCGAATAGAAAAGTCTACGCGTAAGCAATTCCCTGTCGGCATTCCATCATTTGGAACGGACGCACTTCGTTTTACCTTTGCTTCTCAGGCCACAACCGGCCGTGATGTTGTACTTTCCACTGACCGAATTGCAGGTAATAGAAATTTCTGCAACAAAATCTGGAATGCCACACGCTATGTCTTAATGAATACCGAGGGCCAGGATAACGGAACTGAAAATACGCAATGCACTTACTCTTTAGCTGATCGCTGGATTCGTTCACGTTTGCAGCATGTTGAAGATGAAGTAGAACGTCACTTTAATACCTACCGTTTCGACCTTGCTGCCCATGAGCTTTATGCTTTTGTCTGGGAAGACTATTGCGACTGGTATCTGGAACTATCAAAACCTGTCTTACTAAAAGATCACTTTAGTGAAGCAGAAAAACGCGGTACACGACAAACACTGGTGCAGGTACTGGAAACGATTTTGAGACTGAACCACCCAATTATGCCGTTTATTACCGAAGAACTGTGGCAACGTGTAGCGCCACTGGCCGGTATTAAAGCCGACACCATTATGTCACAGTCCTACCCAGCATCTTCAGCTGAAATGCTTGACAAAACAGCGGAAGAAGAGCTTGAATGGGTTAAGGGTTTTGTTATGGGCATACGCCGTATCCGCTCTGAAAGTGACATAGCCCCCGGTAAGCCATTACCTGTCATACTACAGAATGCAAGTGAAGCAGATAAACAGCGCTTTAAGAGCAATGAGTCGTTTATTTTCAGTCTTGCAAAACTTGAAGCCGTTACTTTTATAAGTAATAGTGAGACTGCACCGGAGTCATCAACTGCTTTACTCGGTGAAATGAAGATCCTTATCCCATTGGCAGGCCTGATTGATAAGGACGCGGAACTGGCCAGACTTAGTAAAGAGATCGGAAAGATAGAAAGCAACCTTGAGAAAAGCAATGCAAAATTAAGTAACCCTGGTTTTGCTGATAAGGCACCTGAGGCAGTCGTTAATAAAGAGCGTGACCGTGTTGCTGAAATGAATTCAGCACTGGAAAAATTAAAAGAACAGCTGCAAAAGATTTCAGCGCTTTAACTTATATTCAGTCGCCACCCGGGTAGTAATACCTGGTGGCGTAAGTTTGGCCAGGCTGGCTATAATTCAACTTAAATAGAGTAAATTACTATGAACGTTGCACCTGAAAAACAACAACAGATCACCCAGTTTCACGCACCACTTATTGTGAATGTCGTCAATTCAATTACGGACACCTCTTTAAGACCTGGCATTGAGCAAATTCTGAAAGCTTCAGAAGAAAATGGCTGGGGTGACCTGGTAGCGGCTATTAGAAAAGTTTTAAAAGGTGAACGCGACACTCACATTCTCAAAGGCCTGGACGAAGAAGACCAGATTATTGTAGAGGCTATTCTTAAAGGCATTCAAAACCCGGCAACACTTCCCGACCCTAAAGCTGAAGCAGATCCAACTCAGGCAGCCCCCATGCTGGCCCAGCTCATTAGTGGTGCCGGTAAAGGTGATACGAATTCACTTAGCATGCTTGGGCAAATGGCCGAGCAGATGTCAACAACACAGGGCGATATGGCACGCCTAAGTACACTGATAAAGCCGATGGTAGATGGTGAACGTGATGCTAACAGGCTTTGTGAAAAGATGGGTGCACAGGGAGAGTCACTTGTAGTTGCGATATTAAGTGAGCTGAGTAAGCTGGATACACATTAAGTATAATAGCCTGACAATAACCAATCAGTTTACATAACCTGTTTTGACCTGGTCATACAGGGATTTTTTCTATTTTTAATTAGACGACTTATCGCTCTACTGCGCATAACCATAGAAAAATAAAGATACAAGTGTACGCAATAAACAGAATTTTTTATACTCTATGTCAGGGACGTACTGCGAATTAATTTTTCATATTTTTATTTGCGTGCTTTAGCGTTTATTTGCGTTTTCTTTTATCTTGTTACCTGAACCAGTACTACTCACCTGCCAACTGCTTTCACAAATAAGCAGCTCTATACTTCCAGCAACTTATTAATGCGACGTTCAAAATTTCTTTTAAACTTTAATAAATGACTTAACTGAATCTGGTCTTTATGACTCACATTAAATAACCTTAAAGGCACATCAATATCCGTTACATAAACAGGCATAAAGCCCTCCGTCGCTAATCGTATAGAAATGTACTCAACGCACTCAGTTAATACATTCTGCTTCAGTGTTTTATAATCAAATAACTTGCCATCGCAAATTAAACTTAACTGGTCAAGATTAGCCTCAGTTTCAATACTTACCTGAATATCAAGAAAATCTTTTCTGCGAGACATTGAATCCGCACCCACAGCAAAAAGATCTATCCCCCCCAGCCGGCTTATACTTACTTTATACATCTCAAAGCCCGGTGAGTAATTATCTTTCCCTGCTGTAGCTGCTATACGACGAATAAAATTTCTGTATACATATAACCAATGTGTAAAGTATAAATCTAGCTCAAACATTTCACTGCTATCTTGCCAAAGCGTACCTTTTTCATCCAGCACCCAGGTATAGCAATACCGACCACTCAGATGATAAAACACTTGAACCATATTTATTTTATTAGACTGGTATATTTCCCTTAATGGATACTCTGCACAGGCATTTTTCTCAATTGCCGTCATGCTAAATCTTTGAAGTGGCGACTCAAGGTAACTAAATAGTTTTTTCCTATCACCTAGAAGCTTAGGTGTAAGCTGCATATTTTCAGAACAGACAATATAGTAATCACTTCCAAGCCTGAGTATAAACCGCCCTTCGTATTGTTTATCCATGTAAAAGAAACCTACCATTTCACTGTATACCTGACTTATCCTCTGAGACATATAGGTACTATCCCCTGTACCATGCCCAAAAATATTTATATTCTCCGGGCGAGAGAAACCATCAAGACGGGCAGAATGCGTCCACTCACACAAACACCTTATAACACCTTCATTCCCAGTAAAAAGTTTCGTATATACTTCGCCCCAACTATTTATAATTAACTGATCACATTGAGTGATTAAATTCGTTGCATTCTCACCATAACTCAACGGATCATCGTTTTCACTTACAGTCACCTCAGCAACACTTGCAGATTTGTTTTCCAGGTTTATAAATAGTAAAGACTGCACGGGCCTTACTTCACTTTCATAGGCTTTAGCAGGAACTGTGCAAACCAAACCTGGATTCAGCTGGCTAATCAAGGTTTCCAGTACATATCTAGCATCTGTTTGTCTTATTCTCTGACCAGGACAATCGATAGAAACCTGGGTAGTGTGATTAACCAACCTGTTCAACCAGCACCAGGCTAATAAGCCAAGCAAACTGGAAAAGCCCTCGATTATTCTTTCCTGCCCCTGCTCTGTTTTCAGCACCAGATCCCAGAAATTATTTTTACCGCCAGAGGTTTTGTTTTTTAACAGTATACGGTTAAAAACTATTTCAGGACGGTCTACGTTATTATATAGAGGTACACTATTAGCAGTGTCAGACAAGAAATTGAGCATATTTCGAGCGGCTATGGCTAACCCATTATCAAGACTACCGACATTATTCATCGAAGTGTACTGCGTTACGATATTAGAAAAAACCTGGCGAACCTCATGGTTTATTGCTTTAAGCAACTTGATATAAACAATGATTTTATCTATACCCGTTTCAGAAAAATGCTGCTGATACTCCGACTTTACAAACTCATCTATAATTTCGTTACTTAAATTTCCATCAAAGTATTTAATCCTGTAAAACAACTTTGAAGGTTTCAGAATATGACTGTCTGGGGAGTATCGCTTAAATGCTTCATGCATTATCTCTACCAGGCAATCGACCGCATGCATGCTTTCACTTTTCTGATACAGGTGTTTTTTAAGCCTTAGCGATAGACCATCAATAGTAGGCCAGAGCGAATTTTTTCTATCCACCATTAACAACTCCACCAAACTAATTTCAGCGGATTGTTTTATTCTCTGTACTTTTTCTATCGCATAACGAAGCAGGTCTTCCCGATTTTTATTTGCAACACTGCCTAAATCAATAAACTCATCATTATCAACAAATCGAGCCTGTTTTATATATTTGACAAAAGATTCATAGTTTTCTTCTTTATCAGGTGGAACAAGCCACCACACGGGATATTTTCCTGCCATGAGAAAACTTTGCGAATAAAAATAATCTAAGAATATCTCTTTGTTTATATGCTCAGGCCTGAAATCACTGTTACTAAAATCGCCTGATGAACAACAGAAAAATTTTACTTCAAAACCTCGTAGCAACAGCCATTTAGATACTTTTTCAGCCTTTGCTTTTAGATCACGCACCTGATCTTCGTTAAGCTTCAAACTATAAAACAACCAGCAGTTTGTCGCTCCGTCGACAAGGTGCCTATGAAAATACATGGCGTCTATTGAACTGTTTTTAATAACACCTTCTTGCTGATATCTAAATTTATTGTTTAATCCACGGGCGTAATCTAGCGTTTCCTGATCTGGCTTATACGCATAAATACCTGCAGGTGTATCTATGCCAATATACCCTGGTAGCAACTTATGATTAATCTGGAAAATTAATGGTAAAAGGCGTATATAATGACCGAGTTCTTCCCCTATGATACTGGGTAGCTTTTGACGTTCTTGCTTATTCCGGCTTAAGTACGCATCTCGAGCATCAACTACAGATAATTCACTCTCAATTACCATTTTGCATACCTTAAGCCTTTTTACTAAACAGATTTTTTACAGCCCTGTTTTCCATAAATGCCTGAAACACTTTCAAGCAGGGCTTAAACGGATTTTCTACTTTCATCTGGATCTTTAACCATAGATAATATTAACGCACCCAGTATAAAGAGCACTAATACTGATAATATCGAGTAGCGGTGATTATCAGTCATAAGCGCTACACCGCCCATCAACAACGGACCAATTATAGCTGCAGACTTTCCTAACATATTATAGATACCAAAATACTCTGCTGCTTTTCCTTCCGGCACCATACGAGCAAACATAGAACGGCTCATAGCCTGAACGCCGCCCTGTACAAGACCTATCAAAACCGCAAGAAGATAAAATTCAGAAGCAGTATTCATGCTATAACCTAACCAGGTTATTAATCCATAAATAAAAATACCAGCCATTAATGATTTTTTAACACCAACTCGGCTGCCAATATAGCCATATACTATGGCTGCTGGAAAACCAACAAACTGAGTTATAAGCAGGGCAAAAATTAAGTCGGATGATTCAAAACCAAGCGCAAGGCCGTAGTCTACAGCCATTCTTACGATGGTATCGACACCATCAATGTATATCCAGTAAGCAAAAAGAAACAAGCGTGTTTGGCGTGTTTTAATTACCGCTTTAAACACTTCATATGTCTCAGAAAATACGCTCCTGCTTATTTTTTTATTTATCAGGGTATCTTTTGTCCAGAATGCAAGTGGCATACTAAAAACAAACCACCATATGGCCACGATAAAAAAGCAAAACAATACAGCATTTATGGCTTGTTCATAGCCTAGCACTTCAGGGTTCTGGCTAAGATACACGCACAATGCCAGGGAAATCCCCCCGCCAAGATAACCCATCGCATAGCCTAAGCCTGAGACTTTATCGATTTGTGCCGACTCACTTACACCTACAAGCATCGCGTCATAGAAAACATTTGCCGACATAAAACAGACTGTTGCTAAGGCATACAATGCCAGAGCTAACATCCAGCTTCCTTCATCAGCAAAACCAAACAACGCGGTCGAAATAACACCTATTAGCATAAAGCCAAGTAATAATGGTTTTCGTAAATTAAATTTGTCGCCAATAGTTCCAATGATGGGTGCAATACAGACAACGACCAGGCTGGCACCGGCATTACCAACACCCAGCCAGAATGTATTTTCAGTAGCCGTTAAATCGCCAGCCCAATACGACTTAAATACAATTGGAAAAAACCCTGCTATAACGACTGTCGCAAATACGGAATTGGCCCAGTCATACAGGGACCAGGCCAGTATAGATTTATTATTTCGCATTTAACTCTTTAATTCCCCAACACTGATTATTATGTACCAGCCACGCTTCAATATTCATATATGATGCTTAGCTACCTGCGCATACTGAATACTGTATTATTATCAGCAGTCTTACCGGGTTTATAGCCAAAAAATTAGCGTTTCATATGGCATCATGTTCTATAATTTTGTATAAAGTAATAATATAGCCTAATTTACTGTTGCAGAGATAACTATAACGCTTATGAATAGAACTTTTTTAATACTACTTATGGTTGGTGTGGCCATGGTTATCGCTGTTATTGGCCAGGAACCTCCACTAAACGACCTCGATTACCAGCCCTGGGATGTCAATCGCCTGGACAATGGCTCTCTACACGTTCTTGGTATTACCCTGGGTAAGACCACTATTCAGGAAGCCAACCAGATTTATGCCAGTTTTGCCAAAACTCGCCTGCAGGACCTTAGCTCAGCAAATGATACTCACAGCCATCAACTCATTGCAATTTATGATGAACTTAGCATTGGTGGTTTAATTGCAAAAATACAACTGGGTTATCAACTTGATAGTGAAACACTTAGCAAGGTTTTCAAAAATGCCACAGTAGCTGAGAACAACCACTCAACGGAGAATCAAGTAAGGCTTTATGAAATTGATAAAAAAGATGAAGTTTCATTATTAAACACACCCATCTCCAGCGTTACTTATATTCCCACAATAGATTTCGGGGAAGATTTAATTCGCCAACGTTTCGGACAAGCCATTGAAGAACTCGTGATTAATAAAGAAAAGCAACTATGGTTTTACCCTGAGCTGGGGCTTCAAATATATATTTATGCAAATGAGCCAGATCGGTTTGTTTTTTCGCCATTAAAATAATTTCAAAAAAGATGATTATATATTTAATTTTTCGATAGCTGAATTACAGAATTTTTTATATAAAAGCTCTATTTATAAGTTTCAACATGACCTGACGGCTCTTCCTAATAGTTTAGACTAAGACCCACAGCTCAAGCCTGAACAATTTCACTTTAGACTAACTTTCATAAACACCATGCTCACGTGTCGCCAGAAACTTAATATCAGGCCAGCGTTCTTCTGTCATGGATAAGTTTACTCGAGTGGGTGCGATATACACCAGGTCACCGGCATGATCCAGGGCAAGATTAGCTGATGCTTTGGCTTTAAATTCTTCCAGCATTTTTTCATCTTCACACTCAACCCATCTAGCCGTTGTGACATTCACATTTTCAAAAGTACATTCAACTTTATATTCATTCTGTAAACGGTGCGCAACCACATCAAACTGCAACACACCCACCGCACCAAGAATCAAATCATTATTATTCACCGGTCGATATAACTGGGTAGCACCCTCTTCACATAACTGAATTAAGCCTTTTTGCAATGCCTTCATTTTTAATGGATCTCGCAACTGGGCTCTACGGAATAATTCTGGCGCAAAGTTAGGTATGCCACCAAATTGCATATCTTCGCCTTTGGTGAAAGTATCCCCTATACGAATTGTGCCATGATTATGTATACCAATAATATCTCCCGCATAAGCTTCATCTGCATGTCCACGATCTGCCGCCATAAAGGTCATAGCATCATTTAATTTAATATCCTTCTGTAAGCGGACATGTTTTACTTTCATACCTTTTTCAAATTTGCCCGAAACAATCCTGAAGAATGCCACTCTATCTCGGTGTTGTGGATCCATATTCGCCTGAATTTTAAATACGAAACCTGTAAATTTATCTTCATTTGAATCTATACTACGTACATTAGTTTCGCGTGACTGGGGAATGGGGGCAAATTCATCGAGTGAATCAAGCAGCTCTTTAATACCGAAGTTATTTATAGCAGAACCAAAAAACACGGGGGTAAGCTTACCCTGGCGATATGCTTCAAGATCAAATTCATGACTTGCACCTTTAACAAGTTCAATTTCATCTCTTAAGTCCTGCGCCATACTTCCAAGTTTTTCATCGAGTTCCGGATTATCCAGACCCTCAATTACATCACCTTCAAGTATTTTACCGCCATGGGTTGCACTGAATAAATGGACACAGTCATTATAAAGATGAAACACACCCTTAAAGTTTTTCCCCATACCGATGGGCCAGGTCATCGGTGCACACTGAATATCCAGTATATTTTCCACATCATCCAGGAGATCAATTGGCTCGCGTGCCTCACGATCCATTTTATTCACGAATGTGATGATAGGCGTATCCCTTAAACGGCAAACATCCATAAGCTTTATGGTACGTTCTTCTACACCTTTTGCAGCATCTATAACCATTAATGCAGAGTCGACGGCAGTAAGTGTACGGTAGGTATCTTCTGAGAAGTCAGCATGCCCAGGTGTATCTAGCAAGTTAATAATACAGTCGTTATAGGGAAACTGCATGACTGATGAGGTAACAGAAATACCCCTTTGTTTTTCCAGCTCCATCCAGTCTGAAGTTGCATGGCGTGCAGCCTTGCGTCCTTTTACAGTTCCAGCTAACTGAATAGCTCCGCTAAAAAGCAGTAATTTCTCAGTTAATGTTGTTTTACCAGCATCAGGGTGAGAAATAATCGCAAAAGTTCGGCGACGTTGCATTTGTTCGAGTAATTCAGACATGGCTTGAGATCAGTTTGCGCAATAAAAAATAAGGGGTGATTATACAATATTTATGACGTGCTCTGTAGAATAATAAGGCC
>Ga0316207_10005791_pt1 | contig 10082 bp, 12 predicted proteins | sample 6weekpyrite_MG_FD_204943 | JGI IMG/M metagenome (GOLD analysis project Ga0316207, IMG submission 204943) | Microbial mat bacterial communities from mineral coupon in-situ incubated in ocean water Damariscotta River, Maine, United States -... | ecosystem: Environmental > Aquatic > Marine >...
TGTATGGGATTTTCCCAACCAGACCTTCACCATACTGCCTGTCCCGTGTCAGACCTGGCTGATCAGCGACGAGTGCATCCCTCGATTTTGTTAATCGATTAAACAAAGTCGATTTACCAACATTTGGCCGACCAACTAATACAAGAACAGGTTTCATTACATTTAATTATAGAGAATTAAAAATTTATTGCCGTTTGCTAAGGCTTGAAATATGACCATGACGATCAAAGATTAAAAATCGATCTTTATACGTAACAGGTGGAATCAAGATACTGTTAGATTTAGGGAAAACAAAATCATCTTCTGTCTCAGTATGGCTATCATAACCACCCTGACGAAAACGTGCTTTTAAATGTCCATCTTCATAATCAAGCCAATGTACAAAACCGTTAAAATCTGCAACGATAACTGATTTGTTATGTAGCACCGGTTGAGTCAATGAACGTCGCACAAGCTTGTCCTGCTTCCATACTGTTGCACCTGACTTTCTATCCAATGCCCAAACATAACCTTCACTGTCTGTTATATATACACGAAAGTCATCGACCGCCAGGCCGCTATAGGCAGAAAAATCCCGGGTCCAGACTATTTGTCCTGTTGGAATGTGAATATTTGCTATACGCCCCTGATAGGCAACAACAAAAAGATTATCGTTATACAAAACTGGATCGGCATCTATATCTATCATCCTTTCTATTTCTGTCCGACCGTGAGGGACAGCAACAGTTAATGTCCATATTATCTGGCCTGATTCAACCGATAACCCAATTAGTTTCCCATTATCAAGGCCCGTAATAATAGTATTGTCATGCACAACCATTCCACTATTGCCTCGTAATGTTAATGCAGGTACAGCTCGATCATAAACCCATTTAACTTTACCCGTTGCAAACTCAAGCGCTGAAATTTTCCCATCAACAGACTTAACAATAATGTACTTTCCTGCCCGTACAGGTTTAGCGAACACTTCACTAGTCACTTTAGATTTCCAGATTTGCTTTGCCGTATTGATATCAAGTGCAACAACATCACCCTCACTTGTTGCAAGAAGCAACATATCATCAACACGTGTCAGACCAGCTGATACAGGCAAATTCAGTTCCTTACTCCAGACTATGTCACCAGTTAGAGGTTCTGTAACAGATAAGTGCCCCTCATAATCAATAGTATAAAGTGCATCTTTATATATTAAGGGCTTTAATAAATAATAGCGATCACTTACACCTTCGCCAATTTGCCTGAACCAGACTTCATTAAAAACAAATTTTTCTGTAATTGGTTTTAATTTTGCCGGAGGTAAAATAGGTGATGGAGAAGAACCACAAGCAGATATTAAGCTTGTAAAAACAATACTCACTGCCAAGCTTAAAATTTTCCGCATACTTATTTCTCCTGAACGCCAGTTGCAGGCAAATTATTTACTTTCATTTCAATTGCTACACGTTTTTGATCACCCGGACCTAATGTACTTAAGGCAAGTTGATATTCTGATTTTGCTTCTGTGACTGAATTTAACTTTGCATATATGTCACCACGTAATTCAGCATAAGTAGACTCAAAACCATTTGATTTCATATCTTTTATCAGGCTAAGCGCATCATCTGGTTTATTCAGCTGCATAAGTACTTTTACTAATCTTACTCTGGCAATATGGATAAAACTTTCCTGATTACTATTATCAACAATCCATTGTAATTGTTGTTTAGCCATTTCATAATCTTTCTTTTCAATTAAACTTTTTGCTGCAACAAAAGCTGTTAAATCAGCATAACTTTTACCAGCCCGATCTGACTTAACATTATTAACTTTCTCCAGGAATTTCTGCTTATCTCCCTGCGATAAATTAACGACTTCTTCAAATTCCATCGAAGCTAGCTTTGCCTGCTCTTCAACATTGCCCTGCCAGTAGCGATAACCACCAATACCACCAATACCTATAACTAAACCTAAAATGATAGATTTACCATTTTCCTTCCACCACTTTTTTATCGCTTCAATTTGCTCTTCTTCTGTTTGATACTCTTCACTCATGACCTTACCCTAAACCTAAATATTAACTTTTAAAATTCGTTTTTATAAACTTAACTAATTCATCTTGATTCAGTTTTTGCTGTGAGACATCTTCTCTAAGATTTTTCACTGCAAATACTTTTTGTTCTGCTTCTTCATCACCCACAATAAATGCATAATCGGCACCGCTTTTATCAGCACGTTTCATCTGACTCTTAAAACTTCCACCATCACAATTTACCAGTATCGAAATATCATTAACTTTGTCACGCACAGACTCTATTATCGGATAAGCAAACTTTTGAGCATGCTCACCTGCAACAATCACAAATATATCCGGATGGTTAGGCTCTATTTTAATGCCAGACTGTTCCACCATAGCGACAAGTCTTTCAATACCCATTGCAAAACCAATTGCTGTTGTTGCTCTGCCACCCAGCTGCTCAACCAGACCATCATAGCGACCACCTGCACAGACCGTACCTTGTGCACCTAAACTGTCAGTTACCCATTCAAAAACGGTTTGAGAATAATAATCTAACCCTCTGACAAGCGATGTATTAATAACATAACTAAGTCCTAGCGCATCCAGCTGTTCGCATAACAATTTAAAATAACTTGCCGATTCATCATCAAGATGATCGAGTAGCTTTGGCGCATTAGCTATCACATCTTTTAATTCAGGATTTTTGCTATCCAGCACTCTAAGCGGGTTGGTTGTCAGGCGTCTTAGACTATCTTCATCAAGTTTATCTTTATATTGTGTTAAATATTCTACCAGTAATTTTTTATATTCATTACGAGACTGATTAGTACCAAGTGAGTTAATTTCAAGCCGGACTTCTTTCTCTATTCCTAGCAGCTTCCAGAAGCGTGCAATCATAGAGATTAGTTCTACATCAATGTCCGGACCTGCCATGCCAAACGTCTCAACACCCATTTGGTGAAACTGGCGATAGCGACCTTTTTGTGGACGCTCATGACGAAACATTGGCCCCATATACCATAACCGTTGTTGCTGATTATGTAGCAAACCATTTTGTAAACAGGCACGCACACAACAGGCAGTCCCTTCCGGACGCAGAGTTAAACTGTCACCATTGCGATCATCAAAAGTGTACATCTCTTTTTCAACGATATCGGTCACTTCACCAATAGAACGCTTAAACAGTTCAGTTTTTTCAACAATCGGCATGCGAATCTCCTCGTATGCATATTGTTTCATTAACTGCCTGAATGAAGATTCAATAAACTGCCACGTTGCCGTATTGGCAGGTAACAAGTCGTTCATTCCTCTGATTGCCTGAAGTGTTTTTGACACGCTTTAAATCTCTACAACTTTGTTTCTAATTTAGTTATTACAATTATCTTTATTGACGGATAAACCACCAGGTCGCCAATAACAGACTGGTTATGACTATAAACCAGAGTAGCCAGCTTTTTGCTAAAAAAGACTCGCTCGAAAAAGCCACCTTGCGTTCCATGTAATCCGGAACAATATTTGATTCCTGTTGAGCCAGTTTATTACACAATTCCTGTATTTCCTGTTCTGAAAATTTAAGTAATTTTGCATAACTTCGTATGTAACCGGAAACATAGGAGTCGCCAGAAATTTCCGAATGCTCACCTGATTCAATTGCCGATATATATTTCACATTTAAATTTAATTTAGATGCCACCTCCTGTTGCGACATCGACATATTCTCTCGCTTAGCTCTCAGAACATCGCCCGCATTACTATTCGTTAAATCAGCCTCTGACGCACCCTGTTGTTCTATATCAGTTTGAATGTCTTCGGCCATTATTCTCTACCTTAATTTTCCATCCGCTTAAGTAGTTTGGCTTCCTTTGAATCCGGAAACCTTTTATTCAGCGACCAGGACAGACTCTTTATGGTTTTAGTATCATTGTTTCTTTTGGCTATTAAAATATCCAGCCATAAACTTTCGGCAGTTGGCCTTGCAACTTTATTGTAGTAACGCATGTATTTTTGCGCTGACTCTATTTTTTGATCATCAAAATCAAGTTGAGCAATGGCTAACAAAGACTTACCCAGACTTGGATCAATACTGACAGCCTGTACATAATTATCGCGCGCAATTTTTATGTTCCCTTGTGTCTGTGAGCAGATACCGATATTTTCGTAGACCTGCCCTCGGCCTGAGTACACCGGGTTTTTTAATGCCACTTTGAAGTATTTAAATGCCTCATTGTATTTTTTATTAGCACATAAAAATGCACCGTAATTATTATTTATCGATGAGTCATTCGGATCTATTTCGAGTGCTTTATGAAAATATTCTTCTGCAAGTTCATTTTCATTTAAACGTCGATACAACTCAGCTATATACGAATAAGGTTTTGAGTTATCAGGATCCTGGCTAATCGCTTTTTTTAACTTAGCCAGTGATTGTTCATAACTCCCTTTAATCAGGTATGCTAACCCCAGCTCAGTGTTAATTGCCGCAGCACGCTCATAATTCTGAACTCTTGATGTGGTACAACTTGCTACAAGTAGCATGCTTATAACTAACAAACTGACCCGCATCATTACACTCTTCTCCCTGTATTCACTTGCTTGTTGTCTTTTATATCTACCATATTTACTTTTGTTTGCTCACGACGAAAACGACGTTTTGTTTTATCCATGACTTTACCGGCAAGTTGTCCACAAGCAGCATCAATATCATCACCTCGTGTCTTACGCGTTGTCGAAATAACACCTGCTTTCATTAAAATATGACGAAACTTGTCAATTGCCTGAGGCGATGAACATTTATATTTTGAATCAGGAAACGGATTAAACGGAATCAGATTAACCTTAGATGGTATATCTTTAATTAATTCAATTAATTCTCTTGCATGTTGCGGCTTATCATTAACACCATCTAACATAACGTATTCAAATGTGACCTTACGCTTATGTTCACCCTGCACATAAAACTTACATGCATTTAGTAATTGTTTGATTGGGTATTTTTTATTAATAGGTACTAATTCATTACGTAGCTCATTATTGGTAGCATGCAAGGAAACGGCTAAGGCAACATCACTCACTGCTTTTAACCTTTCAAGAGCCGGCACAACACCCGATGTGCTGATGGTAACGCGACGTTTTGATAAACCATATGCATTGTCGTCCATCATGATGTTCATTGCCGCCACAACGTTATTAAAATTAAGCAGTGGCTCACCCATCCCCATTAAAACAACATTACTAATTACACGCTGATTGCGAGGCATCACTTTCATTGCCTGATTTGCTGCCCACACCTGGCCAATAATTTCTGCGGTACTTAAATTACGGTTGAAACCTTGCTGGGCGGTTGAACAAAAACTGCATTCAAGTGCACAGCCAATCTGAGAAGAAACACATAAAGTACCACGATCATTTTCCGGAATAAAAACCGTCTCTATTGCATTACCATTTTCAAGACTGAACAGCCATTTTATGGTGCCGTCATCAGACTCTTGCTGTTCGATAATATCCGGCACGCTGACTTTAGCAATGCTGCTTAACTTTTCACGCATGGCTTTACTTAAATTGGTCATCTGATCAAAATCACTCAGGCCAAACTGATAAATCCATTTGAGCATTTGTGTGGCACGAAAAGGCTTCTCGCCTAATTCAACGAAGAAGTCAGTCATTCCCTGACGATCAAAATTTAGCAAGTTAACAATTGCTTCAGACAAACTGCTCGTACCTCAATAAAAACTCTACCTAACATGCCTGAAATAGAGCCTTAAAAACCAATAACGTTCGACAAAATGACACATTTAAAGCTGGCACGCTGTGTCGATAAACAAATACACGCTTATTACTAGAAATAAGCTATGTTATTGAAAAATAGATATTTTACCATTCAGCGGGCCCAACAAGAAACAAAACTTAATCGAAATACATCGATCATTGCGGTAAGCGCGAATAACGGCTTCAAATCCTCACAAAAGAGCACGGATTTTAACCTTTTAGCGGTGATCTAGCCAATGAATACGGGCGTTTCGTGGCGATTTGTATAGATAAAGCAAAGTCGTTTGCAATAACTAGTCGAAGTCTTTTTCGTCAATCCATGCCATCTGGATAGCTTCGAGGATTTTTTCTCCCGAGCGGTCAGGATCGTCCTCAAAATTGTCCAGAGCCATTACCCATTGGTGCAAATCAGTAAACCGAATGGTACGTGGGTCAATATCTGGATGGGCTTCGTCCAGCTCTATTGCTATATCTAAAGTGTCTGTCCAGTGTAGGCTCATATTTGTTCTCTAATCCAAAGCTTATTACCTGAGTATAATACTCAGGTATTGACTATTATTCCATTAATTTTTAAATTCATGCTTAATGATTTTCAGAAACCATATTAATAGTGTATTTAGGAATTTCGATAACAAGGTCTGTATCACCCACTACTGCCTGGCAGCTTAAACGCGAGTCTGGTTCCAGTCCCCAGGCTTTATCAAGCAAATCATCTTCAAGCTCGGTTGATTCTTCCAGCGCATCAAAACCTTCACGGATATAAACATGGCATGTTGTACAGGCACAGGACTTTTCGCAAGCATGTTCGATATCAATACCATTTTTTAACGCTGCATCACAGATAGTCACACCCGGTTCAACTTCAAACATGGCACCCTCGGGGCACATTTCTTCATGCGGTAAAAAAATTAATTTTGTCATTGTTAAATCCCGTTCTTAAAATTCATATATAGCTTAAATTCTTAACTAGCCATCAAATTCATCGACATTGTGACCTGCCATTGCTTTCTTTATATTTGAGTCCATACGTCGTGATACAAAAACTTCTGCCACTTTGTCTAACTCTTCCATAGCATTTTTAATTTCACGATCATTGCCCTTTAAATTTACTTTTATTAGATTTTCTGCGGCTGTATCAATTGCTGCTCGTTCTTCAGCTGATAGCATGTCACCATCGTCTTCTAAAGCTGCAGCCAGTGCTTCTAAAACCCGGTTCGCTTCAACTTGTTGTTCATGTAACATGCGTGCTGCAACATCTTCTTCTGCATGCTCCATTGAATCAATTAACATTTTTTCAATTTCGTTATCTGTTAAACCATAAGATGGTTTAACTTCAATGCCACTTTCGACACCAGTGGTTTCTTCACGCGCAGAAACATGGAGTAATCCATCAGCATCTACCTGAAACGTTACTCTGATACGTGCAGAACCAGCAACTAGAGGTGGAATACCTTTTAATGAAAAACGCCCAAGTGAACGACAATCTGATACCAGTTCACGTTCACCCTGAACGACATGTATCGACATGGCCGTTTGACCATCTTTATAGGTTGTAAATTCCTGAGCACGTGCAACCGGTATAGTCGTATTACGCGGAATAATCTTTTCTACCAACTCTCCCATGGTTTCCAAACCAAGTGATAATGGAACAACATCAAGTAATAACAACTCATCATCAGCTTTGTTGCCAACCAATACATCTGCCTGAATTGCAGCACCAATAGCAACAACCGTATCCGGATTAATATCAACCATCGGATTCTGTTTGAAGTATTCACCTACTTTATCACGCACTCTTAATACACGCGTTGAACCACCCACCATTACAACAGCAGTCACTTCGTCTAACTCAACTTGCGCATCACGAAGTGCTCGTCGACATGGCATAAGAGTTTTTTTGATAAGCGGATCGAGCAAACTATTTAACTGATCTCGCGTTAATTCAAGCGTCAATGTTTGCCCATCATTATCTAATGTAACTGTTGTAGATAGCTCAGTGGTTAAATCTTGTTTTGCCTGGCAGGCTGTTTTAACAATCTGGTTTTGGAATGATTTTTCCAGAGACTTATTTAATTTTAGTTCTGCTTTAATCCACTCGGAAATAACATGGTCAAAATCATCACCACCTAATGCCGTATCCCCCGCTGTTGCCAGCACCTCAAACACGCCTTTGTTCAAACGCAAGATTGATATATCAAACGTACCGCCACCAAGGTCATAAACAGCGATAACACCATCAGAACCTTTGTCTAAACCATAGGCGACAGCTGCTGCAGTTGGTTCGTTTAACAAGCGCAAAACATTTAGGCCTGCTAACTTTGCTGCATCCTTAGTTGCCTGACGTTGCGCATCGTCAAAATAAGCTGGTACGGTAATAACAGCACCTGTTAATTCATCACCTAAAGTTTGCTCTGCGCGTTCTTTTAGTACTGATAAAATCTCTGCCGAAACTTCAATTGCACTGACATCGCCAGCTTGAGTATGAATACGAGGCACACTTGAATCTGTTTCAACGAACTCATAATGTAAAGGGCTTTCTTTAGATTTAATATCATCCAGACTGCGCCCCATGTAGCGCTTAACTGAACTTAAGGTACTCAATGGATCGGATATTTTATGTGGAACTGCCTCGTCACCAACAATAATCTGTTTATCTTTTGCATAATAAACAACAGATGAGAGCAACTCTTTACCATTAATATCAGGCAGTATTGCTGCCTGACCACTACGAACGGATGCAACAAGTGAATTAGTTGTACCAAGATCAATCCCAACCGCAAGCTTGCGCTCATGCGGTTTTGATGACTGTCCTGGTTCGCTGATCTGGATAAGTGCCATAAGAAATAATTTAGTTTAAATTTTGTAGTGTTATTTTACTACAAACTATCCATTAACTCTTCTTCAATAATCTCGGATTCATGCTGTAACTTGTCTAAAAACTGCAGTTCATGCATTAACTGGCTAGCCTTATCCAGATCAGCATTATCTGGTGTATTTAACTGTTCAGCGAGTTTAGTCAAGATTGCTTTCTTACTCGTTTTTAACTCAGCTAATATTTTATCTAGAGCAGCTTCTGGATCAGGATTCGATTTTACTTCTGACAAGCCTTCACGTAATTCCATTTGCTGCATTAAGAACATGGGATCCATCACAGGATTTGCCTGATCATCAAATACAATACCCTGTAGCTCAATAATATAACGCGCACGACGTTGTGGTGACTTTAAAACCTGATAGGCCTCATTAATTTGTGCTGCACGTTGAACCGATATGCGTTTTTCCTGATCTGACGCGTTTGCAAATCGATCAGGATGGACTGTTTGCTGCAATGAACGAAAATTATCAGATAAATTTTTAGAATCGATGTCAAAAGTAACATCTAAAGAAAAAAGCTCAAAATAGTTTTGAGTTAAACCAATACTCTCCGACGAAGTCATTTACAAACCCTGAAATAAACGTTTTACTAAACTGTAAAACTTTCACCACAACCACAACTGTCTTTTACATTGGGGTTATTGAATTGAAAACCTTCGTTCAGCCCTTCTTTTGCGTAGTCGAGTTCAGTGCCAGCTAAATAAATAAGACTTTTTTTGTCGACAATAACTTTCACACCATTTGATTCAAACACTTCATCGGTATCTTCAATACTGTCAGCAAATTCCATAACATAAGCCATACCAGAGCAACCAGTCGTTTTAACACCTAAACGAAGTGCAACGCCCTTACCACGGTTTTCGAAAAAGGCTTTTACATGCTCAGCTGCTTTTTCAGTTAAGGTAATACTCATGCTACTAACTACTGCTTATTTCTGTTTTGATTTGTAGTCTTCTACTGCTGCTTTAATTGCATCTTCTGCTAAAACAGAGCAATGAACTTTTACAGGTGGTAACTCTAACTCTTCTGCAATTTCAGAGTTTTTAATTTGAGAAGCTTCATCAAGTGTTTTGCCTTTAACCCATTCGGTTAACAATGAACTTGACGCAATAGCTGAGCCACAACCATAAGTTTTAAATTTTGCATCTTCGATAACACCATTATCGCCTACTTTAATTTGTAAACGCATAACATCACCACATGCTGGCGCACCAACCATACCTGTGCCAACATCGTTTTCATCTTTATCCATGCTGCCTACGTTACGTGGATTTTCGTAATGATCTATAACTTTTTCACCGTATGACATGATAATTTCTCCTACAACTCGTATCTCAGATTAAACTTGCGTAATTAATGTGCTGCCCACTGGATAGCACTGATATCGATACCATCTTTATACATTTCCCATAAAGGTGATAAGTCACGCAGTTTTGTAATGTTTTCT
>Ga0316207_10005793_pt1 | contig 10080 bp, 11 predicted proteins | sample 6weekpyrite_MG_FD_204943 | JGI IMG/M metagenome (GOLD analysis project Ga0316207, IMG submission 204943) | Microbial mat bacterial communities from mineral coupon in-situ incubated in ocean water Damariscotta River, Maine, United States -... | ecosystem: Environmental > Aquatic > Marine >...
AGTACCGGCTTTGATATCGGGTAAAAAGATTGTTATTTCCACCGGTACAAAAACCTTACAAGACCAACTTTTCCACCGTGACATTCCAACCGTTAGAGAGGCACTCAATATATCTGTCTCGATCGCCCTGCTTAAAGGGCGTGCAAATTATTTGTGCTTACACCGACTTGAATTGGCGGGGGAGAAATCACGGTTTAAGAAACCCGCATTAAGGGCACAGTGGCAACAGGTACGTGATTGGCAAGTGCAAACCAACAGTGGTGATATTGCCGAGTGTAGTGTGTTGTCAGAAGATGCAATGATTTGGCCAGCGGTAACTGCCAATGCAGATAATTGTTTAGGACAAGATTGTCCATCATATAGTGACTGCTTTATGTTTAAAGCACGCAAGCGCGCACAACAAGCCGACATTGTTGTCGTGAACCATCACTTGCTATTAGCAGACATGGCTTTGCGTGATGATGGTGTGGGTGAAGTGCTGCCAGCCGCTAATGCCTTTATTATTGATGAGGCACACCAACTACCTGAAGCCGCAGCACAGTTTTTTGGTTTGCGCCTAAGTAGTCGTCAACTTAATGAATTAGCCAATGATGCGATTGCCGAGCATTTAAAACACGCTAAAGAACATAAGATGATTAATACCGCCGCACAAGACTTACAAAAGGCCACTGCCGATCTTAGGTTGGCATTAGGTAATTCATCGCAACGCGGCAGTTGGCAAGCACTGCAAAAACAAGACAAATTAACAGATGCTATAGAAGAACTCGCTGAAAAGATTTCTGGTTTAGAAGATGCCTTAGAACCAACAGCAGAGCGCGAGCGTGGTTTAGAACATTGTTTTAAGCGTGCGCAGGCATTTAGTTTGTTATTGCCGCAATTAACAGGAAAGCCACCTGAAGATTCAGTGCAGTGGTTTGAAACCCATCGACGTAGCTTTAGTTTTCATTTAACACCAATGGAAGTCTCGGATACCTTCGACAGTCATATTAAATCAAGCAGTGCTGCATGGATATTCAGTTCAGCGACCTTGGCAGTGGGCGATAACTTTGCGCATTTTTCAAATCGCATGGGGTTGGGTGAGCCAGTAACACACCGTTGGGATAGTCCGTTCGATTTTGCAAAACAAGCACTCATGTATATTCCGACGGCGATGCCTGAACCTAATTCATATGAATACACACAAGCGGTTATTGAAAAAGCCTTGCCCGTGATTGAAGCAAGTACGGGAGGGGTGTTTATTTTATTTACCAGTCATCGCGCCTTGCAAGAAGCAGAACGCTTACTTGACCAGCGCACCGATCATCCTTTGTTTGTACAAGGCAGTATGCCGCGTAGCGAATTGCTGACAAAATTCCGCGAACATGGCCAAGGCGTGTTGCTGGGAACAGCGAGTTTCTGGGAAGGTATCGACGTAAGGGGCGAAGCATTAACCTGCGTGATTATTGATAAACTCCCATTTGCCAGTCCGGATGATCCTGTTTTAAAAGCGCGTATTGATGCGATGCGTAAAGAAGGTCAAAATCCATTCATGACTGTTCAATTACCCTCTGCGGTATTAAGCCTCAAGCAAGGTGCAGGACGATTGATTCGTGACAGTGATGATTATGGTGTATTGATGTTGTGTGATCCACGACTCTATTCAAAATCTTATGGGCGATTATTTTTAAAAAGTATGCCGGCGATGCCAATCACGCGTGAGCAGCAAGATGTAAATAGCTTTTTTCAGCGCAACACGGAACAACCCGCGACGACTGAGAGTATTGAGGCTCAATTATGAAGATACTGGCCATTGATACATCGACCGAAGCGTGTTCAGCCGCAATACTCAATGATGGTGAAGTAGTACAGCGTTACCAAGTTGCACCACGTCAACATGCGGATTTAATTCTAGGCATGTGCGATGAACTATTATCTGAAACGAATACAAAATTAACTGAGCTTGATGCTATTGCCTTTGGGCGTGGTCCCGGTGCTTTTACCGGCGTACGTATTGCAACGGGTGTGGTGCAAGGTATTGCCTTTGCGCATAACCTACCCGTTGTACCGGTTTCATCATTGGCTGCAATGGCGTTTGCAGAATGGCATGAACAGGGTGCCGAAAAAGTAATGACGGCTATTGACGCACGTATGGATGAAGTTTACTGGGCATGTTATGAATGCAGCAGTACGGGTATTAATGAGGTTATTAATGAGCAAGTCTGTCCACCTGAACAAGTACCGTTACCAGAGAATGACGGATGGCTAGGGATTGGTAGTGGTTGGGATACTTATCAAAAACAACTTTCCGTACTAGCAGGAAAGCAGCTTACTAAAAGTGACGGTTCGACCTTCCCTCAAGCAAAATATATCGCTATGCTGGCAGCACAGTCAGTTGCGAAGGGCGATACTTTTGTCGCAGCAGAAGCAATACCCGTTTATTTACGCGATAACGTTGCAAAGAAGAAAGCGGAGCAACGAAAGTAAAAACTAATTAAAGGGAAAAGAAATGCTAAGGAAGCTTGTTTTGCTCACCATGTTGTTAACTGCAATCACTGCTAATGCAGCTGAATCCGCTTCAATATTTGTTGCTGAGAAAGAAGCTGACTTCGATACCACCTACCAAGCTGTTTATAAATCCCTTGAAGCCAATAAATTCTTTGTCGTCTTCGAACCTGATATCGGTGCCAACCTAAAACGCTTCGGAAAAAACTGGGGCGACGACTATAACCAAAATAAGTTAGAACGCATTAAAAGCATGGTGTTCTGTAATGGTTGGTATGCCAATAAAGTCAGCAATGTCGATCCCGATATGTTGGCACTTTGCCCACTTCACATTACCATGACGCATAAACAGGGTATAACCAAGGTGCTCTTTGTTAGACCTGATTTTGTTGCCAAAGGCAGCAAGGCTAAAACGGTGGTAATGGAAATAACAGACGGCGTGATTGAGGCAATAAAACAGGGGATGAAATAATCCTTTATGCTAGCTGTTTTAGGCACAATATCAATCCGTTGAAATTGCTATAGTCATGATATTAAATGGATTTAAGACAAAATCAAGATGTTTATTCGGCCTAAAAGATAAACGGAAACTCATCTTTTAGGCCTACTACTTATAGTTATAGCGGGCTTGGAAGTATCGAGACGTAACTCAAAAGCAACATAGCAGTATAAGAAAAAGGCTGACAATAAAAACATCCTAGAGATGGCAAGGAAAGCGACAAAAAAATGATAATGTAAAGCGACGCGGAGCGAGTGACACATAGCTAGCTGATGTGTACATCGCCAGACGACGCTTTAGCTGCAACCTTTAATGCCATATTTAGTGCGTTCTAAAAAGGAAATACATTGAAGCAAAATTACTGCACGCATGATGGAGAGAAGTCGTTGATATATTCGTCACGCATAACAATTCGCTGCACGCGACATGCTGCGCATGCGCATGAGCTCACAAGTTATGCACTAAGGAGAGCCAATGTCTGATCAAGTTTTAAAGCTGATTCCTGAAGACAAAAACTTTCTTCCTGATAGTGAGGCAGCAGAGAAAGCTAGCGCGTTGCTAGAGGATTTTTTTCCAGATGGCGAGCAGGCTGAGATAGAGTTCTCTGACTCAGTAAAATTCATAGATGGTGGTGAAAATCTTGAAAGGATTATATGCTCGTTCTGCAATAAAACCACAGAAATCAATTCTTTTCAGGAAAATGATGTAGGTACTGCTTGGTGGTACGAAGTGGACGAAATATTATCAGGCAATCCTGATTTGAATACTTTAGAGGTAAAAATGCCTTGTTGCAGTCAATTGAGCAAAATTCAAGACATCGATTTCTCAGGTGCAGCAGGTTTTTCAAAATTTGAGCTTTGCATATGGAATCCATATTCTGATAACGGGATATCAGAAGAGCAGTTGTCAGAATTAGAGAATTTGCTTGGTTGTAAACTTAGGCAAATATGGGCGCACTATTGATTATCGTGCATAACAAGGCGCGCCACATTGGACGCCAAACCGCGGCTTTCGCCGCGCTTATTGGCGCCAGTGCGCTTAAACGTTATGCGTAATATTTAGGGTATGAGTAATAAAACTAAAAAATGGGTTGGGAAAATCTTCATACTGCTTGCATTATCTCCAATCAAATTGGCTCTAGCGCAGGCGTCGTGGTGGTTTGTGGTTGCAGTGCTTCTTATGGTTGGTGTTTATTTGCTGCTTAATTCAAATTCGCAAGAGATTGAAAATGAGAGCTAAAATAAAAATACACATGGTTAAAACACATGCGCAAACGCATAACAAATCACTCGGCATGGACGCGCTGACGCGCGCCCGCCAGCTCAACCGTTATATGGCATAAGGAATTGAGTCGTAATGTTTGGGAATGGTAGGTATACATTGTTGGCCTTACTTATTGTGCTTTCAATAGTGTGCCCAATATTTATTTCCTCAACGGGAATGATTGATACTGTAATTGGATTAGTATTATATGGAATTTTACTGCCTTCTTGCCCATTTATATTTCTCGCGGCCTTGTCCTTAAAAAAGGAAGGTAATGATTATAAATATAAAAGGGCTGCTATTTTAGGTGCCATGCAAGGTGCGCTGATTGCAATCTTTGTTCCATATGCATTAATTTGGTATAGCGTAATCACGTACACTGGTGGTGGTGCAAATATTGGTTTGGCATTATTGGCTTTGGCAATGCCCTTATATTTACCAATAGCAATGCGTGCAGGCTGGTCTTTAGGTGCAAAAAAATAATGCCATATAACAAATCACTCCATCGGACGCACTTGTCTGTCACGCCTTTTGCGGAGCAAAAGCCTTGCCAGCCTGCGTTCGCCGCTGAGCTCAACCGTTAGCCGTACAAAAGGAGGTATCACAAATGATAGAACCAAAAAGCTCGTTTCCCGTGTTTATCGTTAAAGATCTCGATGCAGCAAAATCCTTCTACACAGAGAACTTTGACTTTGATGTTGTTTTCTCTGGTGATTGGTATATTCACCTAGTTTCAAGTACGGGTGTTCAGGTTGGTTTTATGTTGCCAGAACAACCCACACAACCACCAATGTTTCAAAAACCACACTCTGGCGAAGGAGTCATTTTCAGCTTGGAAGTGGAGGATGCAGATGCTGCATTCGCCGTAGCTAAATCTAAATTGCTTAATATTGCACTTGAACTGCGGTCTGAGGATTGGGGCCAGCGACACTTCTGTATTCAGGACCCGAACGGAATCTATTTGGATATTGTTCAATCTTTTGAGCCTACCGAAGAGTATCAGAGTGATTATGTCTCGGAACAATAAACTCAAAGCACAGGTCGGCTAACAAGGTGGTCAACAACGCTCACTATCGTTCGCTAGGACAGCCTACGCTGCGCTCCGGCTGCCCGTTACCACAACGTTATAAGGCTAGATAAGCATGAGTGATGAAGGAAAGTTTATTGAGTGTGATACGCACGGAAAGCAACAAGCAACATATGTGTGTCAGCATATCCTGCAAAGCCTTCAAGATGGAAAGCTTAGAGGGTTTTGGTCTGCGAAGCCTGAGATAGGAGATGAACGCCCAGATTCATGGTGTACTGCTTGTGAAGAAAAAGTGAATAGCACAGGTGGTGAATGGAATGATGAATCTGAGGAATTCGCTGGTGTAAGTCTATTGTGCGGTGCATGCTATGACCGTGCAAAAGAAATGAATAGAAAAAACTAATTATGGAGCAAGAGCCTTATAACAAATCACTCCATCGGTCGCACTTGTCTGTCACGCCTTTTGCGGAGCAAAAGCCTTGCCAGCCTGCGTTCGCCGCTGAGCTCAACCGTTAATGTTCGTTCCCGTACGATTTTATCATTCTCATCAACGGCACAGATAGAAAAGGAATTTTTAGCCAAATCGATGCCTATTCGTTTAATATTCATAGTGGATCTCCTTGTTGCAATGTTGTTTCGCAAACTCATTGTCACCAGACTATTATCGTCTGGCAACAAGGAGGTCCATGTCATTCGTTAGATTGCTATGGAAAGATAAATGATCAATTTTATAACTCCAAATTCATTTAAACTCTATTGCACGCTATTTAATGGTTTAGTTATGTTGGCATACGGTTACATAAGCAAGGTTATTGCGCCAAGGTTAGTTCTCGAATTAGAGCCAGAACTATTAACCTTTACTGCAACTGAAATGGCTCCAAACATGGCAGAAGCAATGGAATCAATGCCAAATATGGAAACATTAATAAAATTAGCAAACCATATAACAATAACAACAGTGGTTATTTCAGTTGTGGTTGCTTATTTGTTGGCGTGTGTAGTGGCTTTGTTTGTTGAATTTAAGCAATCTAACAAATCGCTCAAGGCAGTGGACGCGCTAAAGCGCGCCCCTTAGCTCAACCGTTATGTGCAGAAGGGAATGTGATCATGGTAGATAGCTATCCATTACGAGTTAGGGAAAACATACTTCCATTGTCTGTCTCTGGAACATTACCAAAGGCATTCAAGGAATGGTATTTCACTGACTACACAATAGATCACGAAGCACCAATAGAAGATTGCCAGCTATGTAATCAAGAACAGCTAAGGTATCACTTCGAGATTAGAAACTCGCATACAAACCACACACTAATGGTGGGTTCTCAGTGTATATTGAAATTCCAGCTTCAAGTTTTCGAAAATGGGCGAGTGCTGGATGAGGGTGCTACGAAGAAGAAACTCGACTCTCTCATGATGCAAATGAGGCTAGAGTCATGCATTAAGGCATTAGACAGGTTAGCTGAGACCGAAAACAATGACATATTGAGCAATGCCTTAACATACTACAAAAAGAATAAATACTTAACACCAAAGCAAGCCTTCGTAGTTTTGTGGCGTTTAAAAAAGCACAAAATCGACCACAGCCCATCATTTTTCAAAGTCAGCTTAAAAAGAGATAAGTACAAACGAGATTTGCAGTTAATGGAAGAAAGCAGGGTTCATATAATCTGGCCAGCTTTAACCTCTAGCCAACGGAAAATTGCTGAAAAATATGGCCACACAGTACCAACAAACACATAACAATACGATTTAGGTAAAAAATCATCATGAAACTGGAGTCAATCAAATTAAAGAATTTCAGAGGGTACAAAACAGAAAGAAGTATTCCTATATCTAATTTGACAGCATTTATTGGAAAAAATGATGCTGGTAAATCATCTGTGTTTGAAGCGCTTGAAATATTTTTTAATAATAAATTAGTAAAGTGCGAAAAAGACGATCTAAATATTGAGGCTGACAATAACAAAATTGAAATAAGCTGTGTTTTCTCAGATCTGCCGAATGAACTAGTGATTGATGCCGCTCACCCTACATCGCTCAGCGATGAATATCTGCTTAATTCAGATGATAAATTGGAAATCAAAAAAGTGTTTGCTGCAACAGCAGCAAATCCTAGTGCAAAAACTTATATCATCTGTAACCATCCGGGTCATGCGTCAGTAAGAGATCTATTAGCATTAAAGAGGGCGCAACTTATTGCTAGAGCAAATGAATTAGATGTTCCAACGCAGGATTATAACGGAACTATTAACTCTTCTATTCGACAAGCTATACGAAACAACATTCAAGACCTGCAACTTTCATTAACGCCGCTTTTGGTAGATAAAGAAGATACAAAAAAGGTATATGATTCTATAGAGAGTTATTTACCAATATTTGCCCTTTTTCAGTCTGACAGAAAAAGTAAGGATGATGACAAAGAAGTTACAGATCCGATGCAGATTGCAGTTAAGGAAGCATTGAGTGAGCTTGGCGCTGAAATTGAACATATAAAACAAGAAGTGAGAAATAGGGCAATCGAAACAGCGAATCGAACATTAGAAAAACTACATGAAATGTCACCGGAGTTGGCTGAACAGCTGATTCCGGAATTTAAAAGTGATCCTAAGTTTGATTCACAATTCAAGCTTTCCATTAAATCTGAAGATAACATATCTGTTAACAAAAGAGGCAGCGGTGTAAGGCGACTCATATTATTAAATTTCTTTAGGGCTGAAGCAGAAAGGAGACGATCTGCTCACACTGGAAATCACATAATATTTGCTTTTGAAGAACCCGAAACATCACAACACCCAGATCATCAAGAAATGCTCATGAATGCGTTCATTGAGTTATCTATCACTCCTAACAGTCAAATTCTATTAACTACACATACACCAGCTTTAGCAGGGTTACTTCCTTTAGATAGTCTGCGTTTTATTGAGAAACATGGAAATGATAGAACTGTCGGAATGGGAACGGAAGAAGTATTTGAGAAAATAGCAGATACGCTTGGGGTTCTTCCTGACCCAATACCTAAAAATGCAACAGCCTTATTACTGTGCGAGGGAAAAGGTGATGTATGTTTCCTGAATCATACTGCTGATAAATTAAAAGAAGGTGGTCATATTCAGGATACGTTTCAAGATAAGAGAATTGCAATTGTGCCAATAGGAGGTTGCGGTAATATTAAACATTGGAAAACACTTCAGCTAGCAGAACAATTTAATATTCCTTATTCTGTGTTATTGGATTCAGACTTGGGTACAAGTGAGCACCAGCAAAATATTGATAAAATATCCGAACTACAACAAGATGGCATAAAAGCATACTTAACCAAGAAAAGAGAACCAGAAAACTATATTCATTTGGATTGTCTGCAACTACCAGCTGGGAGTGCTTTTACATTTTCAGATACAGATGATGCAAAAGACATGATTGCCAGAGAGAAAGGAACAAGAAAATCAAATGTTCTGGAGGACTATTGGTTGCTGATGACAATAGATCAGATACGTGAAGTCGAATATTACTCAGAGAATGGTACAGATAAATATGAATTTACTGAGATGTTTAACGATTTCCTCAGCTTGGTTGATTAGCCATACACATAACAACGCGCTCGTACGGACGCTCCTTATGTCGCGCCGCACAGCTTAAACGTTAAATCGTTCTTAGGAATACAATGGATTGGTTAGAACAATACATAGAAATTAAAAATGATTTCCCAAGACTTGATTGGGAAAATATCTATAAATACACTGATGATCATTTTAAGGATGCTAACCAAAATGAGTTGTGGTGTGATATTTCTAATGAATGGATGAAAAGAGTTCAGAAAACTCTTGGTTCGGAGTATCACAAGAACGAAACAGATAATTTTCTTGTTATTTCTTCTAGAGGTGAAAAATATTCAACATTACTCCTGGAATTTATGGAGCGCTCAAGAAATAATATCTTAAAACATTTGAATGGTATTGCATCAGATGAAGGGTACGGAAAACATATAATATTTAACTTTAAAGATATTGATACTTATTACTCATATGTATCACATTATTATCCTGAGAGTGGTGAATTTGGATTAAGTTCTGGAATGTACATTAACAGAGGTTATGGGCACTTTGTTCTTGCCGAAGAAGATCAAAGCTATGCTGAAACTATTACCTCACATGAACTAACTCATGCCTTGCTAGACCATATACCAATACCTCTTTGGTTAAATGAAGGAATGGCAGTTAATATGGAAAACATCCTGACTAATTCTGCGCCTTTAAGAATGGAAAATGAAATGTATGAAAGGCACAAGAAATTCTGGAATAATGAAACTATACAGGAATTTTGGTCAGGAGAGTCATTTAGTCGTCCTGATGAAGGCATGGAATTAAGTTATCATCTTGCCCAGTTAGCTGTGTTTTCACTTTCACAAGATTATAAAGTGTTTAAAAATTTCACAAATAGTGCTCATTTTGATGATGCCGGTGAAAAATCCGCCCAAGAAAACTATGGGGGCAGTTTGGGGGCGTTAATTTCACAATATTTTGGTGAAGGTGAGTGGATGCCCAAACCAGAAATATGGGAGCAGAAGCGCTCTAACAAATCACTCGGCTCGGACGCGCCAACTCAACTGTTAGGATGACAAGAAGTTATTTATATGAAGGTATAATATTTAAAGGTAAATAATCTATGAAAATACAATATTTAGTGGTAGCTATGACCTTATCTTTGACGTCGTTCTCATCTATTGCGGGTGAAAAATTGACTGGTGACCAGATAAAATCTCTTTTTTCTGACAAAACATATGATATTGAAAAAGTGGATGTTGATAAAAACA
>Ga0316207_10005794_pt1 | contig 10075 bp, 13 predicted proteins | sample 6weekpyrite_MG_FD_204943 | JGI IMG/M metagenome (GOLD analysis project Ga0316207, IMG submission 204943) | Microbial mat bacterial communities from mineral coupon in-situ incubated in ocean water Damariscotta River, Maine, United States -... | ecosystem: Environmental > Aquatic > Marine >...
ACCAAAAGGACGTTTGACATTATCCATGTCAGCAAATGCAGCTGCTGAAAATGAATTGTTGCATTTTTTGGATGCGATTGATAAAGCCGCATAGATAAATTCGCTCATTTTTATGCAACACTAGGGTATATCAAAAATATGGACCGCCCGATGTACTGCAGCTAAAAGAAATAACTAATCCAGTTCCTGCCGAAAATGAAGTGCTCATAAAAGTTCATGCTACCACCGTTAATCGAACCGATTCTGCTACCATCCGGGCGATACCTTTTTTCGCCAGAATGATTACCGGCCTATTCAAGCCAAAAAAACAAACTCCGGGAACCGAGTTTGCTGGCGAAATTGAAGTAATTGGCAATAACGTAAATTCGCTTAAAGTGGGTGACAAGGTGTTTGGTTTTAATGATGATGGCGCACAATCTCACGCTCAGTTTCTGGCAATAAACCAGGATTATGTCGCAATAATGCCGGAGAATCTTTCTTACACACAGGCAGCGGCAAGTACTGAAGGCACACATTACGCCTATAATTTTATTAACAAAATAAAATTGGAAAAAGGTCAGTCTGTACTTGTCAATGGCGCAACCGGTGCTATCGGTTCAGCGGCGGTGCAATTGTTAAGCTATTTTGAAATTAAAATTACCGCAACCAGCGCGATAAAAAATACAGAATTGGTGAAATCATTGGGCGCTGATCGAGTGATTGATTATACCCAAGAAGATTTCACTAAAGACGATCAAAGCTATCATTACGTTTTCGATACGGTGGGCAAAAGCTCTTTTTTTAAATGTAAAAAATTGCTAAAACCTGGTGGCATTTATATATCATCGGACCTGGGCTTTTTATGGCAAAATATTTACCTGCCACTTATCACTCCCATGTTAAAAGCAGTTCTCGAAAACAAGAAAACAGTCACTCCATTTCCAAAAGATATTCCAGCAACTTTAACGCTTGTAAAAAAACTCATTGAGCAAGGAAAGTTTAAAGCGGTTATTGATCGCGAATATCCATTGGAACAAATCATTGATGCCTATCGATATGTAGAGAAAGGCCACAAGACGGGCAATGTGGTAATCAGAGTAAAATAGCGTCTACGTAGCCCGAAAGCTAATCCGGGAGAATAGTGGGTAGAGATATATTTACCGCAATATAGTTCTGATTATTTGTAATTTAGTTTTGGTGGGTGAAATATTAATCAGTGATAAACTTCCCGCAATGCAGCAACATACTTTTATTTGCAGGCTAGAAGTTGTTAAATATTGTCTGGGCATCACCGATGTGATATTTATATTTGTGATCAAAATAGCATGGTTGTTGATGTTACAAATCCATCGATATACAGAAACATATCACGGAAGGGCACACAATGGATTTTGCGAGTAAAATTAATGGCAGCACGAGCAAAAAACATGCTACGTCTATTTTTGCTGCTCCATCATCGATTTTTGTTTATCCTCAGAAGACTTCGCAGGCCATCATTCAAAAAAAACTCAGCATTGGTCAGGAAGATGATTATTATGAACGAGAGGCTGATCGTGTGGCTGATCAGGTCATGAGTATCACTGATCACACAAATCTATTTTCTGAAACAACAAAAAATAAAGTTCAAACAAAGACAGCTTTGTTGCAGAAAAAATGTGCCGCCTGTGCTAATGAATTTCAGAATGCCAACATGCAAGAACGGTCAGTTATTCATGATAATCTTTGCACCGCAGGTAAGGCGGGAGTATCGCAATCCATATCGAAGCCATTGTCAGTGTCTATCACTCCAATATTGCAAACCAAAACACACACAAGTGCTGTACCTTATGTTTCCACTCATACAGAAAATGCAATTTCCGGCATACAAGGCAGGGGACGTGCGTTGGATAGTAACGAACGTGGTTTTTTTGAACCACGCTTTGGAAAAGACTTTAGTCATGTTCGTGTTCATACCGATTCACAGACAGGTCAAATAGCCAGGCAAATAAATGCGCGAGCTTTTACCTTAGGCCGGGATATTGTGTTTGCCCCCGGTCAGTATCAGACCAATACAAACGTCAGCAAACGGCTTATGGCCCACGAGTTAACCCATGTCGTCCAACAAGTGGGCAATGCAACGACACAACAAAGACAGATCCAACGGGTTAGCTGGAATGTGGATGAAGGTGCTTGTACCATCACCGGAAATTTTGATGCTGGCTGCGTTATGATTGGTACCAGTTCAGAAGCATGGACCGAACCACGAAAAGAAGCCTTTCTCAGAAGTCTGGAAACCGTCATTGAGAGCAGTTTTAACGCAAACACTTATGCCATTACACCCGCGTCGCCGCGACAATCTACTAATGCATTACAGAATTTAGCAGAAGAGTATCTGGGTTTTGATTACAGTTGTCCGTGTACAGGTGGATTTTCATCACGGGTAGCCCTGACTGCACACGAAAGTCCGGCAACGCGCAGAAGCGGCGGAGACTGGAACGTCATTGTTCAGCCCAACAGTTCGGGAAGCAATATACAATCTAATTCCCCCACGGAAGAAACAGGCAGCAGACTTGGCCGCCTTGATGAACAGGATGTCAACATGCGTTCAGATGTTAGTCAAATTCCTGCGGTACATGAATTCGGGCATTCATTGGGATTACAGCACCCTGGCCGCAATGTACCCGGTGCCAGTGAATATGGTCATGTTGGTCTGGATGAACATGGTCGACCGGTTGCCGGAAATGTGGATCTTATGGGCGAAGGCATGGGACTCAGGCCATTTTATTTTAATCGCTGGATTGCTGAACTGAATCGCCGTTATTCCGGTTGTAATTATCGGATAACGTGATTTTGTATTTGCCGTAAAGTTTATAAAATTTGATGCTGACAAGAAATTTAGTCTGGCAACATACAAGAAAAAATATTGAGGCTTAGCTTACGTGTAAGTATGGAAAAAAACATGCACACTACAAACCTTATCCCCATTGGTCGCAATATCTCAAAATTGCTTTATTTAAAATCAGAACCTGTCTTCGATTGCTCAACAAGTGTAAACTGTAACTATCTGGTGTAAGTCGAAAAAACAAAAATAAGTTATTAGGAATTACATATGTTCAAGCAGCTTTGCATTAGCAGTTTGCTTATTCTTTTTGGGATAACAGTTTGTTCATGTTCTGATTCTGATTCGGTTGCATCGGATGTATGTGAAAATTATCCGTCCATCGAAACATCTGAATACGTATTACCTTTTCCCGTGGGAAAATCGTAAAAGTTAAAACAAGCTAATTGTGGCTCAATAAGTCATACCGAAAACCTGAAATACGCATACGATATTTTTATCAATGAAGGTGAGACGATCACTGCGTCTCGTACTGGTTCGGTTTGGGGAATAAGGGAGGATGCGCCAGATGGACCAGGTAACTGGGATCAAATTAATTACGTAGTTATCGATCACCTTGATGGCACACTTGGAAGATACATGCATATCAAAAACAATTGTGCCTTGGTCATACGCGGTGATGTTGTTGAAAGAGGTCAGCCTATAGCCATTAGTGGTAACTCTGGAGTGCCTTCCGGTGTCGCAACACTTCACTTTGATGTGATGAAACCAAATGAGGATGGTTCTTTTAATATAACGGTTCCTGTCACATTTATAAACGCTGATTCACCTGCACCCACACCAACAGGGCTTGATGTAAATGTCACGTATATTGCATTAGCATATTAAAGCGTGATGGAGCAGAGAAGGGCGATGAGATAATATTGGTTTTGCCTGTATTAAGGAATCAGTAAAAATACAGATATTTTTTATTTTATGGATTTAGTTGAATCTACCCTAAGGTTGCATAAAAAATAAGGGTCTATTTAATATATGGTCTCCACCATTCCTGACGACCATTTACCTTTCCAGGATTGACAACTTCTCCAATTTTAGGTGTAAAATAATCAATATCCGATTGGTTGGCCGCAATCAAAAACCGTTCAATCGGTTCGTACCAATGAAACAATCCTAGATCAAATGTACCCCAGCCACTAGGCACCATCACTTTACCCCTTACAGCTTGGTGTGCTTCAACTGCCTGTTCGGGAGTGTAATGCACTTCCATCTGACCTTTTAAATTACTGTAGGCTCCAATCTCAAAAAAAGTCACATCGAAAGGTCCTAGTCGTTTACCTACTTCGTGGATACCCTCAAACCAGCCAGAGTCTCCGCTGAGGTATAGATTTTGTTTTTTTCCTTGAATACCATAAGAGGCCCAAAGTGTTTTATTTTTGTCAAAAACACCACGCTCGGAAGTGTGTTTGGCCGGTGCTGCAGTAATCTTTAAATCATCAATGAATTTTACTTGCCACCAGTCAAGTTCGAATATTTTTTTATGCGATACTCCCCATTCCTCCAGCGTTTTCCCCACGGCCAAAGGTACGATGAAGTACCTGGTCTTGGGAATTAATGCTTTTATTGAATCCTCATCCAGGTGATCGGGATGATTATGAGATATCAATACTACATCAACCATTGGCAGGCTGTCAGTTGATGCAAGTGTTTTAGAATAACGTATAGGACTCAGCCATCCAAAGTTGCCCGCTCGTTGTGAGAACATGGGATCGGTCAGAATGACTTTGTCGTCAATTCTAATAATAAAACTTGTGTGCCCCAGCCAGGCGAATTGTAAGTCTCGCTGCTCACTCCATTGAGAAATATCAAATGGCTCCACAGGCAATTGGGAATTGGGTATAAATCCTTTCGGTTTATTAAAGAAATAATTCCAAAGCATTTTCATACTTGGCCCCCATTTAACATCTGGTACCTGTTCTGGATTCTTAAAGTTTTTCCCATCCCATTGCGGACTTTGTGAGATGCGTTGCTGTCGATTCAAATCAGCAGTATTTGTAGTGGTGCACCCAAACAAGAAAATCAGCACAAGAAATAATCCATTAGGGAAAATGTAATTCATTACTGGCCTCATTTCTTATGGTACTCAACTTTTATTCCAGGCATGTTCTGCGTTTGTTCTACAGCTTTGGTAAATCCCAGATGTAATGGATTTTGTGAAGTTTGTTTGCGAGTTTGTATTGGCTGAGATGAATCTGAACTCTTCACAAATGCTTTCATTGCCAGTCCCCGTTGCTGCACTCATCAGCTTGCTGACGCAGTTTTCCTAGTAGTTTTAGTCTATTGTTACTTATATTTTAGTGTGGATTGATAGTCAGTCCAGGCAAGTTGGCTATAAAAGAATCTGAATGATTATTTATCGAGATTAATTTTGGGTAATAGCTTAAGCATTTTTTCAAATCCAAAGCAGATGAGGTGAACGAACGGTTAATATAAGATATTTTGTTGTTGTAACTTTTATGTCGCAAGTTTTTCAATCAGGTAATCAATACATACCCGTATCTTCGGCGCGAGGTATTGTCCTGCAGGGTAGATGGCGTAAATGGCGCTGTCGGTCATCGTGGGTAAACTGACTTCGTAGTCTGTCAGCACGGGTTGCAGTAATCCTTGTTGAATATCTTCACCAACATACCAGGTGGGTAGTGCTGCAATCCCCAGATCGGATAACATGGCATTGTACAAGGCTCCGCCGGTATTAGATTGAAAATTTCCACTGACGGTTATATTTTCTATCGCCTTATCTTTGCGAAATTGCCAGGTATTGCTATTGTAAACTTTTTTATTAACGATGCAGTTGTGTTGTGACAAATCCTCTGGCACCTTGGGCGTCCCATATTGTTCGAGGTATTTGGGGCTTGCGCAAACGATAAAGCGATTGTCGGCCAGCTTACGTGCGACAATTGATGAATCTTCCAGCTTGCCAATGCGAATTGCCATATCAATTCGTTCCTCCACCAGATCTATCATGCGATCTTCCAGTACCAGGTCTATTTTTAGCTCAGGATACTTCGCCAGAAACGCCGGCATTAAAGGCACGATATTGCGTTCACCAAAAGGAATCGCAACGTTAATACGTAGCAATCCTCTGGGTTGTTCCTGTAGCTGGCAAATTGCGAGATGAGCCGCATCGAGATCATCAAGTATCTTGCTCACGCGTTGATAATAAGTCTGGCCAGCCTCAGTCAGACTGATATTACGTGTCGTACGTTGCAGCAAACGAACACCCAGCTTGTCTTCCAAGGCGTTGATTTGTCGAGAGATTGACGAGGGGGCAAGATGTCGTTGGCGACCCAGTTCTGAGAAGCTGCCACTCTCTGCGGTTTTTACAAATAACTCTAAAGCATTGAAAAGATTCATGTTTCCTCCAGGCTTCTGAACTAATTTTAGTAAACCTTTGCGTGTTACGCAAAGAAGATGTGCGTTAATAGCGTATTAATAACTAAACTCGCATAGACGATAATTAGAGTATCTAACGCAAACAAAGTGGGAATATAGACATGGAAACATTACCTGAAGCGCTGACTTTACATAAACGCACACCTGATTTTAAGCAGGATTCCGTACCGGCTGGTATTTTAGGTCACCATACGACCGCTGAAGGTGTGTGGGGAAAAATCAAGATCACCGAGGGTAGCCTGACTTATCGAATCCTCGAATCAGAAATTGAAGAAATTGTTCTGGATGTTAATCAGGATGGTGTTGTCGCACCTCAGGTGCCACATCAGGTGGAGGTAATTGGCCCGGTGACGTTTTATGTCGAATTCTATCGACAATCAGCTTAATCAAGAGGAGTAGGGACTATGAATACGCAAAAATTAAGTTGGATATTGGTAGCAATATTTGGCGCAAGTACATTGTTTATGGTTTACAAGTTTGTTTTCTCTGGTAGTGCAGAGAAAAGTGCTGATGGAAGGCTTGCAATCCATTTGAATGTCGATGAAAGAGATCTGGTGTTGGAAGAAATGCGCACTTTCCTCGAAAGTGTTCAGCTTATCACTCAGGGAGTAGCCAATGATGATTTCAACTCAGTTGCAAACGCAGCACAAAAAGTTGGTCGTGCCGCTCAACAGGAAGTGCCGGGTACACTGGTAGGAAAGCTGCCGCTAGAATTTAAAAAAATGGGATTTGATACGCATTCACAATTCACACAAATTGGTTTGGATGCCGAACAATTCAGTGATTCCAAGCATACCTTGCAACAGTTGTCGACAGTATTGCAAAACTGTGTTGCCTGCCATGCTACTTTCAAATTTGAAGTTGACGTTAATCAATAATTAAAGTTTTTTTAGAAAAGGAAAAAGTGATGAAACAAAATTCAGGTGGTGTTGATCGTATACTGCGAATTGTTGTGGGCGGAGTTGTAATTGCCGCTGGTGTGTATTACCAAAGTTATTGGGGCGCGATTGGTCTTGTGCCTTTGCTGACGGGGTTTATGGGGTTGTGTCCGGCTTATCTTCCATTTGGTTTGTCAACTTGCCGTGTTAAGTCAACAAAGCTCTGATTGGAAAAGCTTGTAGGGTAGGGTGGCACAAGCATCCCAGCATACATTATGTCAATTTGATATTATGTTGGGATTCGTTTCTCACCCCAAGCTAAGGGCTTTGGATTGAATGAGTAACCGACATAAAACCGCGGTTGCAGACATTCGAAAATTATTATTAATCAAATTATTTTGCTAAATACTAAATTTTATACGTAATTGACCGATATAATTGGTATAATACACGGTATTACACGAAACTACGGCACGCCTCAGTCAGTGCCTTCCCTTCGCGGATTCTTTCCTTTAACACGGCAAGTCTCAATAAACACTTATTTAATCCCCCCTCGTAGACTGATTCGGAATCAAATTCGAGTGGGTGTAGGCAATAAGCACGTAAGGTAGACAGCGAATGTTAAATGAGTTACCCGATCCATCTGCCAACTTACCCTACAGTCTTCCTAAGCGATGCTTTGCCTTAAAAGTTCAGTCATATTTTCAAATTAAATCTCTTGTATTGCGGATTGTTAAAACATCCGGTGTAAATCTAGCAGGAAAAATTATGTCATGGCATGGAGTTAAAAAATGACCTCAACAATAGCTGAATTTAGCGTGTCTACGGAATATAAGGTTGTTATTGTCGAACAAACTGAAGCACCTTCGGGTATGCCTGGAGACTGGTATCGTTATGTCATTCAACGCGGCGCATCAGAAATTGTGGGTCTACAAACTGGTGGTCTAAACAAAGTTACCGAACACGCGGAAAATTTTGCTGAATCACTGAATGAGCGACTAACAAAAAAGGTTTACGCCTACGGTTCGCAACCAAAGAAAAAAACTATTTAACTTAACGGTATTCAGACTCAATTATTTATATTTCCAACCTTTGGCTTAAGCTTAATATCAAGCAACGCAGAGTGTGCAAAAGCACATTTCGTTTAATTTCATCAAAGAATTGCGCCAGCATTACGATAGTACGTTGCTTGCTCAACAGGAGACTTCGTGTCGAATTATCTAACCAAATATGAAACTATCACCGTAAATTCTAATAATTACCAAATTCACTCATTAAAAGATCGACAACAATATTTTGATGATAATCATCATGCAGCAACATTGGGTATTTCTTCAGCCACATGGTCATTGTTCGGCGTTGTCTGGCCAGCAGCACACGTGCTTGCCAATACAGTCAGTAAAATGGTTTTGGAAGGAAAACGCATTCTGGAAATTGGCTGTGGTATCGCACTTTCCAGTATTGTATTACAGAAAATGGGTGCCAATATCACTGCCAGTGACTACCACCCACTGGCGAACGAGTTTCTAAAGAAAAATGCACAAGCCAACAATTTGCCACCATTGAAATATCTTTCCGGTAACTGGGAGGAAAATGAAATGCTCGGCGAATTTGATCTGATAATAGGAAGTGATATTTTATATGAACCGATACACCCAAAAATTGTTTCCGAATTTATTCAACGTCACTCCGGGGTGGGTACACAAGTGATTGTGGTTGATCCGAATCGTAGCAATCGCTCAGCTTTTACCAAACGCATGATAGATCTTGGTTTCAATCATTATTTTGAAAAGTTTGTGATGCCCGAAAATGGCAATACACCCTGCAAAGGGCGTATTCTACACTTTCAAAATCTAATGATATAAATTTCGATATATAGCGAATATACTCAATTATCCAAACCACTATATGAAATAAATTCTCAACCTGATACTTACTTATTACGGAACGCTTATGAACAATGAAATCGAGGAAGTCACCGCAGAAGACTTCACCACAATATCGCAGAAAAAACTGCCTCATCAGTTGATTGAAAACATCCTGATAAACTGGGGCGGCGGTGGTTTGCAAGGCACAAAGTTTAAAGATCTGATGATAAAATATGCGGGATGGAGCAGAAGTAAAGCTACTGGATACGCCAAAGATCCACTGCAGGCCGCAACTGCATTTAATATTATTCGAGATGCTTTCAATAGCTGTTCAAATGCAGAAGAATTGCTGAGTAAACTTGAACCAAAACGGTAATAGCGCTTCTTTATCTGCTTCGAAGCTGGCATATGTCTGATTAAAAAACTCAGCCTAAAGTGTCTCGGTCATTAGCAAACACTAAGTATCATTACGCAATGCTCGCCTGGATGCTTTGTCAACCAAACTAAACAGTCTATCGATATTGTCTTTTTTATTAGATGACTGGTGACCTACTATTTTAACTAACTCGAATTTTAGTTTTTCGGTTAATTGGTAAAATTCACGGTAAAGTTCATAGTTGTTCAGTTTTTTATTCTTACTCGAAAAATAATTATTTTTCTCAAGTCGGTCACGCCTTCCCGGTAGACCAACAATGTTTTGAGAATCTGTGTAAATAGTTAACGTTACGTCGCTTCCGTTATTCAGCTCAAATACTTCATTTAATGACCACAACAAAGTTTGCAATTCTAATTTGCTCGAACTGGTTTGTTTAAAGCGTTTCACTTTCACTGAGTCTTTAAGCGAATCTACAGACGCGCTAAGATCAGTTACCACAAGGTAAGCGCCGTATCCCACTTTTGTTTGTGTATTTACACTACCGTCAGTGAAAATATTTAGTTGAATTTTATTTATAAACTAAAGTTTAGAGTCGCAGACTCACTTTAAAGCCAGTTTTTGCTTCAATTTGTTCACCCTTTCAAACGCGATCAATGACTACTTCACCCAGAATAACAAGCTTTAACGTCATTTTTGTTATGCCTTG
>Ga0316207_10005795_pt1 | contig 10075 bp, 9 predicted proteins | sample 6weekpyrite_MG_FD_204943 | JGI IMG/M metagenome (GOLD analysis project Ga0316207, IMG submission 204943) | Microbial mat bacterial communities from mineral coupon in-situ incubated in ocean water Damariscotta River, Maine, United States -... | ecosystem: Environmental > Aquatic > Marine >...
GTCTTTGATATTAAATATCATGATTACAGGTGCTTTTTCTTTTCCAATGGCCTTGGCATTCCCATCTTTGGCATTGAGCATTACCTCTTCTCCAAAAACTTTTCGGTTTGTACCTAGCTGATAGAGGTGAACATTCGTATAAAACTGATATTCCTGTTTAAGCGGAAAATAGATTACCTTTCCCGCATCTCCCTTATACGTTGTATTATTGTCGGGCAGATCAATATAAAAAGAGACATTACCTTCTGCTTCGTATCTATAAGGAACTCTCTGCTTATCTGTCAAGACTGTCACCTTGGAGGCATTAAGTTCATCGCTGCCTTTTGTGATCTTGACATTTCCTTTAAAGACTGTGATCCCTTTTTTTTCATTTCCATCAAAAGAATCCGCGATTATCTTTACTTGCTCAGCCCACAGGCTGAAGACAAGTAGGCTTAAAATTATTAATATTTTCACTACTTTTTCTCCTCTAAATAATAGTTTGCATCTATTTTTTCTGCTGACATCTTTCCTGTTTTCACGTTATATTTCAACTCGTTTCCATAGATTATATTTTCATTTTGTGTCAGTATAAAACTTTTGGGAATATACAATAACTCTTTTTGAGTATCATATACAGCATGATCACTCTCAAATGAAAGCCCGTCTTCACGAAAATAACGAACGTTTTCATTTAAATAAGCGATCTCTTTTTCAAATTTTCCAAGGTCAGCATATAGATGCTCCCCTAGATGGTTTTTATTTTCTATATAGTGCGCATTTTCGACTTCGTAATAGTCGACATACTGTCGAGCCAATGTCCCGCTTACAACACTTTGAACACCCTCTTTATTGATCTCATAAATGCTAAAGTCTTCGATCTCTAACTGGGCTGTGTGTTCCTGGCTATTTTTTTGATATTCTTGCGGTTTTAAAAAGACAAGAAGCGTGATAGCAAACAGAAACAATAAAACAAAAAAGTGGGTTATTCTCATTGAGCTATTTCCAGATCTTTAAAAATTCCTCTTCTAGGCCATCATCTTTTATTATGCCCTCTATCATCTCTCTGACCGCACCGTTTCCGCCACCGCTATACAGTACAACATCGCAGACTTCACGAATATACTCAGAACCGTCTGCGGGAACAAAGCTCTTGCCTACTGCCTCAAGCATTCTGTAATCATTAAGATCATCACCGATAGCTGCGATTTGCGAAAATTCTATAGACTCTTTTTCTCGTATCTTATTTAAGACTTCAAGTTTATCTTTTACACCTTGAAAAAGATAACTAATACCCAGTTCTTTAGCGCGCCGTTCAACAATTTTAGACCGTCTACCTGTGATAATCGCAGCTTTTTTGCCAAGACGTATCCATGAACTTATTGCTAAGCCGTCTTTTACGTTAAAAGCCTTGATCTCATTGCCATCTTCAGTATACGTAATCTGACCATTGGTCAGGCACCCATCCACATCAAAGACTAAAAGGTCTATCACAGTACACCCTTGGTACTTGGAACAGAAATCCTCTCATTCTTTGTCGTTGCACGACGTAAGGCGACTGCGAGAGACTTAAAAGCCGCTTCAATAATATGGTGCTTGTTTTTACCGCGTTTCATTATAATATGTGCAGTCAAGCCAGAGTTAAAGACGATCGCTCTAAAGAATTCTTCAGCCAACTCAACATCAAAGTTTCCGACTTTCCCTTCGACATCAACTTCATAGATTAAAAAAGGTCTATTACTCAGATCAAGATCACATTCAACACAGGTTTCGTCCATAACAATAGCTGCCGAGCCAAAGCGTTCAACCTTAGACACAGGATAGATAGCACTTTTAAGCGCTTGACCAATAGCGATACCCACATCCTCAACACTGTGGTGATCATCGATATGCGTGTCACCCTTGCAGTTCACATTCAAGTCTATTAGAGCATGTTTGGAAAAGCTTTCTAGCATGTGATCGAAAAAACCCACCCCAGTATCTATTATGCTTTTACCCTCACCATAGAGTTTAAGCTCAACCGTGATGTCTGTCTCTTTAGTCTTACGTTCTATCTTTGTCATAATTTAAATATCCTTATTCTCTTACTATGAATGAACCGGAAAAGTGTTTTAACTTATAATCCCTAGCTTCTTCTTCACCTTGAAATCCTGTTAAAAGCACTTTAAAAAGTCGATTATTTCCATTATCTATATCTTTGATAACGGTTTTATAGCGACTGGATGCATTATTATAGCGTTCTTGTGTCGTAATTGCACCTTCTATTTTGCTAAAAGAGCCTATTTGCAGGGCATATTTACCAATAACCTTCTCTTTCATCTCTTTTTGCATAGATGTTTTAGTTATTTTCGTCTGTCCCTTTTTATTGAAGCCAAGTATTTCAAGCCTAACCGGGGCTGTTCCTGTACCGATCATATCAAGCTCTGTGGCTGCTTTTTTTGACAGGTCGATAATACGGGTATTAACAAAAGGACCCCTATCATTGACGCGAACTACAACGCTTCTGCCATTATTTTTATTTGTCACTCTAACAACCGTGTTCATGGGCAGTGTTTTATGTGCGGCTGTCATCTGCCACATACTATAAGTCTCACCATTAGAAGTCTTCTTCCCATGAAAATTCGGTCCATACCAAGAAGCCCTGCCACGAAAAGTCTCTCCTACTCGTACAACTGAGGGGAAATACCTTTTTCCCATTACTGTATACGGTCGCATTGTGGGATGATGAAGGTTACTTGGTTTGTGTGAGTTGGCTACAGGCGCTCGATAGGAACCGCCCGTTTTATTAATAGGACGTCTGCTACATGCGCTCATCAGCACTACTATAAGTATAAGAAGAAGGGTGTTTTTAATATACACTTAGTTTAGCTCCAATACGAATAACATCTGAGTTCAGTCTGTTTCTCTTCTTGAGCTCAGAGACAGAGACTTTAAAGTTCTTAGATATAGAGTCCAGTGTATCCCCACGTCTAACTGTGTAGGCTCTCTCTTTCTTAGGTACATAGTGCTTACTGACAGGTATGATAAGTTTTTGTTTTAATTTCAACCTGTTTGAAGACAGTTTGTTAAAATCGCGTATTCGCTTGTATGGGATACCATATCTTTTACCCAGATAAGAGAGGTTATCCCCTGAACGAACTGTATGCACAAGGTACATTGTTTGAAGCTTTGCCGGCTGGTATTTTGTTTTAAATTCAGATAGCTTGATATAGGGAATATAAACAGGATAGCTTTTTCCGTATGGCGGTACAAAGTCATATTTGAGGTGGCGATTCAATTTTTTCAGTTCAGCCGAAGGCATGGAGATAAGTTTTGCGATACGGTTGATACTCTCTCCTGCAGGTACAACTACTGTAGCTAAAGAGTAGGCATTCCCACGATTAAGAAGATAATCGCACTCATTATCGATCATATATGCCTCATCAAATCCGATAAGCGCCAAGGCCAAGATCTTACGAATATAATTTCGGCTTTCTCTTGGTATGTATCTCTTCTTGGCATTCAGTAGAACATTCAAGTCATCCGATCCAGCTCTTTTGATTCCTTTTTTCAGCCTACCCTCACCACAGTTATAGGCGATAGCAGCAAGATACCATTTTCCAAACTTTTTATGCAGTACCTTCAAATAACGAACAGCAGCTTCAGTTGATTTAACCAAATCTCTGCGCTCATCAACGTAGGAATCAATCTTCAATCCATACATGCGTCCGGTATAAGGCATAAATTGCCACATACCCGAAGCTTTCTTTCTGGAATATGCACGTGTCGAAAAGTTCGATTCGGCCATAGCCAAATACAAGATCTCACTAGGAACACCTGAGTCGGCAATAATCTTTTTTACCAAAGGAATAAAGATATAAGCATCATTCATCGTATTAAAAAAGTATTTATTTTTATAACGAGCTCGTTTCTGCTCTTTCATGAGGTTTAATTTAGGATCTTTTAAAAAGGAAGGAGTGATATCAAACGCATTAAGAAGTTTAACCTCTTTTGAGTAATTAGACTCAAAGTTAAGCACAGCAAAGGCTGAGGAAGACACTACAAACATAAATAGAATAAAAAACTTCAAAGGTACCTCTAAACATAGACATCAAGGTTGAAAACCATATTTACGATGTCTATTGTAATTTGAATCTATAGTTTAGCCTTTTGGCTATTTACTTTTGATTAAGTCCTGAAAAGAAGCAGTCTTAAGTATTGATATTATTAAATATCAATAGAGAAAAGTCTTTGTGCATTCAGTGTGCTCAACTCTTCGATTTCACAACGGTTAATAGATAAAAGTTCACTTATCTTATCGGCCACAAGGGTCGTATATAAAGGTTCATTACGTTTTCCCCTATGCGGATGAGGAGTCAGATAAGGACCGTCTGTTTCAATAAGAAGCTTCTCTCTTGGGATTTTTGGTAACACGTTGACAAGTTTACGAGCATTCTTAAAAGTCAAGACACCGCCGATACCAAAATAAAACCCGATTTTTGATAAGACAAGTAGCTCTTCATCTGCATTAAAACAGTGTAAGACTCCGCCTTGGGACTTCTCCTCTTCAAGAATAAGACGTGCATCATGACTGGCCTCTCTAATATGGACTATCAAAGGTTTATTAAGCTCATTGGCAAGCCGAATATGGGCTCTGAACACCTCTTTTTGCAAATGTATCTCAGCTTCTTTTTCGGCCTCGTCTTCGGGCAGCCTAAAATAGTCCAGCCCACATTCGCCAATAGCAACACATTTGGTGTCTTGAGCATATTCGCGTATCAATTCTTCGCTGTAGTTTTTCATATCATAAGGATGCATACCAACTGCATAATAGATCTCATCATACTTATGCGCCAGTTCTTTTGCCCGAGGAAGGTCTTTAGGGTCTGCTCCGGGAATAATAAATTTCCCTACTCCGCCTTCAAGAGCACGTTCAATGACCTCTTCAAGGTCATCATAATATTGTTCATTATCTAAGTGTATGTGTGTGTCTATAATCATAATGACATTGTATCAAAAAGCATGAGTATTTTTTAGCGATCACAAAGGAAGACTCTATACTTCAACTTCTTTTCCGTCTGAATTTTTTACACTTTTTTGCATATTACAGCCGCTTTTTGAACACATGCTGCTTCGTAGCATAAATACGAGGAGAAAAACAGATGATGTTGCCGTGATAAAAGCTTGTATTAAAAAGCCGTTAAGAAAAAAATTTACGCTCAAGGCTCCTAGCATAAGACTTATAACTAAACACATTTGTCTTCCATAAGTCCGCGTGCAAACTCTATCGCTTCTTGCGTGATTTTGTCACCACTGATCATACGAGCGATCTCTGAGACTCTTTCTTCTTCTTTTAATACTTTAACACCGCTGTGCTTATCTCTGTGTACTAAGAAGTGCTGATCAGCCTGAGACGTAAGTTGAGGCTGATGCGAGATGACAAATATCTGATAATCTTTTGCTAAATGAGAAAGTACCTTAGCCACGCTCATCGACTCTTCTCCGCTAAGATTCGCATCGATCTCATCCAGCATCAAAATACCGCCCTCATTCACCTGAAGACTTTTTACCGCTAAAAGAGCCAAGCGCAGACGATTGAATTCCCCTGCCGAGACCTTATCTAAGGCTGTACCGTTAAGTTCTATCTCAACCTTGTCCTGTCCGTAGAGTGTAAGCTCGTCTTCTTGCAGGTTAATACTTGCAGGTCTTAGGTAAAGCTGTTTCAAGAAGTCATTAAAAGAGATCAATATCTTTTTTAATACTTTTTTACGAGCAGCTGAAATCGCTTCTGCTTCAAGGCGAACTTCTTTATCCAGCAAAGCTATTTCATTTTGTAAAGACTCTTTTTGAGTATCTAGACTTTCATAATGTTCTAGCTCTGCGAATTTTTGTTCTTTATACAAAAGTGCCTCATCTATGCTTCCATAGCGGTGCTTAAGCTCAGATATCTGCTCTATTCGTGTAAGAATGGACTCGATGTCACACTCTCCCAGTTCAGCTAAACGATCACGGGAGGCTTCAAAATGCGCTCTTAACTCATTCATCGTATCATCAAAAAAAGAGGAATCTATACTCAGAAGCTCCAAGGCATGAGAAACAGTGTTTTCAAAGTTAAAGATCTCTTCTGCACCGTTCATAGACTCTTCTATCTTCTCTTTTTTAGACAGTTCTTTTTTAACCTGCATCAACTCTTCATCTTCTCCTTTAACAGGGGAAATTGCGTCTATCTTGGAGATTTCAAACTGTGCAAATTCACGAAGTTCCAGTACCTTTTTTTCTTCTTCTTCTATCTGAAAAAGCTCTTTTTGTATTGCACTTAAACGTAAAAATTTTTCTTGGTACTGCGCTAACTTTTTTGTATGCTTTTTGTTCTCTTCGACACAAAAAAGATCCATCATATCCAGAAGGTTTTCATTTTTAAAGTCACTATAGTCACGGAGGCTAAGGTGACGAACAAAAGAGTTGGAAAGATTAAGCAGCATTTTCTTGGAGATGGTCTGATTGTTGATAAAGTGGCGCACCTTCTCTTTTTTCATCTGTTTAAATACAGTGAGTTCATCTTCTTCGATCCCAAGTTCTTCAAGATTGACAGGAAAGTTGATCGTTGCCTCACTCAAGCCGGCCTTTGCCTCATCTAAGCCTAAAGACGCAAGAATGGAACTCATCAAGATAGATTTACCGCTACCGCTTGGTCCGGTAAAGACGACTAAACCCTTTTCAAACTCTAGTTCAGCTTCTTTAAACGATAAGAAGTCTCGAAGATAAAAACGTTCTATCATTGGATTTTATTCTCCCCAGCTGAGTTTTTCTTTTAATACTTCAAAATAATTAAACTCTTCTCTGTGGATGAGCTGGGCAGGTTTGCCTGAAAGACGGATCTTAATTACATCTCCCTTGCCAAAATCATACATATCCTGTCCGTCAACGACAACCAGCGCCGAAGCGTCACTGGTCTTTATCTCGATTGTAAAATGTCCCGGTAAGACTACAGGACGCTGCGTTAATGAATGTGGAGAGATCGGGGTCAAAGCAAAGACCTGTGTTAAAGGAAAAAGAACAGGACCGCCTGCAGAAAGGTTGTAGGCGGTTGAACCTGTAGGCGTTGAGATAATGACCCCATCACCGTAATAAGTATTAAAAGGTTTGTCATCAACAAAGGTATCCAGATGAATCATCTTGGAAATTGAAGATCTTGTCATCACTATATCATTAAAAGCGACCAGTTTATTACTGCCCTCTTTCGTAATCAGTTCTGCTCGTAAAACGGCACGGTTATCGATACGATAGTTACCCGAAACAAGTTTTAGAATAAAATCGTCAAGTTCTGCAAGATCAATATCAGCCAAAAATCCCAGTTTTCCTGCATGAATACCAAAAACAGGTATATCGAACTCATGTGATCGTCTGACAGCAGATATTAAAGTCCCATCACCGCCAAGCGTAACTAAAATGTCTGAACTTTCACACATTACATCGAACTCCTGTCCCATCAGACCAAGCATTTGAGCGCTGTTATTATCTAAAACAACCTCAATATTATGATTTTCAAAGCTTTTCTTGACAAAAAGGAATTGTTCTTTGATCTCGGGAGAGGAAGGACGAAGAACAACACCTATTTTTTTTATCTGTTTAGGTTTTTCGATTACGCAATCTGTCATATTTTCTCTATTCTAGTTGGGAATTTTTATTGAATATTATAGCTTAAGTATACGGGTTTAACAAAATATGTCATTTTGTCATAAAATATTTATTTAATAGTTTTATCATGAATATTTCAATGGAGTGAAGTTTTCTAAGCAGTTTATCTAAGCGTAGTTAGTGGGGAAATGAACAGTAAGCGTAATTCCTACTGATCGTTATTGGCTACGTACTCGGGTGTACAGAAGATACCGCAATGACATTTACCCTCTTCAGGTATCTCTTTTTCAATTGCCGGAGTACACGGACAGATACGGTCGTCAGCACTTTTATGTTTTCCGTTCTCATCTTCAACAACCATGAAACAAGGGCAATAGCGTTTTCCGTAAAGCATCTTGTTACGAGCAAGGCCCATTGTTACGCCTTCATTAACATCTTCATTGTTGTTATACACATACCCAAACTGTTTATTTATCTTGTCGGTAAATTTTTTAGTTTTTTCCATTTCATTCAAGAACTCCGGTGAGTCCATATCAAGTTTTTGCATCAAAATAAACTTCTTTCTCGCTTTTAATTGAGAAAGTATATTTAGTCCTTACTTAAACAAAGCCCAAAAGATTCAAACCTCCTATTAGATAAACTAGTTTTAAGAAGCCTATTGAAAAATCTTTTTAAAAAGCACTTAGATTAAGTCTATTGTGATAAAATCACGAAAAATTTTCTGTGAAATAGGATGTGCATGCGAACACATTATTGTACTGATTTAAATGAGAGCCATATTGGCCAAGAAGTTACTGTTGCGGGTTGGGCTAATAGCCATAGAGACCACGGTGGTATTATTTTTATTGACCTGCGTGATAACAGCGGTCTAGTTCAGCTGACCTGTGACCCTGCTGACAGCAAAGAAGCTCATAAAACAGCTGATGGTGTACGTGATGAGTTTGTACTTATTGCAAAAGGTAAGGTCCGTGCTCGTGGTGAAGGCCTGACTAACCCACGTCTTAAAACGGGTACTATTGAGATCATTATAGATGAACTTATTATCGAAAACCGTTCTGAGCCCGTTCCTTTTGTCATCGGTGATGAAAAGGTCGGTGAAGAGACAAAGCTTCGTTACCGTTACCTAGAGTTACGTAATACTAAAACATATGAGATTTTCCGTCTTCGTTCAAAAGCAGCAATAGCTGCACGTAATTCACTGGATGAACTTGGTTTTCTTGAAGTAGAAACACCTATTCTTACAAAATCAACTCCAGAGGGTGCACGTGACTACCTTGTACCTTCACGTGTACATGATGGTGAGTTCTATGCGCTTCCACAATCCCCACAGCTTTTTAAACAGCTATTAATGGTCGGTGGATTTGACAAATACTTCCAGATCGCGCGTTGTTTCAGAGATGAAGACCTTCGTGCCGACCGTCAGCCTGAGTTTACTCAGATAGATGTTGAAATGAGTTTTTGTAACCAAGAAGACGTTATCGCAACAGCTGAAAAACTTTTAACAGACATGTTCAGCGCTTGTGGTGTTGAAGTACAAGCACCATTCCCTCGTATGACACACTCAAACGCGATGGAAAAATACGGTTCAGACAAACCTGACCTTCGTTACGGTCTTGAGATGGTCGATGTTATCGATATCTTTGAAAAATGTGACAACGAGATCTTCACAAAGATCGCTCAACAACCTAAGACACACCGTATCAAGGCACTAAAAGTTCCTCAAGGTGATACCATCTTCTCTAAACGTGAGATGAAAAGCTTTGAAGATTACGTACGCAAGTTTGGTGCGGCCGGTCTTGGTTACTTCCAGATGAAAGAAGACGGTCTTAAAGGTCCACTTACAAAATTCTTCCAACAAACAGAGATCGACGCACTTGTTGCTCGATGTGAGCTTGAAGTCGGAGATGTTATCTTCTTCGGTGCGGGTGAGAAAAAAGTGGTTTGGGATTATATGGGACGTTTCCGTATCTTCTTGGCAGAACATGAGAAAATGGACATTATCGATCCTAACGCCTTTGAATTCACATGGGTTGTCGACTTCCCGATGTTTGAGATCGAAGATGGTCGTGTTAAAGCACTTCACCACCCGTTCACTATGCCTGCAGACATGGACAAAGAGCATCTTGAGGATATCGAGTCTATCGCTTATGACATTGTTCTTAACGGTACAGAACTTGGTGGCGGGTCTATCCGTATTCACAAAGAAGACATCCAGTCTAAGGTCTTTGAGATGATGGGTATTGAAGAAGAGGAAGCACAGTCGAAGTTTGGTTTCTTACTCGACGCACTTAAATTTGGAGCACCTCCGCACGGTGGTTTTGCTATCGGTTTTGACCGTCTAATCATGTTGTTGACAAAACAGAGCTCGATTCGTGATGTTATTGCCTTTCCTAAAACGCAAAAAGCATCGTGTATTCTTACTGATGCACCAAGTCCGGTTGACAACACTCAGCTTCGCGACCTGCACATCCGTCTAAGA
>Ga0316207_10005796_pt1 | contig 10074 bp, 10 predicted proteins | sample 6weekpyrite_MG_FD_204943 | JGI IMG/M metagenome (GOLD analysis project Ga0316207, IMG submission 204943) | Microbial mat bacterial communities from mineral coupon in-situ incubated in ocean water Damariscotta River, Maine, United States -... | ecosystem: Environmental > Aquatic > Marine >...
CGGAGCCCTGTAGATTTCACACGTATTAGTTCACGATTTGGTAAGCGCCATCACCCTATTTTGAAAAAACGCAAATCCCACAAGGGAGTAGATTATGCTGCCTCCCGTGGTACACCCGTTAAAGCTTCTGGTGACGGAAAAATCATTTGGCGCGGCCGAAAAGGTGGCTACGGAAAAACCGTTATCATCAAACACGCGAACCGTTATAGCACCCTATACGCCCATTTAAACAACTATAATAGAAAAGCTCGCTCGGGATCTCGCGTAAAACAAGGCCAAATTATTGGCTATGTAGGCAGTACTGGCAGAGCAACTGGCCCCCATTTGCATTACGAGTTTCGGGTTAATGGCAGACACCGGAACCCATTAACCATTCGTTTACCTAATGCGGCCTCGATTCCTAAACGATATAAAGAAGATTTCAAGCAAAAAGCAAAACCATTGGTTGCCCAGCTAGAGATCATCAAGAACACTAATGTAGCATTGAGCGGATTTCAATAAAACGAATCTCTTACCAACAGAAGGACCCGCAATCCAAAACACTATGGCCAACGAACTATTTATTGGGCTTATGTCGGGCACAAGCGTTGACTCCATAGATGCAGCAGCCATTAGTAACGACAAGCAATCCTTTACTGTCGTTGCTACTCACACCCATCCAATTCCTCAGTTACTCAAAGAAAAAATTCTGCAACTTTGCCAACCAGGTGAGAATGAGATCAATCGCATGGGGGAGCTCGATACCGAACTCGGCGCGCTGTTTGCCCAAGCGACTTTAACGCTTTTAGATTCCGCTTCCATTGAGGCTAAAAATGTAATCGCCATTGGGAGCCACGGTCAAACTATTCGACATGCACCTGATCATAAACACCCATTTACATTACAAATAGGCAATCCAGCCGTTATTTCAGAAATGACAGGCATTACAACCATCGCAGATTTTCGACGCGCCGACATGGCCGCCGGTGGTCAAGGTGCCCCTCTTGTTCCCGCATTCCATCATGCGGTTTTTCAAGAGGACAACATAAAGCGGGTTATCGTGAATATTGGCGGCATGGCGAACATCTCAATTCTTAATGACCCCAAAAGAGTGAGTGGATTTGATACCGGCCCAGGCAATGTACTGCTAAACGAATGGATTAAAAAGTGCAAAAACTTGGAATACGACAAAAATGGCGAATGGGCAGAAGCCAACACATGCAATCAACAATTGCTTGGCAATATGCTGGAAGACAAATACTTTTTATTAAAACCACCCAAAAGCACGGGAAGAGAACACTTTAACCTGTCGTGGTTACTAGATGTTTGTCAATCAACAAAAGATTCAGAAGGTAATATTCAATCAACATTGAGCGAACTCACAGCTCAATCAATTGCATCTGCTATTCAAGAGCACGCGCCAAAATGCGAACAACTCGTCGTCTGTGGTGGTGGAGTTCACAATCTTGATTTAATGAATCGCCTCAAAAAATCTGCCGATCGAGATGTAATTAATTCGGCCGCGCTAGGGTTAGACCCTGACTTTGTGGAAGCATCAGCATTCGGATGGCTAGCGCAACAAACTTTACTCAAAAAGCCCGCAAACGTTCCAAGTGTTACGGGCGCCAAGCATTCCGCTATTTTGGGCGCGATATATCCCGCTTACCCTCGCTGACTTAACGGAACATATGTGCGGTTTTCTTCCCCTGTATAAACTTGCGTGGGACGAAAGATTCGATTATCCGCCAATTGCTCTCGCCAATGCGCCAACCAGCCAGCCGTTCTTGAAATCGCGAATACCGAAGTAAATTGATCCGTAGGAATACCCATTTCTGCGTACAAAATCCCTGAGTAAAAATCCACGTTGGGGTAAACACCTTTCTCTGCCAACCGGTCTTCCGCAGCAGATTCCAAAGCCAGCGCCACTTCAAATAACGGACTAATTTCCCCGCCACGCTCAGCAACAAGTTTTTCAAACAAGCCTTGTAGTATGGTGGCACGAGGGTCTTTAACTTTGTATTCTCTGTGCCCTAAACCCCAAATTTTTTCTTTGTTCTTCAGCTTTTTATCCAACCACGACTTAGCATTTTTTGCATCACCGATTTTTTCTAACATCTCAACAACTTTTTCATTTGCCCCACCGTGAAGTGGTCCGGACAGCGTTCCGATGGCAGCGGCACAAACACCGTAGGGGCTTGCCAAGGTAGAACCGGCAACAAGTGCCGCGAAGGTGGATGCATTAATGGTGTGTTCCGCATGTAAAACCAGACATGTATCCATTATCGAAGCGAATGTCGGGTCTGGATCTTCTCCGGACAACATATACAGAAAATTTTCCGCATACGTCAGATCACTACGAGGCTCAATCGGGTCATAACCTTTACGGATATGCTCCCACATCGCGACTAATGCTGGCATACGCGCAAGTAATTTAACCGTCATATTGTGGACATAATCAAGATCATCACAAGAATCAGGCGACGTTAAGCAGTCATTTCCCGGGTAGAACACCCCTAAACTAGCAACTGCAGTTTGAAGAATCTCCATTGGATGACCCGTTTCCGGTAGGGCCTTCATTAAAGTTCGAATATTAAATTTAATGCGACGATTGCGCCTTAATTGGGCATCAAACAAACCTAGGCTCTGAGCGGTAGGCAATCGGCCATCCAGTAACAATAAACACGTTTCTTCAAAAGTACTGAATTTGGATAATTCAGCAATCGGATACCCTCGATAAGATAATATCCCTTTATCACCGTTAATATTCGATATATTTGACTGGGTGGCTGGCACACCTTCCAACCCTGGCAGATACTCACTCATAGAAACTCCCTGAATAACGCTGTGCTTTGAATAAACACTGACTTAAGATCGATAGTAGATTAAGGATAATCACTGAATTAAGAATAAAACTGAACCAACAAATTGCAAATCAATAAAAAAAGGAGGGCAACCCTCCTTTAATCGTACGTATATAGTTTAAAAATTTACGTATTTGAATTGAATACTAAACAGAAAATGAAGAACCACATCCACAAGTTGTGGTGGCATTAGGGTTTCGAATAACAAATTGCGCACCTTCTAAACCTTCAGTATAGTCGATTTCTGCGCCGGCTAAATACTGAAAACTCATAGGGTCAATTAACAATTTAACGCCGTTTTTGGTGACTTCAGTATCACCTTCACCGACGGTTTCATCAAACGTAAACCCGTATTGAAAGCCTGAACATCCACCACCGGTAACGAAAACACGTAACATCAAATTATCGTTGTTTTCTTCTTCAATTAACGCCTTAACTTTATTTGCTGCGGCCTCTGAAAAATCCAAAGGATTATCAAAATCAAACTCTTGTGCTGCGTCGCTCATATTTTTAACCTAGTGATATGCCAATATTGCTTCAATTATCCTACCACCCACTGAGACAGTCAAGATTTTTCACTTTGCACAGCATTTTCATGTTTTTCTTTAGGAATATCAGTAAGATGCTCCAACTTTGGCTTTTCCGTTCCTGATCGGTGAACGAGCTTTCCATTGACTTCTGCACCAATAGCCATTTCAATCAAATTGTAAAAAACATTACCATTTACGCGGGCTTGAGCAGCAAGTTCGACACGTTCCGTCACATAAACATCACCAACAACATGTCCGTTGAGGATAATATTAGGAATCTTAACTTCCCCTTCTATCATTCCTTGATCACTGATGGTTAATAATGAACCTGGATCAGTCGCCTCAACATTTCCGATAACTTTGCCATCAACATGCAAGCCACCAGTAAACACGATGTCTCCTTGAATCTCTGTGTTTTGACCAATTAAAGAATCAATCTTGGCAGTTCTTTTCTTCCTACCCAGCATTTATGATCTACTCCTATATTCTCCCCAATAAATTCTAGAGAGAAACTGATTTAGTAAACGACTTACCCCACTATCGTCATCTCTGAATGATTGCTTGAGGATTTCAATGTCCGTTTTTTACTGACTTAGCGCAATAATTTAGCACCGTCTAAAAAATTAAATTCTGACAAACAACGGGTGAGTTGTCGGTTCTTTTTTTTAGCGAATATTTATTTGCATTGTAAGGCTCAACAAGTACAAAGCAAGCAATAATCTTTCCACCAAATCATAACCAATCTTTCGAGTTTATAGCCACATACTTTCTTCAATTTTCAGACCTTAATTACTGTTTCCGATGAAAATTCGCAAAACAACGACACTATAGCGCTATAATTCGTACGGTTCTTTGGATAAAGGAATATTCGCTAAACTCTTCTCGTATAACGTCGCTATAGTAAAAAAGAGGCTGTTTATGCAGCTGAAAACGGAACTGAACGTGATATTTGCGTATGAAAACTTATTTTTGGGAAGTAACCATTTTGATTTTAAACGGATTTAAGCGAACAACAATGCCACACACGCTATTGATGCTAGTTATTCTTTCTCTTCCGATTACTGCAATTGGAGAGACGCTTTACGTCAGCGATACACTACGCGTGGGCATTCGAACGGAGCCAAATAATAACGTTCCATCAATCGTTGTTGTTAAATCGGGTGCAGTACTCGAAGTACTCCAACGTAAAGGCAGTTACACGAAAGTTCGAACCAAAAGCGGCATAGAAGGTTGGGTGAAAGGCGCCTATCTGTCTAAAAAAATGCCTGCGGCTGGTGCACTAAAGAAAGCCAAGAAAGAATTAAAATCGGCGAACAAAACAATTGCTGCATTAGAAAATAAAATAGCCGGGATGGCTGACAATCCGCAACCCATTTCGAGCATCCCGGATCAATCTCAAAAAGTCGCGGATCTGGAAAAATTAAACAACGAACTAAAATCAGAAATCGCCACGCTAAAGGACAATCCGGTTTCACTTCAAGCACGATCATTTTCACTCAATGACATTAACGAAAATATTCTTTATATTATCCTGGGTGTCTTTGTCATGCTTATTAGTGTGGGTTTCTTGCTCGGTGTATCTTGGCACAAAAACCAAATTGCCAAACGACTTGGCGGTATGAGCATCTGATTAAAGCGATTGCTTAATAGTTTTGAAATGATTTTGGCTTTCCGACTGGCATCTGTCCGAGTGAATTCATCGTCCAAGAATACTTTTTAAACCCGTTTTCTTCTTAAGGCTCCGAAGAAAAAGACAAGGCTTCCATTTCTGCTGTATTTTCTAATTCACCCTTCTTTTCAGCCTGCCGAACCGTTTCTTTTGCGTTCTTCCGCAACCAACGAACCAGATCCACCCATATGTGACTGATTTCAGATCGTGTAGGCATGATGCCCGCGTAGGGCAATTCCACGGTGACAACCGGTAACGATTGATGTTTCCCCGCATAATTCCCTAAGGAGCCAGGATAGGTTCCGAGCAAGCTCAAATGGAGTTTACCAAAACTATTTGGCGCTGAATTTGGTCCATCAAAATCCAAGATACCATATGGGGCATGAACCGATACGATCACGTCAGGTTTAAATTCTTCAATATAACCAGCTAACCATTGTGATTCGGGCTCACTTAATGGTGCAGGACCGGGATATCGACGAGGATTTCGCTTAGTCTTGTGAATCCAGTATTTATGACTTTCCGCACGCCAATTGGGTGTCGGAAAATTTCGATTTAAATCCACGCCGCGATCATTCATGCGTTGAGATTTTTTTCGTAAAAGCCCATCAGGGTTCATAACAGGCACCATTTTCCAATGAAACAACCCAGAGTGATGGCGATTTAAGATATTCATCCATTTGAATACAATGCTTACTGACGAATATTCATCTCCGTGAATTCCGCCAATAACCAAGACTCGAGACAAAGGATTTTTACCTTCCACAGGTGGATACTCTTTCACAAGGATGGGCATTCCTTTAACAGACTCACCTCCTGCGTAATCCAATCCCTTGCCTTGACAGTCTCGCATCCGCACACTACCCAGCTTGTTTGATATTTTCTTGCACATATCATCAATACTGAATTGGCTTTGTAATAGGGGACTCGGAGGATGATCGGTCATTAGGGCACTGTTGATGGTGCTGGTATTTAACGCGAGCTGCATGTCAGATGCGACGGCTCCACCGGCCCATGAGGCGGCAAGCGTCAACATGACGGAATATGTCAGTTGCTTTAATTTACAAGCAGGTTTCTTTACTGAATTATTCACGTTAAATCTCCAATATTTCCTCTAGGCTTTTAGGATTTAGCCGTCTGCTTAGAACCATCATTCGCATCGCCAATTGGCCAATCAAATGCACCTTGAATCTTCTTACGTTTATGCGCGTTAACTTCGACAATGACTTGACGAGGGATAAAACCTTTTGGCAAACGCAAATCACCTTCAAATTTCTGAAAATACTTAAACTTAAAATCCATAGAGCGTTTTTTAGAAACCGTCACTTCACGCATTTTTAACTTCTTTGGTCGATCATTAAGCAAACCTTCGACAAGCAATGTGACTTTGCCTCTCACATTTCGATGGTTCTTCAATACCTGGGTTAATACCAGGTTGTAATGATACAAACGCTCGCCTGCGGCTTCAGTTATCTTCAATCTATCGATTCTTAAACCGGCAGAGCTTTCACGAGGAGCAACAATTCCTCGATAAAATCCCACCTCTTCACGAAGTTCGAGTATCTCCTGCTGAAGCGCTTTTAAGTTTTCCTTTACTTCTAAATAAGCTTGGCCATCAACTTGTGTAGATCGCTCAACTAATGCAAGCTGATCGCGCAACGTAATTTTGTCCTCTTTTAGCTCATCAATGGTTTTTTCTAATTGAGCGACATTTTCATCCGCTTCAATCATGTTAAAACCTGCTTTTTGCTGCCCAAAATAATATAGACCAATTCCAGACGCAATAATGACCATTGTGCCAATTACACGAGTCAAATGATGCTGTACCGGGGAATGGTGGCGTACTTTTATTCGTCCTGATTTCATTTTATTTTCTTTTTAATGTGACGAAACAACTCAATATTCGATTATTTCTACTATGGTAAAAGCGCAATACTATCTATCCCCAACGTTTCCTTTTTACTAAACATGATGTTCATATTTTGTATCGCCTGTCCGGCCGCACCCTTTAATAAGTTGTCTATAACCGATAAAACAACCACCCTTTTTCCCTTATTTGGGTGAAATATGCTTAATCGGCACATGTTTGACCCTTTAACACTGCGTGTTTCAGGTGTTGAACCCGCTGGCATAACATCAACAAATGGCTCGTTCGCATAATGAGACTCAAAAACAGCCTGTAAATCTGCGGAAGTGTCACTCAATGTGGCATAAACCGTAGAATGGATACCTCGTATCATTGGCATTAGATGCGGTACAAACATCAAATCCGCACGATCATCTAACGTTTTTAGACCTTGTATAATCTCAGGTTGATGACGATGACCGGATACCGCGTACGCCTTTACACTCTCACTACTTTCAGCCTGTAAATTGGCCACCACAGCGCCTCTACCCGCACCGCTCACGCCTGATTTACAGTCCGCAATCAAATCAGACGCATCAATAAGCCCATTCTTGAGCAAGGGTGCATAGGCCAACTGGACAGAAGTGGGATAACAACCCGGGTTAGCCACCAAACGCGCTTGCTTAATCGCGTCACGGTTAAACTCGGGCAATCCGTATACAGCTTCATCTAGTAAATGTGAACAAGCATGAGGCATGCCGTACCATTTCTCCCATTCAGCTTCTGTTTTTAAGCGAAAATCTGCTGCTAAATCAATAACTTTCACGCCTTTTTCCAAAAGCTCGGGAACAGACTTCATAGCCACGCCGTTGGGTGTAGCAAAAAACACTAAATCACAGGCAGACAGCGTTTTAACATCGGGTTCTGAAAAAGGAATATCAACATGCCCACGCAGATTAGGATATATCTCGGAAACAGGAATACCTTTTTCCGATCGAGAAGTGATGACTTCAATTGAAACCTCAGGATGCTGCGCTAACAATCGCAACAACTCGACACCGGTATATCCGGTTCCACCAACAACACCTACTTTTATCATTTTTAACAGCTCTTAATAGAATGAATTACTTAAGACCGTTTTTACACAAGTTTGTTAGAGGCGTAAACAAAAAAAACCCCGGTTTGTGACCGGGGTTCGTTTTGTACAATAGCAATTGAAAATTAGAAGATGGCAAGCACTTGCGCAGATAGTAGATTATCCACTGCATCTCCAATTTTGTTTGCATTATCAGTAGATGGCAGATTTGGTGCCTCTTGGCTTCGAATCGCATAGTTAAAAGTCAAACGCGTTTTCTTATTTAAGAAAATTTGTGTTCCAAGGGTAATGTTAGAGAAAGTTCTCTCAGCACTGTCTGAGTGAGTTCCTCTATTTAACACATCATATCGGACATCTAATTCTAACTTGGGTAACACTTTGTAACCAAAATGAGCATAGTAACCGTTAGCTTCTCCATCTAAGAAATAATTTATTGAAGATACTGCTGTTTCACTGCTAACGGGATGCGTACCAACCGAACCAACCTTTGCTCCACCATCAGTTCCATTCCGAATTAAACCATCTGCCATAATGTACTCAGCGGCAGCACTAATTTTTGCTTTCTTGAAGGTGAAACCTACGCCTGTTCGATTTCGGTCATACTCACCCGCGGATTCTTTAGTTAACGTTCGCTTACCTTTGTGAGTCCATGCAAATAATTTGGCGCCTTCACGTCGGCCGCCTTTTCCACCGAAAACCATTTCGGTAGACAAGTAACCATAGAAATCTTTCTTAGCATTGTTATCTGAACGATTAATCCCGTTTCCGTTACCAATCATAAAGGCATAAGAGTATTCAAGTTTCTTCATTTTGATCGTGTCGAAAAGTTGAACCCCAACATCACGGAACGCGCCCACTCCACCATTAGGCTTATTAACATGAGTACTAGCAATTGAACTTGAACCATCAAATCCGGAAGTTGAGCCATCGCCATCAGTAAAACGTTCCATTAACAATTGATCGGTTACCGCCGTAAAACCAGTGTAGTCAAAAACGTGAATCGCTTGTAAACCCTCTTCGGCACCAGGCGTTTTAAACTGCCCAATTCTCACTCGAGCGTAAGGTATGTGATTTAATGTAACGGACGCATCAGTGAGATAAGTTGCACCACCGCCACCACCGACGCTGGTTACGCCATTGTGACCAAATTCGGCCAACATAAAATAATTAACTTTATTGTCCAAGGGAAAACCCTGGCCACGCACACCAATTCGTGCTCGCCGAATATTCATAGTGGCACGGCTACTTCTATCAGGGCCAACAGTATTTGGCTGCATTGTATTGCCTTTCCATGCTGCAGCAGGCACTTTAGTCGCGTCCAAGTAAGTCGCCTCTGCTTGAACAAAACCCCAAACCTTTGCACGACCAACAGCACCTGGCTTCTCTGTGCCTTGCAACATTAACCAGTTTGCTGCTTCTACATTTTGTGTACTTACACCCATTGAAAGCGCGCTTACGACACCAGCAACGGCAAGAGTTAATTTACTCTTTGACATATTCACAATTCTTCTCCTCTCAAAAAATTCTTAATAACACTTAGTTTGATTATTTAAAATTCACGTTAGGGTTTTACTAACGTAAAACCTTCTTCAACCAAGTTAAGAATTGTCACCACACCCGGTCTGACTGTGGTCGCATGTTTTGTTAAAACGGGTTTTGCACCTAATGCTTTTGTCATTTTTTTCATTGTATTGGTACATGCGCTAAAGCGGACACCACTCGCAGCTAAGCCCTGAATACGACCAGAATTTGCATTGTCAGCAAACATTAGACGTAAGCCTGGGCCAAATGCGACGATCTCCACATCCACCACATCCGGGCCATAATGTTTGATAAGGTTGCTCGCAACATTTAATACGAGTGTTTGTTTAAAAGGGTTAGGATCACTAATTTGTAGTACAACTTTTTTTTCTGCGAAAGGCTTGTCTGTTGCTGCGACCGCAATGCCTCCTCCCAATAAAAAGACGAAAGAAACACACCACAACACAGCGGCAGAAACTCGGTTTCTCATATATTCCTCCTCAAAAGGCTAAAACCATAATTTTTCATAAAGACACGATTGCGCTTTATAAATCCGTACAAATTTACTAACT
>Ga0316207_10005797_pt1 | contig 10074 bp, 9 predicted proteins | sample 6weekpyrite_MG_FD_204943 | JGI IMG/M metagenome (GOLD analysis project Ga0316207, IMG submission 204943) | Microbial mat bacterial communities from mineral coupon in-situ incubated in ocean water Damariscotta River, Maine, United States -... | ecosystem: Environmental > Aquatic > Marine >...
CCGTTCATCCGCAGCCCGAACCCCATGTTCTCCTCGACGCTCATATGCGGGTACAGCGCATAGGTCTGAAACACCATCGCCACGCCGCGTTCCGCCGGGTCCATCACGGTGACATCGCGCGCCCCGATATGAATCGCGCCTTCGCTGGTCTCCTCCAGCCCGGCCACCATCCGCAGCAAGGTGGATTTGCCGCAGCCCGACGGGCCGACAAAGACGCAGAACTCGCCGTCCTCGATCTCCAGATCGACACCATGGATCACCTGAACCTCCCCATAGCGCTTGATCGCACCTTTCAGCGTCACTCCGGACATGGTCTCATCCCCCCACTGTCATTTTCTGTCCCGCATCGCCGGCTTCATCCGGGAACCGCCAGTCCTCGGCCTCGGCCGCGATCTGCGCCGCAACCGGTGCGATCACCGGCACCAGCACCTCCAGCCCGGCCAGATCGGTGCGCGCGGTGGAACTCGTCACCGACAGCGCCCCCAGCACCCGGCCATTCTGCGTCAGAATCGGCATCGCGACGCAGATGATCCCCGGTTCGTGCTCTTCGCGGTCAAAGGCATACCCGCGCGCCCGGATCTGCCGCAGATCGGCGCGCAGGGCCTCGGCGTCGCCCAGCGTGCCCGGCGTGAACCGGTGATAGCTTTGCTGGGACAGCGCGACCGCCAGTTCGCCCTCGCCCAGAAAGGCCAGCATCGCCTTGCCGACCCCGGTGCAATAGGCCGGCCCAACCTTGCCCGCCTCCGAAAACATCTCGATCGGGCGATTCGCGTTGCGCTTGTCGACATACAGCACCTGGCCATGATCCATCTGCGCCAGATGCACGGTCTCGCCGATCTCGCGGCTCAGCCGGTCCAGATAGGGCCGCGCCACCGGCGCCAGCGACGCCTGCGTCCAGGCGGTATGCGCCAGCCGCACCAGCCGGATGCCCGGCGCATAGGTCTGCCGGTCGGGATCGAGACTCAGCATGCCCTGATTGGTCAGCGTTTGCAGAAACCTGTACAGCGTCGCCTTGGGATAGGGGCTGTGTTCCAGCAATTCGGAAAACCGCACCGGCCGCCCAAAAGACGCAACCTGATCCAGCACATCCAGTGCCTTGCCAACGGTGCCATCGCCCGGCGCGCCTGCGGCCATATCTTCTGTCCTCCCTGTCTCCCCGGACCATTCAGCCCGAAAGGAAACTGTTGACAACCCATACCGAGTCACGGTTATATTTTCAACATGTAAAACTAAGTTTCACATAATGGAACTTCGAATGGAATACCTAAAGGGAGGACTACAATGCGTTCCATGCTCAAAGCGTCCATCACGGCGCTCGGCGTTTCCGCCATCCTTGCCGGTGGCGCGCTGACCGCCGGCGCACAATCGCTGACCGGCGATCTGAAAATCTTTTCCGACATGTCCAACCCGGCGCCGCGCGCCACGCTGGAGGCACAGGTCGCCAAGTTTCAGGACATGAACCCGGATCTGAACATCGAGCTGACGATCATCGATCGCGAGGCCTACAAGACCCAGATCCGCAACTTCCTGACCGCCAACGCGCCGGATGTCGCCACCTGGTATGCCGCCAACCGGATGAAGCCCTACGTTGACGCGGGCCTGTTCGAGGACGTGTCCGATCTGTGGGCCGAGCCCGAGATCGCTGAAAACCTGGCCTCCACCAAGGGCGCGATGACCATCGACGGCAAACAATGGGGCGTCGCCTATACCTACTACCAATGGGGCGTCTATTACCGCAAAGACATCTATGACGAACTCGGCCTGTCCGAACCCGCCACCTGGGAAGAGGAAAAGGCAAACTGCGCCAAAATCGTCGCCTCGGGCCGCGCCTGCTATACCATCGGCACCAAGTTCCTGTGGACCGCCGGCGGCTGGTTCGATTACCTGAACCTGCGCACCAACGGCTTTGAGTTTCACATGGCGCTGGCCGCGGGCGAGGTCAGCTGGGAAGACCCCCGCGTGCGCCAGGTCTTTGCTAACTGGCGCGAACTGATCGACATGGGCGCCTTCATCGAAAACCACCAGACCTACAGCTGGCAAGAGGCCCTGCCGTTCATGGTCAACGGTCAGGCCGCCGCCTATCTGATGGGCAACTTCGCCGTGGCGCCGCTGCGCGAAGCGGGGCTGAGCGACGATCAGCTCGATTTCTACCAGTTCGTCGAAATCACCCCAGGCATCGCCAAGGCCGAGGACGCGCCGACCGACACCTTCCACATCCCGACCAACGCGGCGAACAAGGAAAACGCCCGGGCGTTCCTGCGTTTCATGACCTCGCCCGATGTGCAGACCACGATCAACGCCGGCGACGCGCTGGGTCAGCTGCCGATCAACGCGATGGCCTCGGTGGATGATGACAAGTTCCTGAACGAAGGCTTCGCCATGCTGTCCAAGAACAGCCCCGGCGGTGTCGCCCAGTTCTTTGACCGCGACTACCCGGCCGAAATGGCCAAGGCCGGCATGGAGGGCTTCCAGGAATTCATGGTCAAGCCCGACAATCTGGACAAGATCCTGGCCCGGCTGGAACGCACCCGCTCGCGCGTCTACAAATAAGCCTCAAGACCCCGGGGGCGGCGTCCGCGCCGTCCCCAAGCCACCCCGGCCCCCGGCCTGCGCACACATCCGGCGCATATGTACGGGCTTGTGTACGCCCGGAGTATTGGTCGTGTACGCTGTGTGAGGCCCGAACCGCACCATCGAAAGACCGCCCCGATGTCAGACGCAACCCGGATCGAAACCCGCAGCTGGTTCCACCGCAACCAGCAGACGATCGCCCCCTGGCTGTTCCTGACGCCCGGCATCCTGTTCTTCCTGTTTTACGTCATTTTCCCGATATTTCAGTCGTTCAACATCTCGCTTTACGAATGGGACGGCCTCGGCACGCCGGCCTATATCGGCCTGGGCAACTATGAAAACCTGTACTGGGAATTCGTCGACCGCGATGCGTTCTACACGGCGCTCGGCAACAACATCCTCTGGCTCGCGCTCTACCTGCTCGCCATCCCCGCCGGCCTGTTCATCGCCCTGTTCCTGAACCAGACTGTCGCCGGCATCCGCATCTACAAATCCTTGTTTTTCTTTCCTTTCGTGATCAGCCAGGTCGTGGTCGGCCTGGTCTTTACCTGGTTCTACGACCCGACATTCGGCCTGCTGAACAGCATCCTCGGGCTGGTCAATCTGGGCCCGGTCAATGTGCTGGGCGACGAAAACCTCGTCACCTTCGGCATCATCGCGGCGGGCCTGTGGCCGCAGACCGCGTATTGCATGATCCTCTATCTCACCGGCCTGAACGCCGTGGACCCCGAACAGATCGAAGCCGCCCGCCTGGACGGCGCCAAGGGCTGGCGGATGCTCTGGCATGTGGTCCTGCCGCAACTGAAACCCGCAACCTTCATCGCCTTCGTCGTGACCATCATCGGCGCGCTGCGCAGCTTCGATCTGATCTCGATCATGACCGAGGGCGGCCCCTTCGGCAGCTCCCGCGTGCTGGCCTATTACATGTTCGAGGTCGCCCTGTCGGAATACGGCTTCCGCATGGGCTATGGCGCCGCCATCGCCGTGGTGCTGTTCCTGATCATGATGATATTCATCACTTATTTCCTGTGGTCGATGTACCGCGAAGAAAAGGCGCGCTGACCATGAAACCCCGCGATTTTCCCCTGCTTTGTCCCGGCAAAGATATCCGAACGCCCACCCCCGCCACCCGGCGAAAGGTCTGATCGATGTTCCCGACACCCATCGAAAAACGCGCGCGCGCGACACAGCTGACCTACCAGTCCTTCCTGCCGCTCGCGCTGCTTCTGTGGCTGCTGCCGCTGATCGCGGTCGCGGTGTTCTCGATCAAGCCCGGCACCGATTTCACCAATGCCAACTACTGGGGCTGGCCCTCGTCCTTTGAAGGTTTCACCAATTACGGCCGGGTGTTCTTTGACAGTGACATGCCGCGCTACATGCTGAACTCGGTGTTGATCACCGTGCCCACCGTGATCGGCGCCGTGGCCTTGTCCTCGATGACCGGCTTCGCGCTCGGCATCTACAAATTCCGCGCCAACCTGTGGATCTTCTTCATGTTCGTGGCTGGAAATTTCGTTCCATTCCAGATCCTTATGGTGCCGGTGCGCGACCTGACCCTCAACATGGGCCTCTATAACACCAAGACCGGGCTGGTGCTGTTCCACATCGCGTTCCAGACCGGGTTCTGCACGCTGTTCATGCGCAATTTCATCCGCGCGCTGCCGTTCGAGCTGATCGAGGCCGCCCGCGTCGAAGGCGTCGCCGAATGGCGAATCTTCTGGTTCGTGGTGCTGCCCCTGATGAAACCGGCGCTTGCCGCGCTCTCTGTGCTGATCTTCACCTTCATCTGGAACGATTACTTCTGGGCCGTGGTGCTGACCCAGGGCGTGGAAAGCCAACCCGTCACCGCCGGCATCACCTCGTTCAACGCCCAATACCGTGCCGCCTATAACCTGATGAGCGCCGGCAGCATCGTCGCCGCGATCCCGCCCGTCGCCATGTTCTTTCTGATGCAGAAACACTTCATCGCGGGCCTGACCCTGGGCGCGGTGAAATAGCCGCGAAAACAAGAGCACCGCCCATGACCAAGATCACCTTCATCGGCGCCGGTTCGACGATCTTCATGAAGAATATCGTCGGCGACGCCCTGCATTACCCGGCCCTGGCCGATGCCACCATCGCGCTGATGGACATCGACGCGGGCCGGCTGGCCGAGTCCGAAATCGTCGCCAGAAAGCTGATCCAAACCATGGGCACCGGCGCCACAGTCCAGACCCACACGGACCGGCGCGCCGCCCTTGACGGCGCCGATTTCGTCGTCGTCGCGTTTCAGATCGGCGGCTACAAACCCTGTACCGTCACCGATTTCGAGCTGCCCAAACGCTTTGGCCTGCGCCAGACCATCGCCGACACCCTGGGCATCGGCGGCATCATGCGCGGCCTGCGCACCGTGCCGCATCTGTGGGCCGTGGCCGAGGACATGCGCGCCGTCTGCCCGGACGCGATGCTGCTGCAATACGTCAACCCGATGGCGATCAACACCTGGGCGCTGACCGCGCGCTATCCCGACATAAAGCAGGTCGGCCTCTGCCATTCCGTACAAGGCACGGCCGAGGAACTGGCGCGCGACCTGGGCATCCCGGTCTGCGATCTGCGCTACCGCGCGGCAGGCATCAACCACATGGCGTTCTACCTGACGCTGGAGGAACGTGACGGCACCGGCTGGCGCGATGCGTATCCGCGCCTGCGCGAAGGCTATGATGCGCAGCGTTTTCCCAGCGCAACCGGCGCCAATCCGCGCTGCCCCAACCTGGTGCGCTATGAAATGATGCGCCAGCTTGGGTATTTCGTCACCGAAAGCAGCGAACATTTCGCCGAATATGTGCCCTGGTTCATCAAATCCGGCCGCGACGATCTGATCGAACGCTTCGGCATCCCGCTGGACGAATACCCGACCCGCTGCGAGGAACAACTCGCCGACTGGAAAGCGCAGGCCGCCGCGTTCAAAACCGCCGACCGCATCGAGGTGGAAAAATCGCATGAATATGCCGCCACGATCATGAATGCCGTCACCACCAACACGCCCGCCGTGATCTACGGCAATGTCGCCAACCGCGGCTATATCCCGCAACTGCCCGAGGGCGCGGCGGTCGAGCTGCCCTGTCTGGTCGATGCCATGGGCTTGCAGCCCACAACCGTGTCTGACATCCCGAAACAACTGATCGCGCTGATGCGCACCAATGTGAACGTGCAGGAGCTGACCGTCGAGGCGCTGTTGACCGAGAACCCGGACCATATCTACCACGCCGCGATGCTGGATCCGCATACCGCGGCAGAACTTGACCTCGACCAGATCCGTGCCCTGGTCGATGCGCTACTGGCGGAACATGGCGACTGGATGCCGGCCTGGGCCCGCCGTCAGAGGGCCGCCTGATGCCAGACCGACCAAAATTCTTGCAAGAATTTTACCCGGAATTTTGCAAAATTCCGGCACCCGCCCCGAACCGGATCGTGCCGACATGACCGACCATCCGACCTACCCCGACCTCCACGCAGCCTCGGTGTTCATCACCGGCGGCGGCTCTGGCATCGGCGCTGCCCTGACCGAGGGTTTCCTGCGCCAGGGCGCGCGCGTCGCCTTCGTGCAGCGCTCCGACAGCACCGAATTCTGCGACCGGATGCAGGCCGAAACGGGCACCCGTCCGCTGTTCATCCGCTGCGACATCACCGACATTGCCGCGCTGAAATCCGCCGTCGCTCAGGCCGCCGCCGCGCATGGCCCGGTAACAGTGCTGATCAACAACGCGGCCAATGACACGCGCCACGCCACGCTGGAGGTGGACGAGGCATTCTGGGACGCCTCGCAAGCCATCAACCTGAAGGCTTATTTCTTCGCCGCACAGGCGGTGATCCCCGGTATGCAGGCGGCGGGCCATGGCGCCATCGTCAATTTTTCCAGCGTGTCCTACATGATGGGCAACGCGGGCTATCCGTCCTATGCCACCGCCAACGCCGGCATCACCGGCATGACCCGCGCGCTGGCGCGCGAATTCGGTCCCGACCGGATCCGGGTCAACGCGCTGATGCCGGGCTGGGTCATGACCCAAAAGCAAAAGGATCTCTGGGTCACGGACGCGGCGCTGGCGGGCCAGCTTGACCGGCAATGCCTCAAGGACCCGCTGGAACCGCAGGATATCGTCGGCGGCACCCTGTTTCTGGCCTCCGCTGCCAGCCGGATGATGACCGGGCAGGCGCTGGTCATCGACGGCGGCGTGGTGGTGACAGGATGACGGGCAACGCTGCGCTCAGGGCCGACTGGATCGCGCTCGACTGGGGCACCACCCATCTGCGCGCCTGGGCGATGGATCCCGCGGGCAAGGTGCTGGCGCAGGCAGCGTCCGATGACGGCATGGCCCGCCTTGCCCCGGCAGATTTTGAACCGGCGCTGCTGGCGCTCGTCGCCCCGTGGCTTGGCACCGGCACCACCCGCATCGTCGCCTGCGGCATGGTCGGCTCGCGCCAGGGCTGGGCCGAGGCGCCCTATCGCAGCGTGCCCTGCGCCGCCGCCGCCGACACGCTGACCCGCGTCGCCGCGCGCGACGCCCGCCTCGATCTGCGCCTGATCCCCGGCGTCCGCCAGACCGAGCCCGCCGATGTGATGCGCGGCGAGGAAACCCAGATCGCGGGCTTTCTGGCCGCCAACCCCGCGTATGACGGCATCCTCTGCCTGCCCGGCACCCACAGCAAATGGGTGCATATCAGCGCGCAGGAAATCGTCAGCTTCCGCACCTTCATGACCGGTGAGATGTTCGCGCTGCTGTCGCAGAATTCGGTGCTGCGCCATTCCATCGGCGCAACCGGCTGGGACGCCGGCGCCTTCACCGGCGCTCTGTCCCAGGCGATGTCGCGACCCGAGGCGCTGGCCGCGAGGCTGTTCTCGCTGCGCGCCGAAACCCTGCTGCACGACCTGGCGCCGGACGCCGCGCGTGCGCGCCTGTCCGGTTTGCTGATCGGCGCCGAACTGGCGGCCGCCAAACCCTATTGGCTGGGCCAGAACGTGACCCTAATCGGCGCGCCCGGGCTGAACGAGATCTATGCCGCCGCGCTTGCCGCGCAGGGCCTGACCCCGCTGCAAATGGACGGGCAGGCAATGACCCTGGCGGGCCTGACCGCCGCCCATTCCTGCCTTCGGGAACTGACATGAGCCGCCCCCTGATCGCCATCCTGCGCGGCATCACCCCGCCCGAAGCTGCCGACGCCGCCGCCGCGCTGATCGAGGCAGGCATCAGCCGCATCGAGGTGCCGCTGAACTCGCCGCAGCCGCTGGACAGCATCGCGGCCATGGCCGCCGCCCATGGCCACCACGCCCTGATCGGCGCCGGCACCGTCCTAAACACGAAAGACGTGGCCGGGGTCGCGCAGGCGGGCGGCAAGCTGATCGTCTCGCCCAACACCGACACCCAGGTGATCGCCGCCAGCAAAGCGCTGAACCTGCAAAGCTTTCCCGGCGTGTTCACCGCCACCGAATGCTTTGCCGCGCTCAACGCCGGCGCCGACGGGCTAAAGGTTTTCCCCGCCTTCCAGATGGGCACCGAAGGCCTGAAAGCGATCCGCGCGGTCCTGCCTGCGGGCACGCAGGTCTATGCGGTCGGCGGCGTCGGCCCCGGAAATTTCGCCGACTGGATCGCGGCCAGCGCCGATGGCTTCGGCCTTGGCACGTCGCTTTACTCACCCGGCATGTCCATCGCCGATATCGCCGCCCGCGCGCGCGATACTGTCGCCGCCTATGACCGGGCCATCCAATGATCGCGACGCTTTATGACGACCGGCAATGCGCCCTTGGCGAAGGCCCGCTCTGGCACCCAGACCGCCGGCAATTCTTCTGGTTCGACATCCTGTCCAACCGCCTGCTAAGCCGCGACGGCGACAGGCCGCGCCATTGGCAATTCGCCGAAAACGTCTCGGCGGCGGGCTGGATCGACCACGACCACCTGCTGATCGCCAGCGAAACGCAACTGTTCCGTTTCAACCTTGAAACCGGCATTTCGCAAACGCTGTGCCCGCTAGAGGCTGACATGCCCCACACCCGTTCCAACGACGGCCGCGCCGACCCGTCGGGCGGCTTCTGGATCGGCACCATGGGCAAATCCGCCGAGCCGCAGGCAGGCGCGATCTACCGCTATTTCAAGGGCGAACTGCACCTGCTGTTCCCCGACATCACGATCCCGAACTCGATCTGCTTTGCCCCCGATGGCCGCCGCGCCTATTTCGCCGACAGCATCCGTGGCCAGATCATGACGCAAGACCTCGATGCCGGGGGCTGGCCTGAAAACGCCCCCCGGGTTTTCGCCGATCTGCGCGCCGAGGGCCTGACCCCGGACGGATCTGTCACCGCCGTCGACGGCACGCTCTGGAACGCGCAATGGGGCGCCGGGCGCGTCGCCGCCTATGACCCCGACGGCACCTTCCTGCGCGCCGTCGCGATCCCCGGCAAACACAGCTCCTGCCCGGCCTTCGGCGGGCCGGATCTGCGCACCCTGTTCTGCACCACCGCGCAGCAGGGGATCAGCGCCGCCACCCTCGCCGCGCATCCCGAAAACGGCATGACTTTCGCTGCCGATCTTGACGTCACCGGCTGGCCCGAGCCACAAGTGATCCTCTGACGACCCCTGCCTTCTTGCCTGCAAAAACCCGCCGCAAACCCCACGAGCCGCCCGATGCCCCCCCAACGCGCCCTCGGCGTCTGCTACTACCCCGAACACTGGCCCGAACATCAGTGGGCCAATGACGCCGCCCGCATGGTGGAAACCGGCCTGAGCTGGGTGCGGATCGGCGAATTCGCCTGGTCCAGACTGGAACCCGCGCCCGGCGATCTGCAATTCGACTGGCTGGATCGCGCCATCGAAACGCTGGGCGCTGCTGGGCTGCGGGTGATCCTGGGCACCCCTACGGCCACCCCGCCGCGCTGGATGCTGACCAAACACCCCGACATGCTGGCGCTGGATGCGCAGGGCCAGCCGCGCAAGTTCGGCTCGCGCCGGCACTATTGCTTCAGCCATCCCGGCTATGTTGCCGAATGCCAGCGTATCGTCACCCTGCTGGCCGAACGCTATGGCGCCAACCCGCATGTGCAGGCCTGGCAGACCGACAATGAATTCGGCTGCCACGACACCACACTCAGCTATTCGGACGCCGCCAAACAGGGCTTCCGCGACTGGCTGGCGCAGAAATACCAGTCGCCAGAGGCGCTGAACCGCGCCTGGGGCAATGTCTTCTGGTCGATGGAGTACAGCGATTTCAGCGACATCGACCTGCCCAACCTGACCGTCACCGAACCCGGCCCCGCCCATGTCATGGCGTTCCGGCGGTTCAGTTCGGATCAGGTTGTCCACTTCAACCGCGCCCAGACCGAGATCCTGCGCCGCTTCACCGATGCGCCGCTGATCCACAACTACATGGGCCGGGTGCTGGACTTCGACCATTTCGCCATCGGCCGCGATCTGGATATCGCCAGTTGGGACAGCTATCCGCTTGGCTTCCTGTCCGACCGGCTGGACGCCACCG
>Ga0316207_10005798_pt1 | contig 10073 bp, 5 predicted proteins | sample 6weekpyrite_MG_FD_204943 | JGI IMG/M metagenome (GOLD analysis project Ga0316207, IMG submission 204943) | Microbial mat bacterial communities from mineral coupon in-situ incubated in ocean water Damariscotta River, Maine, United States -... | ecosystem: Environmental > Aquatic > Marine >...
CGCTTATTGCCATTTCATACTCAACTGAATATCCATGTTGCAAGCGATATTTTCTTTATTACCATTATCATGCATGCCAGCGGTGGCATTGCCAGTGGCCTAGGCACCTTACTGCTCATTAGCGTGGGAAGCGGCAGTTTACTTACATCACGAAAAATTGCCGTGTTGTATGGCAGTTTAGCGACGCTTACACTATTAAGCGAAGAGGCCTACCGACTACTGCAAACCGGATCCACAAATACCTATTTCACACAGACAGGAATTCTTGGCGCTACCCTAATGACCGCTGCTCTTGCGGCCAATTTTCTAGTCCAACGAAATGTTGAAAGTGAAGCCCTTGCACGTCAACGTAGCCTTGACCTTGCCAACCTTGAGCAACTTAATGACTATATAATTCAACACATGCAAACAGGCATTGTCGTTGTCGATATAGACAGCAGAGTTAGACTTATTAACGAATCAGCTCGTCGTTTACTCAGCGCGCCTACGGATTCATTTTCTACTCCCCTTGCCGATATTTCTTTAGTCTTGCATGACCAACTGCATGTGTGGAATGAATCCATAGATGCTCAACCAATCACATTCCGTTCATCGAAGACATCGCCTGAAATACAACCCAAATTTGCCCGCTTAGGTAGCCAAGATACCGCCGGATTCCTTATCTTCCTCGAAGACACCTCGGCAATGGCCCAGCAAGCACAACAATTAAAGCTTGCATCACTTGGGCGTCTTACAGCCAGTATTGCCCATGAAATCCGCAACCCACTCGGTGCGATCAGTCATGCAAGTCAGTTACTCAGTGAGTCCACTCATATTACGCCCGAGGATCTACGACTCACCCAAATCATTGGTGACCACACTCAGCGAGTGAACGGCATTATCGAAAACGTAATGAGGCTAAGTCGCCGCGATCGAGCGGAACCTGTTTTATTTGATTTGCGTAAGTGGCTTGATGATTTCAGAGATGATTTTTTCCGCAGCGAGGATATTGATCCAGCCGATCTCGCTATAGATGACGAACATGGAACCGTAGAAGTGCGAATGGATCTAAGCCAACTACACCAAGTAGTGTGGAATCTGGTTCGTAATGGCTTAAGACATAGCCGCGAACATTCGGGACAACCCAAAGTCACCTTAAAAATCGGTCAACCAATAACCGACAAAAAACCCTACTTAGATATTATTGATCGTGGCCCAGGTATTAGTCCTGAACAGTCATTGCATATTTTCGAACCTTTCTACACAACGGAAAGCTCAGGTGTTGGTTTAGGACTTTACATTGCCCGTGAACTCTGTGAGGGTAACCAAGCTAGATTGGATTATTTAAAGATCTCTGAAGAAAAAGGGGGCGGTAGCTGTTTTAGAATTACTTTTGCTGACCCACGACGTAAACAACAACAGATTACCTAAGTATGGAACGTTACCTCGCACTTATCGTTGATGATGAACCTGATATCCTCGAATTGCTCGAGATGACTCTGTCACGTATGGATGTCGATTGTCATAGCGCCAGTAATCTCGGCAAAGCCTATGAGCTACTCGAACAACATAGCTTCGATCTGTGCCTAACCGATATGCGATTACCCGATGGTGATGGCATCGATTTGGTTCGTCACATGCAACAACGTTATACCCGTACCCCCATTGCCATGATCACCGCGCATGGCAATATGAAACTTGCCATTAACGCCCTTAAGGCAGGTGCCTTTGACTTTGTATCTAAACCAGTTGATCTAAGCGTACTTCGCAACCTAGTTAGTACTGCACTGAAACTCTCATATAAAGCAGCTGCAGGCACTGACAAATTAAAAGGCGAACCTGAAAATATTCCCACAAGCAAACTCGCTAGTGATAGCGAACAACAATTGCTCGGTGAATCTCTGGTAATGAACAAAACCCGTGCAACCATTGAGAAACTTGCCCGCAGCCAAGCACCGGTTTATATCAGTGGCGAATCAGGCAGTGGTAAAGAGCTCGTTGCACGCTTGATACACAACAAAGGCCCAAGAGCGGATCAAGCCTTTATTCCCGTTAACTGTGGTGCGATTCCCCAAGACTTAATGGAAAGTGAATTTTTCGGTCATAAAAAAGGCAGTTTCACCGGCGCAGTTGCCGATAAACAAGGGCTCTTCCAAGCGGCTGATGGCGGCACGCTTTTCCTGGACGAAGTGGCTGAACTACCGCTGCATATGCAAGTAAAATTACTCCGTGCTATTCAGGAAAAATCAATTCGCCCTATTGGTGAACAAAAAGAAATCCCCATTGATGTGCGCGTGCTCAGCGCGACACACAAAGATCTGGATACACTGGTGAAAGAAGGTGCTTTTCGGCAAGATCTATTTTACCGAATTAATGTTATTGAGCTAAATGTACCTAGCCTAAAACAGCGTGTTGATGACATTCCGATTTTAGCTGAAAATATATTAAGAAAATTAGGTACCAGCCAGAAATTAGATGATGATGCATTACAAATGCTACAAAATTATTCCTTCCCCGGTAACGTCCGTGAATTGGAAAACATTTTAGAACGTGCGGTCACGCTTTGTGACACAGACACCATCAGCGCGGGTGACCTGCAATTGCGCCATACTGATACTCCTGACTCCGCGACACCCAGCGCAGAAGCAACACCAATCACACCAAATGCCCAGGCGAATCTAAACGCAGAACTGCCTTTAGAAGATTATCTTGGAAATATTGAGAAAGAGGCTATTCAACAAGCATTGGAAAAAACACGCTACAACAAAACTGCGGCCGCTAAATTGCTTGGCATTACCTTCCGGGCACTACGCTATAAACTCAAAAAACTTGGATTGGAATAAGAGCTAATTACTAGCTAACGGCGCTGCGCAAAAATCATTATAAAAATCAGCATCTGCTCTATAAGCTACACAAAGATTCGCTTTTAACACTTTTGTGTTTTTACTATAACTATCCGGGGTGTCTATTTCTCGAAGAGTTTGTGTTTTATAATCAGCCAGCAACCACTGTTCGCCATCTTGAACACGCCGAAACATTAAGCCCTTTCCATTAAAAGTTACTGCACGCTGCTTGGTCATCAGCAGCTGACTTAGAGATTCCGGTCTTAACTCCACCAAATTATTATCCGTAATTTTATAAAAACTCGAATATTCTTTAAATAATTTTGCTTCATCTGGATCTTCTGAATCAATAGTCCCTGAGGTTAATCCTGACTCAATAAACCGCATACGCGACTCACCAACTAAGTGCCTATCTTCTAAGTAAGGCAATAGAGAAATGCCATCATACCCAATGATGTCAAGCGACAACGAGTCCATCACTGTTGGCGCAATATCTATTAAAGATGCTTCGCTCATTCTTTTCCCTGGCTGCCAAACCGCACGTCCATTTTTATATTGCTGTATAGCAAAAAGCACTTTATGTTGTATCGATGACAATGCAAATGTGCCATGCCCTGCGCCTAACGGAATATTTATATCATTTTCAGAAATAAACATATCCTTATTAGTGCCAAATGACTCACCATGATCAGACAACATGATCACAATGCTATTTTCAAGTGCCCCCTTATCTTTCAGTTTCGTTAACAAATTCCCTACCTGCTTATCTGTCAAATACAAGGTGTTCAAATATTGTAAGGGCGCCGTCGATTTTGATTTGTATTTTTTTACTTCTTTTTCAACAACATCTGAATCCAGGTGGTTATAATAAGGCCAATGAGGCAAACAATGATGCGCCGCCATAAAGAATGGCGCTTCATCTATCCTATTTACTGTGGCCGTTGCGCGATCAGAAAAACTTTGCGGATAATAAATAGTCTTTGCAGCGCGGTTAGCATAGGTATATGGGAATAAATCATTGAAGTGCTTTATCCTCGACAACAAATTTAGATAAACGAAATCCAATGACATACCAAATGTAAAATCGAGCACACCCATTTCAGGCGCACTCAACACATCAAAACCATACTCTTTAGTGAAATTTGCAAAGCGTACTTCATCCGTCATGTAATATGTTGCGTAATTTTGTTTCTGTAAAACAAATGACAATAAATTAGACTTCTCAACCTTTTCTTTGGGATATAAATTAAATCGACCACCATGTGTAGAAGGGTATTTTCCAGATAAAATGCTCATCCATGCAGGAAAGGTTCTGGCAATCGGTGTTAGGGTATCTTCAAAGACAGCAGCCTGCTCAATAAACCCATCAATATTTGGCGTTAGGCCTTTTTTAAATCCATAGTATGCAAGATGGTCAAGCCTTAATGAATCGACACCGATCAAAATAATATTAGGTGCCTTATTTGCCCCTTCAGTTGTTGCGTCTAAATAATTTGAATTCACATTTAGCAATAGGACAACGGCCAAAAACCCTGTCATTATAACGTATACACGCTTAGTGCGATGGTGTAACGACTTTCTTTTATTGCGGACAAATGAAATAAGAGAAGTAATAAAAAAAATGGCATAGGCAAGATTCAATGCATAAAAAACATTCATGCTATGTGTTTGTAGCAACAGCAAATCAGATGTTTCGAATGAAATAGATGCGGGAAACAATATGCGATTCCACAGCACTGACAACAAAAACACACCTAAAATATAGATAACCATGTAAACACGGCTAGCCTTGAGCCGGGCTGATGGAATATTCTTCCATAAAACATAAGCAACTGTTGCGACTAAGGCATGTATTAAAAGTATTAATAAAATCTGAAATAAAACCGCCACATAAAAGTCACCAGCGACATTATCAGCGATCATTTGTACTACTCGATGCGGAGCTTCACCTGTAAACTGGCGAGAATAATAAACCCAGATAGCAAAAACTTGGTATCCTGCAAATAAAAAAAAGAGCCCGACAGACAACCAATAATCTCTTTCTTTTAAAAAGATCATACGCATTTATTCATCGTCTTTGCTGCCGGTATTACTTTTTACGGAAACACAAGCATCGTTATAAAAATAAGTATCTTTTTTATAGGTTTTACAAAGCTTGGTTTTTAAAAACTTTACGTCTTCACTATCCATATCTGGTTCCTCAACCCTACGTAAACTATTGTCTGTGTAATCAGATAGTAGCCACAGTGATCGTGACCCGATCGTGTTGATGTACATTAATCCTTTGTTATTTACGAAAGCCGCTCTTTGTTTCGTTTTAATTAATGACATTAAGAGATCTTTTTTCAGCTCAATTCGTTTATCATCGGTGATATGATAGAATCTGGCATAATCGCGAAACAATTTTGATTCATCAGGGTTGCTCGTATCGACCGCCTTCGAAGTAATGCCTGACTCCACGTATCTAACTCTATTCGTTCCTGCAAAAGTTTTATTTTCTAAAAACGGTAATAAAGAAACACCTTCGTATTTCTGTTCTGGCAATGAAATAATTTCACTAATAGTCGGTGTAATATCAACAAGAGAACTTGGATTACTTCTTGTCCCTTCTTCCCATGCGGGCTCACCATCTTTATATCGTTGCATCCCTAGCAATACATTATTTTGCGCCTTAGATAATACGAAAGTACCATGACCAAATCCAACTAGGCCACTCCCCTTTGCGTTTTCTTTCGCTAAAAAGAAATCTTTCTTCACACCCAATCCTTCGCCATGATCTGACAAAAGCACAACTATACTATTATCAAGGTGACCACTCGCCTTTAATTTTTTCAGCAACCGTCCTACTTGTATATCCGCTAAACGCAGGGCGTTTAAATAATCAATTGGTGAATTGTATTGCTCGGTATATTTCTCACGTAGTTCTTTCTGTACCACCGGACTCATGTATCTATAGTAGGGCCAGTGTGGAAGACAATGATGTACAACCATGAAGAATGGCTTATGTTCAATATTGTTCAAGGTATCATCTGCACGCGCGCTAAAATCATTCGGTTCATATACCGTACTGGCTGCTCGATTCGCATATGTGTATGGGAATAAACCACTCAAAAAATTTACCTTTGAAAGTAGATTCGTAAAAACAAAATCAATTGTCATACCAAACGTAAAATCCAACACACCCATTACTGGTGTTTCCAAAACGTCAAAACCATATTCATGCGTGAAATTAGCGAACCGCACCTCATCCGTCATATAGTATGTTGAATAATTATTTCTCTGTAGCACGGCAGGTAATAAATTTTCCTTATGCACTTCTTGACTGGGATAAAGGTTATATCGACTGCCATGAGAAATTGGATATTGCCCTGATAAAACACTCATCCATGCGGGATAGGTTCTTGCAAATGGCGTCATAGTATCTTCAAAAACTGCGGCTTGTTTTAAAAAACCATCTATATGCGGTGTTAAGCCTTTCTTAAAACCAAAATAAGCTAAATGATCAGGCCTTAATGAATCCACACCAATCAAAATAATATTCGGCTGTGAATGACCCGCGCTAGACGTTGCGGCCAGTTTATTAAAATCGACATTTGTCGCAACAAGAACAACAGCCAATGAAAATATAAATATATAACTTTTTTTACCAGCCTTTCTCACATTCTTAATATTTTCTTTCACAAGTAAACTATAAAAAGACCAGGTAAAGAACAAACCATATGCGACTGTTGCCGTATAAAATATCGGCATGCTATAAGCATGTGCCAATATTGAATATGACGGTGGCATTGCCAACGACGCTGGCGATAACACCCAGTTCCATAATGTTGTCAATAAAATCAGACCCAGAATAAATGCTGTAAAGTAAATTCTGTTTTCTCTTGTTTCCTTAACTTTAATTGTTTGCCACGACAGATAAACTACCACTGCAACTGTGATATGCAGAAACAATACAAAGAAGATTTGCAGAAAAACATTTGCGATGAATCCAATATCAATACTCGCCAAAATCAATCTAACAATGCGCCCTGGACTCACATCTGCAAATTGAAAAAGATAATAATTTGCAATATTAAATATTTGGTATACAAGGAAAACCAAAAATAGACTAATTGATAACCAACAATCTTTTTGCTTCAAAATAGACATACTCTTTCTCTACGCCATTTAAACTTTTCACGTAAATTCAATTTGTATTTGTATACCATTCAAAAATACTAACCAAATAAAGATAGCAGGTTTGTGATGTGATGTTCTCAATAGAACATCTTTACTGTGGATGAGTTACACCCAGTGTACTTACTTAACCTGTTAAACGCAGTACAGTCAGCATTAATTTCAAGATATTGACACTACCCAAATTGGATTTTTCTATGCTTAGTAATTTTAAATATATGGTCAAATTATCTGAAAAACACCTTTGTATTTATCGTATGGTGCGCAAATCGTCAGCGAAGGCCTTGTTGAATGTGACGTACTACGTCAGTTCTTGACTGGATAAGTATTAATAAACGGCCTCTATTATGCCTTAAGTTATAAAGCCACACCTCTCTAAAGTCAGATAAAACCTATAAAATCATCATGTTAAAAGAATTCATTTATTCCAGCTATAAAATTATATCTATCTGGCACAGCAATTGCTGCTAATCACGACAAGGAATGAACTCAGCCACATCGGGCTGTGAACTTTCAGTCCGCTGACTATATTAAATTTGCAAATTTGGAGAACAACATGAAACCGATACAAACTGTTCAAAAAGGTTTTACATTAATCGAGCTGATGATCGTAGTCGCGATTATCGGTATTTTGGCTGCCATTGCCTTGCCTGCTTACCAAGATTACACCATTCGCGCCCAAGTTACTGAAGGTGCAGTTGCTATGAGTGCAGGTAAAGCAACTGTGGGTGAAAATATTGCCAGTAATGTTACTGACAGATGTGCAGGCGTAAGCACAGGTACAAACGGCAGTACAACACTGTCTTGTGCTTCTGGTGGCGTACTGAGTTCAAGTACTAGTACAACAATTGGTGCGGTTGTCTTAACCTTAACACCTTCTCCTAGCTCTGCTGGTGTCGATTGGGCTTGTTCAGCTTCAGCAGACCAATTCAAATATGTACCTGCTGAATGTCGTAACGCTTCTTCGTAACGGCTGCTCTATAGGGCTAATTTAAATCACATTAGTACCTTAAAGAGACCGCTTCGGCGGTCTCTTTTTTTATGCCCGCCTCTAACATTTCAGCTTTTTCATTAGCTGGCCGCTATAGACTTAATATCTCAGTATAAAATCAGCGCCTAAATTATATTTTTATCTTATAAAACAATTGGTTATATAAATAACCTCATTATTTTCATTATAATGTGCTATAAGTTCTTGGATAAAATCGATTTATATTCTAATATTCAAGCAATTAAATTAAAAAATGCACAATATTTCACAGTAATATCACTCAATACTGGCTATATTTAACAGATGGCGACAACAAAACCACAATTTAACCTCAGCGGTCTGGCTCGCAGACTCGTTAGTGACGGCAGTCTCATGGAGGCTGATGCTGCCAGTGCCCATGAACAGGCATTAAAAAACAAAATACCGTTTGTTACGCATCTTGTACAAAAGAAATTGCTCGACTCCTTGACCATTGCGAATGCTGCCTCACAAGAATTCGGTGTGCCGCTATTTGATATCAGTTCCATGGAAATGGAGAGCGCAGACACCCGACTCGTCGACGAAAAATTAGTCCGTCAACACCACGCTCTTCCTCTCTTTAAGCGTGGTGGACGACTTTATGTTGCAGTGTCTGATCCAACTAACCTGCAGGGCCTAGATGAAATCAAATTTCATGTCGGTGCCAACACCGAAGCCATTCTTGTTGAGGAAGACAAATTAACCGATGCCATCGATCGGGCAATGGATGAACAAGACACTACCTTAGCCGACCTCAATGACAGTGATCTCGATGACCTGGAAATTAGCAGTGGTGATGAAGCACCCGGGGAAGATGATACTGACTCGGATGTCGATGACACCCCAGTGGTGCGTTTTGTTAATAAGGTCTTACTTGATGCGATTAACAAAGGCGCCTCTGATATACACTTTGAGCCCTATGAAAAAACTTACCGTGTACGCCTGCGTATGGATGGTGTATTAATCGAAGTGGCGTCACCGCCTGTCAATTTAGGTAATCGACTTGCCGCCCGATTAAAAGTCATGTCGCGACTTGATATTTCTGAGCGCCGTATCCCTCAAGATGGGCGTATGAAAATGACGCTGTCCAAAAACCGCGCCATTGATTTTCGTGTGAATACCTGTCCCACCTTATTCGGCGAAAAAATAGTTATGCGTATTCTCGATTCGAGCAGCGCTCAACTCGGTATCGAGGCACTTGGCTACGAAGATGAACAGCGTGCCTTATACGAAGAAAACTTATTTAAACCTTACGGCATGATTCTCGTTACCGGCCCTACCGGTAGTGGTAAAACCGTTTCCTTGTACACGGGCCTTAATATTCTCAATACTGAAGATAGAAATATCTCCACCGCGGAAGATCCAGTAGAAATTAACCTTTCCGGCATCAATCAGGTTAATGTAAATAATAAGGTCGGTTTTACGTTTGCCAGCGCACTGCGTGCGTTCCTACGACAAGATCCTGATATCATCATGGTAGGTGAAATACGTGACCTTGAAACAGCAGAAATTGCCATTAAAGCGGCACAAACAGGTCACCTAGTCCTCTCGACACTGCATACAAATGATGCGCCACAAACCTTAACGCGTTTAGCGAATATGGGTGTCCCCGCTTACAATATTGCTTCATCAGTGTCTTTGATCATTGCTCAACGACTGGCACGTCGGCTGTGTACACAATGTAAAAAAATTCAAGATATCCCCAGTGAGGCCCTGATTTCAGAAGGCTTCACTGAAGCAGAAATTACTGCCGGTCTTAAAATATATGGCCCTGTTGGTTGCGATCAGTGTAGTAACGGTTACAAAGGGCGTGTTGGTATCTACCAGGTTATGCCTGTATCTGAAGACATGGGAAAAATTATTATGGAGGGCGGTAATGCCTTACAACTTGCAGAACAAGCTGAAAAAGAAGGCATTGCTGATCTACGAAAATCAGGTTTAAGAAAAATTACCCAAGGCATTACCAGCTTGGAAGAAATTAACCGCGTGACGAAGGACTAAACGATGGCAGCAACGGCAGCGAATAATATTTTTCTTTGGGAAGGCAAAGATAAAAAAGGCGCCAA
>Ga0316207_10005799_pt1 | contig 10072 bp, 7 predicted proteins | sample 6weekpyrite_MG_FD_204943 | JGI IMG/M metagenome (GOLD analysis project Ga0316207, IMG submission 204943) | Microbial mat bacterial communities from mineral coupon in-situ incubated in ocean water Damariscotta River, Maine, United States -... | ecosystem: Environmental > Aquatic > Marine >...
TTATGCAGTTCAAGAACGAGAAGGATGGCGGAAAGTTCCTCGGCAGTCAATCCGGTGCGTTCAACTAAGGTATCAATAGAGCTGGGGTCGAAGCCGAGATGACTGAAAACCATCTGTTCATTGTGGTCGAGTGGTTTGGAAAAGAGTGGCAAGGTAGTGGGTTGCACGGGCGTTTGTTCGATGCTACTCAGTGCACCCAGTTCTTCGATGATATCTTGAGTACTTTCAACGAGTTTCGCGCCATCTCGGAGCAGTGAATGACACCCTTTTGCAAGCGGATTATGGATTGATCCAGGGATTGCGAAGACCTCACGCCCTTGCTCCAGTGCGCTGCGAGCGGTGATCAGAGAGCCGCTGCGCAGCGCCGCCTCTGTCACCAGCACCCCAAGGCTCATACCGCTAATAATTCGGTTTCGACGTGGAAAATTCTCCGCCAGTGGCGGGGTGCCGATGGGGAATTCGGTGATGAGCGCACCATTTTGCAGGATTTCGTCTGCCAGCGCGCGATTGCTTTTGGGATAACGATGGTCAGGGCCGGTGCCCATCACAGCAATCGTAGTGCCGTTGCCAGCCAGGGCACCGCGATGGGCGGCGGTATCGACACCGAGCGCCAGGCCGCTGGTAACGATGTAACCGCGACGGCCGAGGTCGCGTGCAAAGGCGAAGGTGTTTTCATTGCCGTCGGGGCCAGGATTGCGACTGCCGACGATGGCGATCTGCTGTCGCACAAGCACCGCTACATCGCCCTGAATAAATAGCAGCGGAGGTGGGTCGCTAATCTCCTTTAATAGTGCTGGGTAGAATGGGTCTGTGCAGGTGATGATGTGATTGTCGCGTTGCTGCTGCCAGTGTAGTTGTTTTTCGACTTGAGGCCAGTCAGGGGTCGATAGACGTGCAGCCAGGTTTTTTGGGAGAGCTTTGGCATCAATGAGTTGCTGTGGACTGGCCTCTAATATTTCACGTGGGGAGCCGATGTGAGTCAGTAGTGTCTGAAAGCGACGAGTGCCGATACCGGGGGTAAAAAGTAGCGCAAGCCAGTAGGCAAGCTCATCTTCCGCAACAGAAAATCCTTTTTCTGGTCTCATAGGGTGAGATTAAGTATCAGAGCGAACCGTTCCGTGTTCGCGTTGTTCTCCAGTTGTGAGGTTTGCCCTGCTTAATAGATCAGGGGTTCCTCACCATATCATAGACCCGAATGTCGCGCGATGCCTCCATCACCAGGGCATAGCTGAAGCGATCCAGCGTGCGAACGACCATCAAGGTACCGGCTCGTTCATCGGGCAGTTGAACTCTTTTGCGTGTAACGGGGTCGCGTACCCGCTTCCCCTGCTGGAAGATTGAGAGAATATTGCCGGTCTTAAGGCCGTCACTACTGCCGATATTGATGACGGCGATCTGGAACTGAGATACCCGTGTGATTCCCGCTGGCGTGGAGATAATTTGTCCGCTAACCTGCTGGTCGGGTGCCTTAGGTTTGAAATTTTGACTAATGCCCTGTTTACGGCTAGGTATCAGGCGGTCTCCTATCAGCACTTCTCGGGATGAGTGTTTGATGCGCAGCGTAGCCGGGTCACCAAATGCCTCAACTTTGGCGGTGGCAAGTCTGATCGCTTCATAGCCAAGGATATCTTTTTTCCGTTTTGGGTCGTTGTAATAGGGTCTGCCTGGGCGAACGATATCGAATTCTGAATAGGTGTTGGGGATGCCGCGGACATAAAGCCGATGCGCGGTACCGCTGATCAGTCGTCCCTCTTCGCTGGCGGTGACATATGCCGCATGCTCCACTTCATCTGGCGTCATGATGGTAGGATGATCCAGAAACTGGCGTATCGCATCATATGGGATCGTTGGAATGGCATGATCCAGTTTGGAGGCACGTGGAAAAGGGGAGAGAATAACGGTGTTTGGATCGCCAGAATCTCTGGACTCTCCACGATCGACCTTTAATACAGGCTTACCATCGACATAGGCGAGATAAATGATGTCGCCAGGGTAGATGAGATGCGGGTTTTCAAGTTCGGGGTTGACCTCCCAGATATCAGGCCATAACCAGGGGTCTTGCAGGAATCTTGCTGATATATCCCAGAGCGTATCGCCTTTGACGACGGTATGTCGGTCTGGGTGGCCCTCCTTAATATTCACGCTGTCTGCAATCGTCGCGGGCGATGGTATTAACAGCACGACGGCTAACAGGCCGGGTAAGATATATCCTTTAAGCATGAATACCTCTTTTATCAAAAATGGTCATCATAATGGCAACTACCTGTTTTCGACCGAGTTTAGCGGAAACCTTAATACACACCAATATATAGCGTGAATGGGGTAAAATTCTGTATCATCACGCGCTTCGGTCGCTTCAAAATCAATGTTATTTCATAGGTTAACGGACAGTTCATGGCACTTCTTCACATTTTGCGTTATCCCGATCCACGTTTGCGGCTGATTTCAGCACCAGTTGTAGCGGTGGATGACAACATTCGGCAGTTAATTGATGACATGCTGGAGACGATGTATGCCGCGCCAGGCATTGGCCTGGCGGCGCCGCAGGTCGATGTGGCGCAGCGGATTCTTGTCGTGGATATCTCGCCAAAGGGTGATGCGCCGATCTGTCTGATTAATCCAGAGATCGTCTCTCACGATGGGGTGGAGATCATGGAAGAGGGGTGTCTCTCTGTGCCCGGTTTTCATGAAAACGTGGAGCGCGCCAACACAATTAAGGTTCAGGCGCTGGATCGCGATGGCCAGCCGTTTGAACTGGAAGCGGAGGGATTGTTGGCGGTCTGCATCCAGCATGAGATAGATCACCTCGATGGCAAACTATTTGTCGATTATCTCAGTGAGATGAAGCGTAAACGTATCCAGAAGAAGATGGAGAAGCAGCGACGTTTTTCGATGTAACGTGGCATGTTGATTGTCCCGATGGGTTGATGGAGAGGAAAGTTTGAAATCACTGAAGATTATTTTTGCCGGCACGCCTGAGTTTGCGGCGGTCGCTCTGCGTGCACTGTTGGCATCCGAGCATGATGTTTGCGCCGTCTACACCCAGCCAGATCGTCCCGCTGGCCGTGGGCGTAAGCTAACCGCTGGGCCGGTGAAGCAAGCAGCATTAGATAATGATGTGCCAGTCTACCAGCCATTGACGTTGCGTGATGCCGATGTGCAGGCCGAACTGCAGGCGCATGAGGCAGATGTGATGGTGGTGGTCGCTTACGGCCTGATCCTGCCGACTGAGGTGCTGCAGGCACCGCGTTACGGCTGTATCAATATCCACGCGTCTCTGTTGCCGCGCTGGCGTGGGGCGGCACCGATTCAGCGCGCCATCATCGCCGGTGATACCGAGAGTGGCGTGACCATTATCCAGATGGACGAAGGGCTCGATACCGGTGCAATGCTGGAAAAACGCACCTGTGAAATCACGGTTGATGACAGCGGTGGTCAGCTGCACGACCGTCTTGCAGCGCTCGGTGCTAAGGCGGTGCTGAGTTCATTAGCGCAGATCAGTGATGGCACTGCCAGCGGCGCAGGGCAGGATGACGCGTTGGCCTGTTATGCCCACAAAATCGATAAAAAAGAGGCGTTGGTGGATTGGACTAAATCGGCAGTCGAAATCCGCCGTCAGGTGAGTGCCTTTAATCCCTGGCCAGTCGCCTACACGCTGCTGCCGGATGGAGAGCGTCTGCGCATCTGGCAGGCGGTCGCTATTTCTGGTGAAAGTGGCTCTGCACCCGGTACCGTGGTCGAAGCGAATAAATCGGGGATCGATATTGCGACCGGCGACGGGCTGTTGCGACTATTGCAGGTGCAGCTGCCGGGTGGGCGACAGGTGAGCAGCGGTGATTTTCTGAACGCCTTTGCGCTGAAGGTCAGCGCGCAGTTGGGCGGGTAAGCGCGCTCAATGAGAAAGCAGATGAAGGCGCGCGCAGTCGCGGTCAAGGTGTTGCTGCGGGTGATGGTTGATGGGCGTTCGTTGAGTGCTTCGCTGCCAGAGCAGCTGATGAAGCTTTCCGATCCCAGTGAGCGGCCGTTGACGCAGGAACTCTGTTACGGCGTGATGCGTTATGGAGTACGACTGGAGGCGGTGGCGAAACAGCTATTAAACAAGCCGCTTAAGCGCAAAGATCGCGATGTTGAGTGTCTGATCCTGCTGGGTCTCTATCAGTTGATCTATATGCGTATCCCGCCGCACGCGGTGGTGGCCGAGACCGTGGAAGCGGTCAATGCAATGGGCAAGTCGTGGGCCAAAGGGCTGGTGAATGCGGTGTTGCGTAATTTTCAGCGCGGTGAGCAGAAACTATTGGCGAAGGCTGATAGTACGCCCGTCGGGCAGTATGCTCATCCACAGTGGTTATTGGCGATGATTCAGGCGTGCTGGCCTGATGAGTGGCAGTCGATTGTCGAAGCCAATAATGAATACCCGCCGATGGTGCTGCGTGTTAATCCTGCGTACGGGGCGCGCGAAGAATATTATCAGCGCCTGCAGGCTGATGCGATGGCGGCGAGTGCGATGGCAGATGTGCCATCGGCAATCATGCTGGCACAATCTATCGATGTCGAACGCCTGCCCGGTTTTAGCGCGGGGCATGTGTCGGTACAGGATGGTGCGGCACAACTGGCGGCATGGTTGCTGGACCTACAGCCGGGACAGCGTGTGCTCGATGCCTGTTCGGCACCGGGTGGTAAGTGTTGTCATATCCTTGAGCAAGCGCCGCAGGTGAAGGAAGTGGTGGCGATCGATATCGATGAGCAGCGCCTGCAAAGTGTACGTGAAAATCTGGCGCGCCTTAAGCTGCAGGCAAAAGTTGTGTGTGGCGATGCCAGTCGCCCCGATGAGTGGTGGGATGGCAGGCAGTTTGATCGTATTCTGCTTGATGCCCCCTGTTCGGCCTCGGGGGTGATTCGTCGTCATCCCGATATCAAACAGCTGCGCCGCGAAGAAGATATCGAAACGCTAGTGGCATTGCAGGCTGAAATCCTTGCGGCGATGTGGCCATTGCTGGCACCGGGTGGGCTGCTGCTGTATGCCACCTGCTCTATCTTTCCGCAGGAAAATCATCTTCAGATTGAAAGATTTCTGGAAACCCATCATGATGCAACAGCACAGTCGATTACGGGATCATGGGGGCGCGCAATGTCGCTGGGAAGGCAAATTCTTCCTGGCGATGATGGGATGGATGGTTTTTATTACGCGCCGTTGCTGAAGAGTACTGGATAGGGAATGTATTTTAACACCACAGTGGGTCAACAAGGCTTGATGCACCAGGTATTACGCCCGATACTTGATCGGGTAATGGTGGTGTTTGTTGGCTTGTTGTTTTCGCTGTTTTCAAATCTCGCTTCGGCCGAGGCACGTTTTGATATCTCAGCGGTCAAGGTCAATCTGGTTGATAAGGTCTATTATCTCAATGCGCGTATTGACTACGAACTAAGCGATAAGGTGTTGGAGGTGATGCACAAAGGGGTGCCGGTGGTGGTGGTGCTCGATATCGAATTTCAGCGTAGTCGGAAATTTTTCTGGGATGAAGAGATTGCTCAATTGGTACAACGTTATCAACTTGAGTATCACGCCCTGACGCGACAGTACCTGGTCACCAATCTTAACAGTGGTTCACAACACAGCTTTCCAACACTGGAAGTGGCGTTAACAGTGCTGGGTACGGTGGTGGACCTGCCGGCGCTGGATAGACAACTGCTGGAAGAGAAAGGGCAATATATAGGTTTGATGCGGGCATCAGTGGATGTGGGTGAGCTGCCTACGCCGCTACGTCTGCGCGCCTACTTTTCTGGCGACTGGCACCTAAGCAGTGAGTGGTATTCGTGGATCTTGCCAAACTAAGGCGCCTCGGTTCCGGGGCTATCCCGGTAGCGCTGCTATCGATCCTGCTGCTGGCGTCGCTTTTTTTGATGAGCGCGGCAACGCAGAACTCAGAGCAGTTTGGCCGACTTTACATGTTGTTGCTGGTGGTCAACCTGTTTGGGTTGATTTCGCTGTTGGTATTGATTACCTCCAACCTGTTACGCCTGCGACGTCAGTATCGCAATCGCGCGACGGGTTCGCGACTTACCGCACGATTGATGTTGGTGTTTGTATTGCTGGCGTTGGCGCCAGTATCGCTGGTCTATTATTTCTCGCTCGGTTTTATTCAACGCGGTATCGATAGCTGGTTTGATGTGCGCGTCGAGCGAACGCTTGAGGATGCACTCGAATTGAGTCGAGCTTCATTAGAGACGCGCTCACGCGAACTGATGAAACGAACCGAGCAGATGAGCAGTAAGTTACAACTTTCAGATGAGGCTTCACTACCGCGACTGCTTGATCAGCTACGGGTGAGTGATAGTGCGTCAGAGTTGACGCTCTTTATGGGCGGCGGCCATGTGGTCGCTTCGAGTAGTGTCAATCCGGCTGCTATTGTGCCGAATCTGCCGAATGAATCAGTGATCCGTCAGGTGCGTCAGAGTGGCAGCGCCTATGTCAGCCTCGATCCGCTCACTGATAATGGGCTTTATGTGCGCGTAGTGACGCAGATACCGGCCGCGACACCCTTGGTTGATTCGCGTTTTTTACAGGCGCTCTATCCTATTTCTGATCGTGTCAGTGTGTTGGCGAGCAGTGTCGAATCTGCCTATACGCAGTATCAGCAGCTACTGTTACTGCGTGACCCGCTTAAAAACAGTTTTATTTTAATGTTGTCACTGGTGCTGTTGCTGGGGGTGTTGATGGCGGTATGGTTAGCCTTTTTCTCTGCACGTCGCCTGGTAACACCAATACGTGTACTCGCGATTGGCACGCGTGCGGTGGCGGCGGGTGACTACACCAAACGTCTGCCGATGCACTCTGGCGATGAGCTCGGTTTTCTGGTGGAGTCGTTTAATGAGATGACGCTAAAGATTGCCCATGCGCAGGAAGATGTGCGCAACAGTCAGCAGCAGGCAGAACAGGAGCGTGCTTATCTATGGGCCGTGTTGGCGCGACTCTCTTCTGGGGTGTTAACCCTTGATGTGAATCGAACGGTATACACGGTGAATGTCGCGGCGGCACATATTCTCGGCGTGGAATCGAAGGAATGTATTGGCTATGAGCTGGATGAAATTGTCGAACGCTATGAGTATCTGAAAAACTTTTCCAATGCGATTACCCCTCATCTCGCGGAGTTAAGTAGCGATGCAAAAGGTAAAAGTGACTGGCGTGAGGAGGTGATCTTTTACGGTGCAACAGGGCGTCAGGTGTTGATGTGTGGTGGTGCCGCGCTGCCTGGTGATGAAGGTGGTTATGTGATCGTGTTTGATGATGTGACCAACCTGGTGCAGGCACAGCGTGATGCCGCATGGGGTGAGGTGGCACGACGTCTGGCGCATGAGATCAAAAACCCACTGACACCGATTCAGTTGTCGGCGGAACGACTGCGCCATAAATACCTTAAATCGATGCCGCCAGAAGATGCGGTGGTTTTGGATAAGTCGACCCACACGATCGTGCAGCAGGTGGAAGTGATGAAGGAGATGGTGCAGGCCTTTTCTGAATATGCGCGTACACCGAAGCTGGAGCTTCGTCCACTGGCGCTTAATCCTATTATCGATGAAGTATTGGAACTCTATCGTAATAATCGCTTTGGTGTGGCGATTGATACTACATTGCAGAATGACTTGCCGATGGTCTCAGTTGACTCCGGCAGGATGCGACAACTCCTGCATAACCTGATTAAAAATGCACTGGAAGCAATGGCTGGTGGAGAGATGAGGATTGCGCTTGAGACGCGAGCGTTTAGTGAGCGCGGGGTGTCGATGGTAGAGCTGCGAATATCTGATAACGGTCCGGGTATTCCTGCGGCGATACTGGAAAATATTTTTGAACCGTATGTGACCGCGAAGCCGAAGGGCAGTGGCCTGGGACTGGCGATCGTTAAAAAAATTGTCGAAGAGCACAGTGGTGTGATCTGGGCTGAAAATCTTCAGCAAGGTGCCTGCATGACCATCCGCTTGCCGGTGGCTCAGAATGGTGTGGCTGAAGAAGTTTATACAATCGTAGCTGAAAGTGAAGCCGAAGATGGTTCTCAAGAAGATGTTACGCCGTTCAAACAACATGATGGTGAAAAAGTATGAGTGCACCCTATATTCTGGTTGTTGACGATGAACGCGATATTCGCGAACTGGTCAAGGATATCCTTGAAGATGAGGGGTACGAGGTCAACCTTGCTGCCAACGGTGCGGAGGCGCGTAAGTTGCGTCGCAAGCGTCGCCCTAATCTTATCTTGCTCGATGTATGGATGCCGGATATCGATGGCATTTCGCTGTTGCGCGAATGGTCGGAAGAGGGGGGGGCAGATATCCCGGTGATTATGATCTCGGGTCATGGCACGGTGGAGACGGCGGTTGAGGCGACGCGCCTCGGTGCGTATGACTTTGTTGAAAAACCGCTATCGTTGGCCAAGTTATTACTGGTGGTCGGGCGAGCATTGGAGACGGGCCGCCTGCAGCGTGAAAATGAGGGGTTGCGGCGTAAGGCGCAGCCGCTCGGCGTGCCGGTGGGCGACAGTCAAATCATTCGCGACCTGTGTGAGCGCGCCCAACTTATCGCTAAACATAGCGCCTGGGTGTTGATCAGTGGTGAGGCGGGCAGTGGTAAAGAACTCTTTGCCCGTTATCTGCATGCCAGCAGTTCACGTGCGGACGACCCTTTTATCGATGTTAGCGTCGCCTCGATGGCGGGTTCTAATTCTGCCGTCGAACTCTTTGGCAGTGAAGAGGACGGGGCCGTTTATTACGGCTGTCTTGAACAGGCTAATGGTGGCACGTTGTTTCTGAGTGAGATCGGTGACATGGATCCCGGGGTGCAGGCGAAGCTTTTTAGTACGCTGGAAAACAGGTCGTTTTTGCGTGTGGGCGGGGTTGAACCGGTGGCATTTGATGTGCGTATCATCGCTGCCACTCATCGTGATCTGAAACAGTACGTCACTGAGGGGCGTTTTCGCGAAGATCTCTATTATCATCTTAACGTGGTGCCGCTTGAGGTGCCTCCGTTACGTGAGCATGCCGAAGATGTGCAGGCGTTACTCGATTATTATGCTAAGCAATTTGCACAACGAGAACATCTGGCGCAGCGTCGTTTTAGTGAGGCTGCTGTTTCCCGTCTGATGAGTTATCCGTGGCCTGGGAATGTGCGTGAATTGAAAAACCTGGTGCAGCGGCTGATGATCTTTGGCAGCGATAACGAGATCGGTGTCGATGAAGTGGAGGCGGCGTTAGGGGTTGTGCTGACTAGTGGTGCTAGTCCGCATCCGGTTGAGTTTGATTTGCCACTGCGTGGTGCTCGTCAACAGTTTGAGAAGGCCTATTTTGAATATCAATTGCGTGAACATCACGGCAACCTGGGGCAGGTGGCACGTAAAGCCGGGATTGAGCGCACTCATCTCTATCGTAAATTCCGGGCGTTGGGGATCGATAAAAAGAAAGATTTGGGGGCTAAGTAGCGATGAGCTGCTGGCTAGTTTTCTGTTACCCTATGCGCCTGAAACACCCCGATTTATATTATGCGTCGCGACAAATGCTGACGCTGGATCTAATACGATGAAAATTATAGTGCTCGGTGCGGGACAGGTCGGTTCGTCTGTGGCAGAGAATCTGGCCAGAGAGGCGAATGACATTACGGTCGTTGATACTGATGCCAGGGCGCTGCATGACCTACAGGATCGCTTCGATCTGCGTACTGTGCATGGTCATGCATCACATCCCGATGTGTTACGCCGTGCCGGCGCTGAAGATGCCGATATGATACTTGCGGTGACCAATAGTGATGAAACCAATATGGTGGCCTGTCAGGTCGCCTACACGTTGTTTCATACCCCGACCAAAATCGCGCGCGTGCGTGCGCGGGAATATCTTGCCTATTCGCAACTCTTTACCCAGGAGGCGCTGCCGGTTGATATGTTGATTAGTCCGGAGCAGGTGGTGATTGATCACGTGCGCCGTCTGATTGAATATCCGGGTGCGTTGCAGGTGCTCGACTTTGCCGATGGCCTGGTGCGGCTGGTGGCGGTAAAAGCCTATTATGGTGGCCCGCTGGTGGGGCACGAACTGC
>Ga0316207_10005800_pt1 | contig 10071 bp, 8 predicted proteins | sample 6weekpyrite_MG_FD_204943 | JGI IMG/M metagenome (GOLD analysis project Ga0316207, IMG submission 204943) | Microbial mat bacterial communities from mineral coupon in-situ incubated in ocean water Damariscotta River, Maine, United States -... | ecosystem: Environmental > Aquatic > Marine >...
AACCAGTATCACCGTCTGCTCGTTGGTACTTGCTAACGACCTGTGATTTAGTTTCAGCGTTTAATCCCATAATTTCCTCTGTGTTTTACACAATGTTACATACTTACAAAAAAGAGCAGGTATTTTATCGTCTTAAGTACATGAATGACAAGATAAATAACCACTCTGGATGGATACGCTCCAAATTATGCGTTATTCAGCAGACGCCTTGGAGCGACACGGCCATCATCCATGATATATCCCACGCCTAAAAAAACATTTTCCTCGGCAAACAGCTTCACAAGCCCCTCACGAGGTGCTTGAGGGATCACCACGGCCTGGCCACGCTTCAGAAAAAAGGCGACATCTTGCGAAAGCCTAACCTCAGGCCAGTTCACTAGCGCATTTTCCATTGGCAGTAATAGCTGATCCAGAGCTTCAAATCCCCCTTCTTCAGCGATATTTTCCAGTTGCACCGGGGTAATCATGTTCTCACCACTAAAGGGGCCAACGCTAAGGCGTCGTAACACGGCGACATGTGCGCCACACCCGAGGCGCTCACCGATATCTTCTGCCAGTGTTCGAATATAGGTTCCTTTAGAGCAGTGGACATCTAACGCTAACAGGTCATCTTCAGCGGCCAACATCTCAATACTATGAATCGTAATGTTTCGAACCTTACGCTCAACCTCAATCCCTTTACGTGCTAGTTTATATAGCGGTTGGCCATCCTTTTTTAGCGCTGAGTACATCGGCGGAATCTGTTCAATATCACCCAGAAACTCAGCCAGAACTAACTCTAAGTCGCCTTCACTATAGTTACCCACTTCACGGGTGAGGATTGCCTCGCCTTCGGCGTCAGCAGTATTGGTTTTAATACCAAGCTTAATCGTGACCTGATAACGCTTATCGGCATCCAGCAGGAAGCCTGACATCTTGGTCGCTTCACCGAGACAGATCGGTAACAGGCCAGTCGCGAGCGGATCCAGGCTACCTGTGTGCCCAGCCTTACGCGCATTGAAGATACGTTTAACGCGTTGCAATACCGCGTTAGAGCTCATACCAATGGGTTTATCAAACAGAAGTATGCCGTTAATATCACGTCCAGACTTACGACGTGCCATCTTCATCCTTCTCGCGGTTTTTTTCATCAGTGGCAACCGCAGAATCAATCAATGCAGACAATGCCGTGCCGTGTTCAACGGATGCATCATAATGAAAACGCAATGTCGGCACTACTCTAAGCTGCATACGTTTACCAATTGCGCGGCGTAAAAAAGCAGCGGCGCGGTTCAGCACCTTGATGCATTCATCGATCTCGTGATCATCATCCAGCAGGGTCACATGCACCTTTGCATGTGACATATCAGGTGAGATGTCGACAGCGGTCACCGTCACCATTCCTACCCGAGGGTCTTTGATTTCCTGTTGAATCAACTGCGCGATTTCACGCCGTATCTGTTCGCCAACTCTTAATGTGCGACTGAACTCTTTAGCCATAACAACAAACCATTACGCTTAACTTCGAACGAACAATCAAGATCAAAGCGACCGCTCAACCGATACTGTTTCGTAAACTTCAATCTGATCGCCTGGCTTAACGTCGTTGTAATTCTTAACGCCGATCCCACATTCGGTACCCGCACGAACTTCATTTACATCATCTTTAAAGCGACGCAGTGATTCAAGCTCACCTTCGTAGATCACGACATTGTCACGCAATACTCGAATCGGATTACTACGTTTAACCGCGCCCTCAATCACCAGACAGCCTGCAATCGCACCCAGTTTAGGTGAAGTAAAGACATCACGAACCTCAGCCATACCCACAATCTGCTCTTTGATTTCAGGCGCAAGCATGCCGGAGAGTGAACTTCTCACGTCGTCAATGACATCATAGATCACACTGTAGTAACGCGGTGATAGACCAGACTCTTCACCCAGGCGACGTGCTGCCGCATCGGCACGAACATTAAAGCCAACCAGAATAGCATCAGATGCGATAGCAAGATTCACGACCGACTCATTAATACCACCGACACCAGACGCCACAATCTTCACCGCGACTTCTTCATTTGAAAGCTTGGTTAACGAATCACGCAGCGCTTCAACAGAACCCTGAACATCGGCTTTGATCAACAGGTTAAGAATATCAACCTTATTAGTACCCATCTGTGAAAACATATCTTCCATCTTCGAAGCTTTCTGGCGCGCCATCTGTATTTCGCGTGCTTTGGCCTGTCTGAACAGTGCCACTTCGCGCGCTTTACGCTCATCAGGCACAACAAGCACTTCATCACCCGCACTTGGGGTGCCAGAGAGTCCTAACACAACAACTGGAATCGAAGGCCCAGCCTGTTCAACAGGTCTACCTGCTTCATCAAACATGGCACGTACACGACCATACTCCTGGCCGGCAAGTACCATGTCACCTTTACGCAGAATACCGTTCTGAACCAGAATCGTCGCGACAGGTCCACGGCCTTTATCGAGACTCGATTCGATCACCGCGCCTCTAGCAGCGCAATCTTCAACTGCCTGCAACTCAAGCACTTCAGCCTGAAGTAAAATAGCGTCGAGCAGGCTATCAATCCCTTCACCTGTCTTGGCAGAAACACCGGCAAACATGGTCTCACCGCCCCACTCTTCAGGGATTACTTCATGCCCAACCAGCTCTTGTTTTACTCGGTCTAAGTCAGCTTCTTGCTTATCAATCTTATTAATCGCAACGATCAACGGCACACCTGCAGCCCTGGCATGCTGGATTGCTTCTAATGTCTGCGGTTTAACACCATCATCAGCAGCAACCACCAGAATCACGATATCGGTAACATCGGCACCACGTGCACGCATCGCGGTAAATGCAGCATGCCCAGGGGTGTCAAGAAAGCTGATCATCCCCTTATCGGTTTCAACATGATAGGCGCCCATATGCTGGGTAATACCACCCGCTTCACCACTGGCAACTCTAGCGCGGCGAATGTGATCAAGCAGCGATGTCTTACCGTGATCAACATGACCCATAATAGTAACAACAGGGGCGCGCGCTACCTTTTCACCCTCGATCTCTTCACTCGCCTGCTGTAGCTCATCTTCAACAGCATTTTCAGCCAATGCTTTCGGCGTATGCCCCATTTCTTCGACAACAACCGAGGCAGTATCTTGATCAAGCACTTGATTGATAGTGACCATCGAACCCAGTCCCATCAACACTTTAATCAGCTCAGCCGCTTTCACCGACATCTTCTGTGCCAGTTCTGCAACGGTAATCGTTTCTGGAATAGTAACTTCACGTATCACTGGTGCAGTTGGCATTTCAAAACCATGTTTACCACCCGGAGCGACAGCAGGTTTCGCCTTGAACTTCCCTTTCTTTTTACGTCGACCTGTTTTGTCACCGGTGACATGGAGTTCACGTCGACCATATTTGGTAGAACGCTCTCCACCACGGCCATCTTTATCTTTGCGCTTGCCTTTTTTATCAGCAGCAGGTGCCTCAGTCGTTTTAGGCGCCGCGGCAGCAATAGCAGCAGCTTTGGCCGCCTTGGCAGCTTTTGCTGCTTCAACCTCCTGTTCTGCGGCAACATGTTCATTAGCAGCCGCCTTCACAGCTTCGATTGCAGCGAGTTCCGCAGCATGCTGCATCTCTTCAATCTTAAGACGCGCAGCCTCTTCAGCAGCTTTCTTTTCATTTATTTCTTGCAGCTCACGCTCTTGCCTTGCCAGTTCTTCTTTTACCGCAGTCTTTTCAGCAAAATCAGTCTCTAACTCTTGTGTAATTGCAAGTTTGCTCTCGTCCGACTCACGCGCGGCTTCTTCTTCAGCAACCAGCTCACTACGCTTTGCATAGGTGCGTTTACTGCGAAACTCAACATTGACCTTTTTGACCTTTTTAACACGCCCCTGGGTACTACTCTGCTCCAGTTCACTGACGGTCTTACGTCGTAGTGTAATTTTCTTGGGCTCACGTTTTGTAGGTGCCTCGGTCTCACCATGGCTTCTGCGTAGATAACTCAGCAGCTCCACCTTATCTTCGTCACTTATCGATTCGTTTTCATCCTTGATGGTACGACCTGCCTCACCCAACTGGGCAATCAATCGATCAACTGGGATACCAACTACTTCAGCGAGTTGTTTTACCGTTACTTCAGCCATGCGTCTCTACCGATTTTAACCTTGATTGACTTGCTCATTCTCAAACCACGGTGCACGTGCAGCCATGATCAATGCGCTCGCGCGCGCCTCATCCATCCCTTCAATCTCAAGCAGCTCATCAACCGCCTGCTCTGCCAGGTCTTCCTGTGTCACAATGCCATTACTGGCAAGCAAGTACGCGAGAGTCTTATCCATCCCTTCCATTGCCAACAGATCAGCCGCTGGTTCAGCATCACCAATCTTCTCTTCAGTTGCAATCTCACGTGTTAGTAATACATCACGCGCACGATCACGAAGTTCATTAACAATCTCTTCATCAAACTCTTCGATCGCTAACAGCTCTTTAGTCGGCACATAAGCCACCTCTTCAATACTGGAAAAACCTTCCTGTACAAAGATCAGTGCAATCTCTTCATCCACATCAAGATGTTCCATGAAGATATTTTTCAACGCTTCGCCTTCAGCTTCGCTCTTCTCTTCGGCCTGCGCTTCAGTCATGATGTTGAGTTCCCAGCCGGTCAACTGACTTGCCAGGCGCACGTTCTGTCCACCGCGACCAATCGCCTGAGAAAGGTGCTCTTCAGCCACCGCAAGATCCATGCTGTGCGCATCTTCATCCACCACAATCGATTCCACTTCGGCAGGCGACATCGCATTAATCACAAATTGCGCAGGATTTTCATCCCACAGGATGATGTCGATACGCTCACCACCCAGCTCATTTGAAACGCTCTGCACACGTGAACCACGCATACCGACACAAGCACCCACAGGGTCGATGCGTTCATCATTGGCATTAACGGCAATCTTTGCACGCGACCCAGGATCACGCGCAGCGCCAAGAATATCAATCAACCCTTCACCCACTTCAGGCACTTCGATCTTAAACAACTCTACTAATAACTCTGGAGCGGTACGGCTAATAAATAGTTGTGCACCACGCTGCTCAGAGCGAACATCCTGCAGGTAACCACGGACACGATCACCCGTGCGCACCGCTTCACGTGGAATCATATCTTCACGCGAAACCAGTGCTTCAGCATTGCCACCAAGATCCAGGATCGCGTTACCACGCTCAACACGTTTAACAACACCTGTCACTAACTCACCGATGCGGTCTTTATATTGCTCAACCACCTGAGCGCGCTCAGCCTCACGTACCTTCTGCATAATAACCTGCTTGGCCGCCTGTGCAGCGATACGACCAAAGGCCACCGATTCGACTCGTTCTTCGATACGACCGCCAACGACTGCATCTGGATCACGAGCCAGGGCTTCGCTCAGTGTCAACTGAGTGATGTCTTCTTCAATCTCTTCAGAGTCATCCGTATAGATATTCCAGTAACGGAACGTTTCGTAGTCACCCGTTTCGCGGTCAATTGAGACGCGCACAGCAATATCGTCGCTATAACGTTTCTTTGTCGCCGTCGCCAGGGCAGCTTCGATCGCCTCGATGATGACCTCTTTAGCAATCCCACGTTCATTGGAGACTGCGTCCACAACCAGTAATATCTCTTTGCTCATATAACGCCTCTATCTCAATCCCGGTAACAACAAAAATGCTGCGCCCAATATTCTATTCATCCCTTATTCAACAACCAAACGGGCCTTTTCAATCCTGCCCCATGGCAAACTAATGATTTCATCATCAATCGCTAGTTCTACCAATTGATCAGCTGCCTGCACTCCCTGCAGCAGACCTTTAAAATTACGTCGTCCATCTAACGGTATTTGCAGTCTTATCTGCACGTTATTACCACTAAAACGCTCAAAATCTTCAAATTTAAATAGTGGTCGATCAAGTCCAGGCGACGACACCTCAAGGACATAATGGCCACTAATAGGATCTTCAACCTCCAGCACACCACTCACCTGATGGCTGACGGTGCCACAATCATCGACCGTAATCCCGTCGGGCTTATCTATATATATACGTAACAGCGAGTGTTTCCCTTGCGGCAGGTACTCCAGTCCGACAAATTCGTAGCCCAGAGAGTCCACTACTGGACTCAAGAGATCCTCTAACTGTGTATGTGCTCGTCCCGCCATCGTCCCGCCGTCCCTAATAAAAGGGCTAAAAACAAAAAATGGGCACAAGGCCCACTTTTAAAAATTCTCTGTCTGATGCCGATCCGCGTAGCATCAAATGCCGCTCGATCAACAAAGCGGCCACTTACCAATGTACAATCAATAACTTACATACATTACCACTTGTTCAAACCCATATCTAACAGCAGCAGTTTGCTGCTCGTCGGGTATTATATGGATGAATACCCTTTTTATCAATAACTCTTCCGGGGATATTTCTTTCTCGTGCCTAATAATTTCAATAAATTAGAAGAACTAAGCGCTCAATCGCGCCAGGTAACTAGATGTCTTTGGCACAACGAAAACCGACATCTTCTGAGCGCAACGCCGCCTCAGCAAACTGTCGTGCCGCGCCACGGAAAAACATACTCAGCGCATAATGGCCGACACCACCACCGCCACCACGAATCACCTTGTTTTTCTCACCAAAAAGGTCACTCTGATAATCTGACCCTTCATAGGGCTGATACCAGTCGGCGACCCATTCCCACACATTTCCGGCCATATCAAATGCGCCATCAGGTGATCTGTTTCCAGGATACGAGCCAATCGGCGCGATCCCCTCCTCCCAGTCCGAATCATCACCGGTGTTAGTAATCTTCACATCCCACTGGTTACCCCACGGGTATTCACGCCCATCGGTACCACGCGCGGCGCGCTCCCACTCATCCTCACGCGGCAGGCGCTTACCACGCCACTGACAGTAAACCATCGCCTCCTGCCAGATCACATCTGTCGCAGGCAACACATCCATCTTCTTCTGTACTTCTACCATTGCCGCCATCAGCGCTTCGCGCGCCATTGCTCGGGTATCCATGTCGAGCTTAAAATCGTTGGCTGCGATTTCACGCAGACGCTCAATATCCATGCGCCCCGCCTCCTCCATTGTCAGGCCGTAACCGTTATTCCCCCACAAAAAAGGTAACAGTCGATCAGTGGCGAGAATAAATTCTTTGTATTCCGCTTTTGTCGTTTCGTAGGTATCGATCATAAACGCACCAATTTTTCGTTTGTGTTCTGGGTGCTCATTCACAAACAGTGGCGTGGAAAAACCGTAACGCTCCTGTAACCCTTCGTCATCGATCTTATTACTACCCATGATGAACTCACCCGCGGGCACCGTTACCATCGGGATAGAAGCCGTGATCGGTGACGCCTTACCGAGCTGTAATTCCGCCTCACTCAACCTATCCTGCGGTGATTTTTTTGTAGCGGCCTTTGGTGTATTAGGCAGAGTCGTAACTGCCGCTGGCGTTGGAGATTGTTTGGATGCAACTGAAGCCGCTGAATCAAGTCCAGGGTTTTTATCACACGCCAGCAGTCCAGCACTTGCCAGTATCAATAGTCCATACTTAACGCTACTCATCACTCCCCCACTGCTGCTGCCACATCTTTTGCACAACGAAAACCAAAGGTATCATTCCTGGTGCGCTTGGCAAAAAAAGCGCGATTAAAAAGCGGCGCCGAGATACCACACTTATAAAACGAACAATCGAACCACGAACCACCCTTTAGCGTTTTATAACGTTCACCATAACTCTCTGATGGCACCTCATTACCGGGATAGGCGTAGTACCAGGAGTCGGTCCACTCCCAGACATTACCAGAGGTATCATACAGCCCGTGCTCACTTACCCCTTTAGCAAAGGCACCGACCGGTGTGGTATCACCAGTTTTGCCAGCAGCACGCCAACGCACCGGGTTGTTGCTCTTTTTCGGATCAAAAATATTGCCCCACGGATAGGTGCGTCCGTCACTACTACGCGCCGCCTTCTCCCATTCTTTATCTGTCGGTAGACGTTTTCCAACCCATTCACAATAGGCCTTAGCATCATCCCAGCCAACAAAAGTCACCGGGTGATCTGCTTTACCCTCTGGATAGGTACGATTTCTAAAATGCGCAGGGGAACGTTTGTTTAACGCTTTAACATAGGCTTCATACTGAAGATTAGTGACTTCATATTTGTCGATCAGGTAGGCATCAAGCATGACTTCATGCAGCGGACCTTCATCGGGAAGACGACCGTTGGTGCCCATCATGAATTTACCGGCAGGCACCTCAACCATTTCATTGGGTTCAGCACCCAGGCGTGATTGCACATAATAGAGCGGCATCCCCATCCCTGCATCCGCCGTTAATCTTAGTTTTGGGTCGACACCTTCGACTTCAGAAAAAGGTACTGCAGAGGAAAAGTCACCCTCTTTAATCTGCTTCGCAGTGTGACATTGCGTACAGCTATCTTTGGGCTGAGACAACACCTTTAACAGCTCGGTGATCCCTTCTTTATGGCAACTGACACACTGTTTGTCAGAGTGCAGGTGATCTTGCGGACGCTCACTCGCCATCACATCAATATTGATTAACAACAGAAATCCCAACAGAGGGATAAGTGACGAGCTAGACCGAATCACAGATTCTTCGCCAGCAGTCCTAGTTCGTAGTCAGAGCCGTCGTTAGGCAATGGGATCTTCACACGATAACCACTACCCAGTACCTCCTCAACCGTTTCACCGCGCTCATTACGCATTTCAGCAAGGGTTATTGTACGGCCACCGCGAGGCAGTATCAGCTCCAGTTCATCACCTACCGCAAATTTGTTTTTGACCTCGATCTCAGCCATGCCTTCATCTGCACTGTAATGGGTAATCTCACCGACAAAGCGTTGCTTCAAACTATCAGATCGATTCTGCATGTAGTTCTGATATTCCTGACTATGATAGCGCTTAAAAAAACCATCGGTGTAACCACGACTCGCTAAATTTTCAAGCACACCTAAATGGCGGTCATCAAAGGCACGCCCAGCGAGTGCATCATCAATCGCATGGCGGTAGGTCTGCGCAGTCCGCGCAACGTAGTAATGGGACTTGGTGCGCCCTTCAATCTTGAGGCTATCGATCCCCATCTTCACCAGGCGCTCAACATGCTCCACCGCACGCAGATCTTTTGAGTTCATGATGTAAGTGCCGTGCTCGTCTTCCTCAATCGGCATCAACTCACCAGGACGCTCAGCCTCTTCCAGCAGATAGACCTGCTCTTCGGCCGCTTCATGCTGAGGTTCCGGTTGACCACAGGCGACGGTATCGCCAGTGATGTCGATCTTGGCATCCTTCACATCATATTTCCAGCGACATGAATTGGTACAGGATCCCTGATTGGCATCACGATGGTTAAAGTAGCCTGATAGCAGACAGCGACCAGAATAGGCGATACAGAGTGCGCCATGTACAAACACCTCCAGCTCCATGTCTGGGCACTGTTGACGAATCTCTTCGATCTCATCCAGCGACAGTTCACGCGATAAAATAATGCGCTTCAATCCCAGTGACTGCCAGAACTTCACCCCAGCATAATTCACGGTATTAGCCTGCACCGACAGATGAACCGGAAGATCTGGCCAGCGTTCGCGCACCTGCATAATCAAGCCGGGATCAGCCATAATCAGCGCATCGGGATTAAGCTCAACCACCGATTTAATATCATCCATAAAGGTTTTGACCTTGCTATTGTGAGGCAGCACATTACAGGCAAGATAAAAACGTTTACCCACCGCATGCACGGTCTCGATACCGGTTGCCAGGCTTTCATAATGACTAAAGTCATTATTACGCACCCGCAGGCTATAACGCGGCATCCCGGCATAAACCGCATCCGCCCCATAGGCGATCGCGTATTCCAGGTTTTTCATCGTGCCGGCAGGCGCAAGTAGTTCAGTTGATTTCATTTCAGGAGTACAACACTTAAATTATAAATGGTTATGCAGGCAGGCGGCATAACTCAGGATACCGAGCGGGTGTTTCTGTTTCACAAATATCAATTCAATCGGGCCAGCATTGAATTATGGAGGCAAC
>Ga0316207_10005801_pt1 | contig 10070 bp, 8 predicted proteins | sample 6weekpyrite_MG_FD_204943 | JGI IMG/M metagenome (GOLD analysis project Ga0316207, IMG submission 204943) | Microbial mat bacterial communities from mineral coupon in-situ incubated in ocean water Damariscotta River, Maine, United States -... | ecosystem: Environmental > Aquatic > Marine >...
CCCATTGTTTAACATATCGATCTTTTTTTGATCAACATCCACACAAACGACGTTATTACCAACTTCGGCAAGACAAGTGCCGCTGACTAAACCTACATAACCACTTCCAAAAATTGTAACGTCCATTAAATGTTCCTATACTGAGTTAAATCTTGTATGTAAATGATTGATTTGATGCCCAATTATAGGCGTATTCGTTTGAAATTATAGCATTACTTGGGTCAATATGAATGCGTTTTTGTATGTAAGAAGAAAATCTTTTAATTTCAAATCTTTTTATGCCAATAATTTAGCATTATTGTTTCGTTTAATATTTGTAATTTTAGTATTGTGATTTGTGCTATTGGTTAAGCAAAAAAAAAGAGCGAATTCGGATTTAATTTAGAAATTACTTTATTCTTGAAAAAAGACATGGATAATGCTCAATGATAGGAGCAGAAGAAAAGTATCAATGGTATTAAATATTGGATTTGTTGGTTATGCCCTCTGCGCGATATTCTTTTATTCACTTTGTGTTTTATTGCTCCTTCGGTGGCGTGGTCGATTAAATGGTGTATTTTTTCTAGGATTTTGTTTTATAACAGCCATCTGGTCGAGTTTTAATGCCTATGCTGCATTTGTAGGGGATCCTCTCAGTTTATTTGCGATTAGTTCAGAATGGGTTCGAAATTTAGTTTGGATTGTCTTCCTAACGCAATTTATTTATTTGCAAAACCCCTTACACAAACAATCACTGATATTGAATCATTTATCCCGAATTGCTTACGGGATACCTTGTTTATTACTCGTAATCACGATATTCCAAGGAAACAATAATGATGTATTGTCCTGGCTGGTTATACTGGGATACATCGGAATGGCGTTACTCGGTTTGTTTTTTGTAGATTATATTTATCGATGCGCGAGTGAAGAACAACGTAAAGTATTAAAATACCTTTCTATTGGTATTGGTGCCATGTACTTATACGACCTGTACCTTTATAGCGACGCGTTGTTGTTTAATCAGCTAGATTCACAAATATGGCAAGCGCGAGGTTTTATATATAGCATTGCCTTATTGTTTATTGTTTTAACGGTTATACGAAATCCCATCAATGAAAGTTCCGTGAGCGTATCACGGTCTATTATATTTTATAGTACAGCTATTATATTAACAGCTGTCTATTTGATGATAATGGCCATAGGTGGATATTATTTAAAACAGTCAGTTGGTGAATGGGGTGCAATACTCTCAATTCTGTTTATCTTTGTCAGCTTAATTCTATTTTTAATCCTTGCTTCCTCCAGCCACGTACGCGCACAAATAACTGTTTTTATCGACAAACATTTTCGCGATTATAAATATGACTATCGAGAACAATGGTTAGGATTAATTCGCGCTTTAAGCTCATCAAATGACGAAGACAAACTGGAACCTCGCGCGCTAAAAGCGATTACTGATATGATGAATAGTCCAGGTGGCAGTTTATGGGTAAGGAAAAATCAACAACAATTCGCACCGGTTGCACAAGTTGGTATGAATGAGCTAGAGCGTGCTCTAGAAAGTACTGACGGTTCTTTAGCAAATTACCTTGAAAGTTGGCAATGGGTAGTGAATTTGAAAGAATATCAAACCGAACCTGAAATTTATCAGGAACTAGAATTGCCTGATTGGCTAAAGAATCAAAAAGAGGCTTGGTTGGTTGTGCCATTAATGCTCCAGCTTAAGCTTTATGGGTTCATTGTGGTGTTGAGGTCGAAATCTAAAACAGATTTTAACTGGGAGGATATTGACTTACTAAGGACTGCTGGACGACAAGTTGCGATTCATCTTGCAGAACAGCGCTCAGCTATGGCACTTGTACAAGCTCGACAGTTTGAGGCGTTTAATCGATTTTCAGCTTATGTTGTGCATGATTTAAAGAATTTGGTCTCTCAATTAGCGTTAGTTGTCAAAAATGCCGAGAAGCATCAGCATAATCCTGAGTTTATGGAAGATGCGATTAATACGGTAGATAATGCTGTAGATAGGATGAATCGTATGCTGGCCCAATTGAGGTCAGGCACAACGGCGCAAGAGTCCTTGGAGTTAACGGACTTAAAAACCGTTTTAAATTCGGTTATAAATGACAAAGCAAATGGACATCCCGCACCAATGCTCTTTTGTGGTGAAGATAGTTTATTTGTTCGAGCAAATGAAGTACGGTTAGTCTCAATAATCGGCCATATTGTGCAAAATGCCCAGGATGCAACCGATGATGATGGGGAAATTCTCATAAATTGCGAAAAAAGTGCGGGAAACGCTGTAATCACTATACACGATACGGGTTGCGGAATGGATCAGGCATTTATTAATGAACGACTATTTAAACCCTTTGATACCACAAAAGGACTAACTGGAATGGGTATTGGCGCCCATGAAACGAAGGCCTTTATCGAAGAGTTGAGCGGTAGTTTAGAAGTGGAGAGTACAAAAAACAAAGGATCCATTTTTTATATAAAACTCCCTTTGTTTGTGCCGACATAATAGTGAGTTAGTCAAGGGCAATTGTTACGGATCAACTTGGTAAATATTGGAGTATATGGGTGGCTAAAAAAGAAACTCTTCTAGTTGTCGAAGATGATGCAGGGATACAAAAGCAATTAAAATGGAGTTTTGACAGCTTCAATGTGGTTATTGCTGGTGACAAAGAGGAAGCCATATCCCAATTGCGCCGACATGAGCCAAAAGTTGTTACACTTGATATGGGATTACCTCCTGATCCTGGTGGTACCAGCGAAGGTTTGGCAACCTTACAACAAATTCTTGAATTACTGCCAAAAACTAAAGTGATAGTTGTCACAGGCAATGATGACCGAGAGTCCGCAGTAAAAGCCATTGCCATTGGCGCTTATGATTTTTATTTGAAACCCATTGATGCAGATATTTTAGGGCTCATTGTAAATCGTGCTTTTCGTGTTAGAGAATTAGAAGATGAAAATCAGCGTTTAAGTTCCGACGAGAGTCACTCACCATTGTCTGGATTGATTGGTTCGAGTCCACAAATGTTAAAGGTATGTCGAACGATCGAAAAAGTCGGCCCAACCAATGCAACAACGCTACTATTAGGTGAAAGTGGGACGGGTAAAGAAGTCTTAGCAAAAGCACTGCATGAGCTCAGTCCTCGTGGAAAAGGAAGTTTTGTTGCAATTAATTGTGCCGCAATACCAGAAAATTTATTGGAAAGTGAATTATTTGGATATGAAAAAGGGGCATTTACTGGAGCAGCCAAACAAACACTGGGTAAAATTGAAGTCGCTAATGAAGGCACATTGTTTCTCGACGAGATTGGTGACTTACCGATGCCCTTACAGGCCAAACTACTGCGTTTTTTACAAGAACGAGTGATTGAACGAGTGGGTGGAAGGCAAGAAATACTCATTGATGTTCGGGTGATTTGTGCAACCCATCGTGGTTTGCCAGACATGATAAAAGACGGGAGTTTTCGAGAAGATTTATATTATCGATTAAGTGAAATTTCTATTCAAATACCTGCGGTTAGAGAACGTGAAGGGGATGCAGTTTTACTCGTGCGAGCGTTTATCGAAAAATTTTCAAGAGAGCAAAACAAAAAAGTACCGGGATTGAGCCAAGATGCATTGCTCGCAATTGAAAATTACGATTGGCCAGGTAATGTGCGTGAAATGGAAAATAAAGTTAAACGTGCGGTAATTATGCAAGATGGCAGCCAAGCAACTGCGGAAGATCTGGAGTTAGAAGATATTGAAACAGATAATATGCCATTTAATTTGCGTGAAGTAAGAGAAGAAGCAGAACGAAAAGCATTGTTAAGAGCGCTGAATCATGTGAATGGCAATATTGCACAGGGAGCAGAGATCTTGGGTGTGAGCCGGCCCACATTATATGACTTGATTAAAAAACTCAATATTGAGCTGTAAAAGCTATGTATACTTCTACACACGAAAGCAATAGCAAGTAAACTAACTACAACAATTGACCATACGGTCAGAAGTTCTACGATTTCACGACGAATTCCAAATACTCGCCAGGAGCGATACAAATCATGACGATCGGAGGCGATGATCATTAAAGCAGAGGCTAGTAACACAACAGTGCTATATTGATCATTCCGCGGAATATTGAAGTACCAGCAAGTAACTAGCAGACTGAAGCCTATGATTAAAATATCCAATGCCCGATAGACGGTAGATAGTTTGTTATGATGTTGAGGAAGTATACCGCTATATTTCATAAACTCTTCCTAATTGCTGCAAATCACGTGATTATTGGTGAATATGCAAGCAAATTAGCAAAAAAAGCTCCAACTTCCCGAATGAATAAATATGCTATTCAAAACAATCAGTTAAGTGGCTCAGGTGAATATTAGAATGAGTTTCTTTGTGTTCATTGTAAACAAGTCCGACAATTTGATTATGAATCATTCAAAACAAGGCTGTTGCTTAAATGAGTATTATTGCCGCTACAAAATTAACTAAAAAGATCAATGAAATTGAGGTACTATACGCGCGCATTTGAATATCGGACTATCATTTTTTGGCATTATGGTAAAAAAATACCGCACTGTTAACTTCGCCAATATTCTCGCGAATAACCCCTACTAGTCGTGTATAATTCGAACGAATAGACACCAATAATAATTATTGAGTAAGCAAGTATGTACCTTAAGAAAAATTGTAAAAAATCAGGCATTTTGGGGATAAGTCTTGGATTGTTACTTTATACCATCTCATTTAGCCTTTTCTCCGCAGAAAAAAGTCATTCCTTATTGGCAGATGACATACTCGATATATCTGTTTGGAAAGAGGCTGATTTACAAAGAGAAGTGCTCATCCGGCCAGATGGTAAAATTTCCTTTCCACTTGCTGGGCATATAGTTGCGGCGGGACGAACACCTGAAGAAGTAGAGCAAGCAATTGCAGAAAAATTAAGTCGATTTATACCCGATCCGGTCGTGACTGTCGCAGTGTCAAAATTAGCCGGTTATAAAATTTACGTCTTGGGTAAAGTGGCAAAACCAGGCCAATATGTTGTATCGCAAATGAATGTAATGCAAGCGCTAAGTCTAGCAGGCGGACTCACACGATTTGCTAGCGAAAGCAAAATAAAAATTTTAAGGCAAGTTGACGAAAAGCAAACTGCCATTTCATTTAATTATGATCAGGTTGCCGATGGCGAAGACTTGAATCAGAATGTTATTTTACGGCCGGGTGATGTACTGGTCGTGCGATAACAATCAAGATGTTCAAAAGCGGTAACAATTTATATCGATATATTTATCCTTCAATCGTTACAGTGAGTATCATGAGTGGACAATCAGTTCATGCTGCAGAGTGGAGTATAGAGCCTAGCATAGCAGCTCGATCCAACTATAATAACAATGTTTGGTTAAGTAAAAAATCTAAAAATCAAATATTGGATGTAAGAATAGAGCCGGGCCTGAAATTAAATCGAGAAAGTGAAAACAGCTTATTATCGTTACAAACTAGTTGGGCACAGAAAAAATATATTAGTAAGGATGATGAAACCAGGGGTCTCTTTGGGGCAAGATTAAACCTTAAAAAAGAATGGAGCAAACAACTGTTTCAAATGGATGCGGCTTATATCGAAAACTCAACTACTAACAGTGAAACAACAGATGGTAGTAAATCACTGATAGAAACCATAAGAACAGAAAAAAAAATAACTCCCCTATGGCGTACACTATTAACGTCCAGTTTTAGTCTGGATTTTAGTCTGTATTATGCCAGTGTTGAATTTGAAAAAACGGAACAACAGTGGTTTGATTATAGAAATATTTCACCTAGTGTGACGGGTTTATATCAAGTGACTGAAAACATACAATGGAGTGCTGCTGCAGGTGCGAGCCGCTACGAATTGGCAGATTTTGATTACACCGTAGATAGCTTGTTTTTACAAACTGGCTTGAAGCTAGCGTTAAATGAAAATTCGCAAGCTGGATTTGTGATTGGTGCACAACATATTCGCAGTAAATTAAAACAAGTGTTGGCAACGAGCGGCTCAGAAACAACGATTGATAACTCCGCTCAGTTTACGTTAAAAGCAGACTATGATTTGGCCTTTGAGAAGGGCAATATTGGCTTGAATGCTAGTCGAAACTTAACGCCAACATCGCAAGGTGATGTGCAAATCACTGACCGTGGGCAAATATTGACAAAATATTACTGGTCGGAAAACTTGTCCTCGTCGCTAACGGTTACAGCAGATAAAAGAGATAATATAAGCAATGCTTCGAATACGGTTAACGGGCAAAAATCAATGACAACACGAGTTCGAACCAGTTGGCGAAAAAATGAAAATTGGCATCTATCGCTCGCATATCGCTGGTTAATGCGTAAATATGACCAGCAAAATGAATGGATTGATAGTCATAGGGTAATGTTATCAACACGTTATGTATGGGCCAAGAAAGTATTTTCCCACAAATAAATCAGGCAGATTAAGAATTAAAAACTCATGACTGAACAAAACGAAAAAACATTAAACGATTACATTAGCGCATTCAAGCGTAGAAAATGGCAAATGATATTGCCAGCGATATTAATTTTTTGCATTGCTTTAACCATTGCATTGAGTTTGCCTGCTGTTTATCGTTCACAAGCAACCATCTTAATTGAGCGACAGGATATTCCCACCGACTTGGTTAGGACCACCGTAACTGGCTATGCTGATGAGCAGGTGCAATTGCTGAGTCAGCAAGTGATGACGACAGATAATTTGCTCAGTGTCATTAAAAAATATGATCTCTATAAACAAGAGCGGGAAGGCAGCACTACCGAAGAAATCTTATCGGTGATGCGAGCGGCAACAAACCTGGAAATGGTCAGTGCCGATGTGGTTGATCCTCGCAGTGGGCGGCCAGGTCAGGCAACCATTGCATTTATGTTGTCGTACGAAAGTAAATCCCCTTCACTAGCGCAAAAAGTGACTAATGAGCTGGTGACACTTTATTTAAATGAAAACTTAAAATCCCGTTCAGAAAAAGCCGCGCAAGCCTCCAGCTTTTTAGCAGATGAAGCAAATAGGCTTAGCGAAAAACTCCAAATTCTTGAAAAGAAATTAGCCAACTTTAAAGAGGAAAACATCAATCAATTGCCTGAACTGACATCGCTTAATTTGCAACTATTGCAGCGTACAGAGCAAGAAGTTGCTGAAATAAAGCGTGAGATTAGTTTGCGAGAAGAGCGTAAAATTTACCTCCAGTCAGAATTGGCGCAAATGAGTCCCAACAAAATACTCGTCATGCCATCGGGTGAGCGAGTAATGGGCTCGGAAGATCGGTTAAAAGCCCTGGAAATGGAATACCTCCGTGTTGTTTCGGCCTACAAAGCAGATCATCCTGATGTTGTAAAACTGAAAAGAGAAATTGAACTATTAAGGTCTGAGTTGGGTGGGGGTATTAGCCAGCAAGACTATGAAAAACAATTAATACACAATCGCGATAAGCTGGCTGAATTGAAGCAGCAATATGAGCTAGATCACCCAGAAGTAAAAAATCAGGAGCGCATTACAAAAGCCCTGCAAGCTCAGCGAGATAATACGAACTTTAATCAATCGTCTGAATCGTCAATAAATCCGGATAATCCGGCCTTTATTCAGTTAAAAGTTCAGCTAGAAGCGACAGAAAGTGAAGTCGCCTCACTTACAAAACGCTTAACAGAAAAAGCGACTGATTTAAAAGCCTATGAAATGCGTTTAACAAAAACGCCACAAGTAGAGCGAGAGTATCGGCAGCTATCACGTGATTATGAAAACGTATCACTAAAATACCGGGAAATCAGTGGTAAACAAATTGAGGCCGAGTTGGCAGAACAACTGGAAAAAGAAAGCAAAGGTGATCGTTTATCCTTAATAGAGCCGCCCCTGTTACCCGAAAAACCTTCCAAACCGAATCGACTGGCCATTATTTTTCTTGGTTTTGTATTTGCTGTTGGTGGTGGTATTGGTTTGGTGGCAGTGTTAGAAAGTTTGGATCGACGCATCAGAGGTGGCCGTCATGTGGCTTCAATTTTAGGTGAGGAGCCACTCATCGTTGTGCCATACATGCCGGGTGAAGATGATCAGCGTAGTGCAAATAAAATGAAGATGATAGTCGTCGTGATGATTTTATTGCTCGGTATTATCGCTTTGGCCGCAATACACTCATTTTACAAACCACTGGATGTTTTGTGGTTTGTGGTCTTAAATAAACTGGGTATAACCGGGTAGCAGGAATTGTAATGGAAAGAAGAAAACAAGCGTTTGAAGCAGCAGCAGCGAAGCGTCAGCAAGGGGTGACACAAAAACCTAAACGAGGTGTCGCTCAACCCTTGAAAATTGTTGAATATACCAATACACCGGTCATTCAGCCAAATCGAAGTAGGTTGAAGAAAAATCGTTTGATTCTGCCTGACCAGCAAGATTATTTTGCCGATGTTTATCGTATGTTGCGTACAAAAGTATTACAAAGCATGCGTCAAAATAACTGGAATACGCTGGGCATTACGAGTGCCAATCCGAACGAAGGAAAAACAGTCACTACCATAAATTTGGCGTTGAGTCTGGCTAAAGAGCTCAATCAAACTGTTTTACTCGTCGATTTTGATTTGCGTCGACCAAGTATTCATCATTATTTTGGTTTGGACTATGAGGTGGGATTAAGTGATTACATTGCCGGTAAAGTCGATATTGAAGATGTATTTGTTAATCCGGGTGTAGAGCGCTTAGTCTTATTGCCTGGGCGGGAACCTATTTACAACTCATCAGAAACACTTTCATCGCCTCAGTTGCTAGCATTGATTGATGATGTCAAAACACGATATGCGGATCGTATTGTTTTATTTGATCTTCCTCCGTTGTTATTGGATGACGCACTAAGTATGGCGCCCTTTATTGATGCATTTTTGTTGGTTATTGAAGATGGCGTGACAGATGAAGAAGACTTACTCAATGCAAAAAAAATGTTGGCAGACGTCAATATCATTGGCTCTATTTTAAATAAGTCAGAGCATCTACCAAAAAATTACGACAAGTATTATGTATGAAGATTTTTATCATTTAAAAGAACCGCCTTTTTCTTTATTGCCAGACCCATCTTTCTTATATCTGAGCAGTAAACATAAACGCGCGCTTTCTCTTTTACAGTACGCCGTCATAAAAAATTACGGCATTATTGCCATAACGGGTGAAATAGGTACGGGTAAAACCACCTTGCTGCGTCAATTGCTCAACTCGGTAGATGATAACGTTAAAATTGGATTGATCAGCAATACGCATAACTCCTTTAGCGAATTGTTAAAATGGGTATTTGTTGCTTATGGGTTGGACTACAGAAATAAAGACACCGTTGAACTCTACGATGAATTTGTGAACTTTGTCATCCAGGAATATGCGAATAATCATAAAGTCGTATTAATCATCGATGAGGCACAAAACATGTCAGTTTCTGCTTTAGAAGAATTACGCATGTTAAGCAATATCAATGCAGATAAACATCAGGCCCTGCAAATGATTTTAGTTGGGCAGCCAGAACTTCGGAATATATTATTGCAACCCACTTTAAATCAATTGGTACAGCGGGTTGCTGCCGCCTATCACTTAACGGCTTTGGAAAAAGACGAAGTTGCCCTGTATATTCGTCATCGTCTTCAGTTGGCAGGTTGTGACGAAGGCTTATTTGAGCCAGGCGCCATTGATAAAATATGGGAACATAGTCAGGGGATTCCTCGTGTTATTAATATCTTGTGTGATACGGCATTAATTGAAGGTTTTGTCGAGCAAACACTGATGATTTCCGCTCAAGTCCTGGATAATGTCATTCAGGAACGTTTAAGTACCGGGCTCTTTCAGCATCAAGTGAATGATGCGCTATAATTTTCGTGCTTGAAGTCGTGTGAACTGTGATAGTTTAATAATCGATGGGAGCGCAATATTTGCGACCACGATAAAGCCAATGCCGGTTAAGAGGTTGGCGGTAAAGCATAGCGCGATACCCATAATAAAGATTGAAGTGATAATTAGGATTTCTATAGACATGTTATTCATTGAGCTTCCTTGCTTATATAGAGTTTTT
>Ga0316207_10005802_pt1 | contig 10069 bp, 11 predicted proteins | sample 6weekpyrite_MG_FD_204943 | JGI IMG/M metagenome (GOLD analysis project Ga0316207, IMG submission 204943) | Microbial mat bacterial communities from mineral coupon in-situ incubated in ocean water Damariscotta River, Maine, United States -... | ecosystem: Environmental > Aquatic > Marine >...
AAGAAAGGGCATGTTGACGGAAAGAAGTTCGTCCTGTCCCAACATGAGTCAGCCCAGAAAAAACAGAAAAAGCTTCTGGATCAGATTAAAAGTATCGCAGCACCAAAACAGGATAAGCGTTCACAAAGTGATGTTGATTCAAAAAATGATTTGGTAGGAAAACTGCAAGATGTCTTAAAATCAGAACAGAAAAAGATGCCTGTTGATCCAAAACACGAGTTTGATGGAAATACCTTGGGGTACCCGCCAAAAGGTCCAAAGCGAATTGTCAAGAAAAAGGCTGTCTACTCGAAATTCAAAAAACCGAAATTGGCGATAATCATGGATGATGTTTCGTTTGCGCGGGATGTCATAGCGATAAAAAAATTAAACTTTCCCGTCACAATGTCATTTCTTCCTCCAAGTCCGATACATCCAAATTCGGCAAAATTGGCTTCAAGAGAAAAGCTGTACATGGTTCATCTGCCGCTTGAAGCGATGAACTTTTCAGCAGAAGAGTCTATTACCCTGCATGTGAATGACTCTAGAAAGGTCATACATGAACGTGTTAAAGAGGTGAAGTCTCTGTTTCCAAGAGTATATTTCATAAACAATCATACCGGCAGCCGTTTTACCTCCAATAAAAATGCCGTGACAAATTTGATTTTTGCGCTCAACAAGGAAGGAATAGGTTTCTTGGATAGTCGGACGACAGCTAAGACAAAGGTACCTGAGGTAATGGCCTCTTTAGGTCGACCTTATATCGCTCGAGACCTTTTCTTGGATCATGAAGCTGATGTTTCTTACATAGAAGGACAGATAAAAAAAGCAATCGAGAAGGCTAAAAAACATGGTTCAGCCATTGCTATAGGCCATCCGAGAAAAGAGACCTTGCAAGCCTTAAAGAACTCCAAAAGCGTACTAAAAAGCGTAGAGCTGGTCTACGTTAACAAGGTAATCTAAATGCAAGTCTCAGAGGTTTTAAATCCTCTGCCTTGTGAGTTCACCTCTCTTGACAATCCTCCTTCGTGTATCTATTACAGAGGAGACACCTCACTTCTAAATTTAAAAAAAGTTTCTATTGTCGGATCACGTCGTGCCTATGCATACTCTCGAACTGTAGTCAATGCCTTGTCATCTGAACTCGCAAAACGAAACATATGTGTAGTCAGCGGCGGCGCCATGGGAATAGATGCATTGGCACATGAAGGGGCCTACCCAAAGAGTATTGCCGTCTTGGCAAATGGTCTGGATATCGTCTATCCCAAGGTTAATAAAAAACTCTTAGAAAAGATGGCAGAAAATAGCCTTTTGTTAAGTGAATATCAAGATGGTACAAAAGCAAGAAGTTATAGTTTTGTACATAGAAACCGTTTAGTTGTTGCTCTGGGCGATGTACTTGTAGTTGCACAGGCTGACAAGGACAGCGGTAGTATGCGAAGCGTGGAGTTTGCATTTGAAACAGGAAAGAAGATCTATGTCCTGCCTCAGCGTTTAGGTGAGAGTGAGGGAACGATGCAGCTTCTACACGAGGGCAAGGCGGAGTTAATTACAGATATAAAAGCCTTTGCTGATATGTTTGGGTCTAGTGAAGAGAGTTCAGATGAGTTTTTAAGGTTTTGCTCACAATCTCCAAGTCATGAAGAAGCACTGGCATTTGATGCACAAAAGACTTTTGAATATGAACTTTTAGGTAAAATAAAAGTACTTAACGGAAGGGTATGTATACTCTAGTCTCTTTCCAAATCATAATCTTTACATAGTTTTTACTTATTTTTAGTATTCTTCGGGATTAAAATCGATTTGGAGTAATATGAAATCACTATTAATGTTGTTGTTAATGATAAGTATCTTGAACGCCAAAGAAATTGTACTCAATGCCGATGAAGGAAATATGGTTCAATTGACAAATGCAGCAATCTTAAAACCGGTCTATGCATCATTGGGAATTGATCTAAAACTTGTTTCTTATTCACTTTCAAAGTCTTTATCGATGTCTAATTCAGGTGAGATAGACGGAGAACCCGGACGAATCAAAAAAATTAGTAAAAAGTTTCCTAACCTTGTTCAGGTACCTGTTTCAATTAATTATGTCGAAGCCATTGCCTTCAGTAAGAACCAGACGATGATGATTAAAAATTGGAAGCAACTTGGCGCTTACAAGCTGGGAATTATCAAGGGAGTTAAGTTCATCGAAGGTCCGACAAAAAAAATGAATAAGGTCATGTTTACAAACTTTAAAGAAGCCTTTAAAGCCTTGGATGAAGGGAAGGTCAATGTGGTGATAGCCCCTAAGGTGTCAGGTCAATATATAATTGAGACACAGGGTTATAAGGATATTTACAAGGTCAGCCGTGCCTTGAAACGCCTCTATCTTTATCATTTTTTACATAAAAAAAATGTTGACCTTATCCCGAAGTTAACCCCAATTCTACAAGAGATGAAAAAAAGTGGAGAGCTTAGGTATTTACGTGCTGCTTATCTGCGTAAGAAAAGAAGTGTCACAAAGGTTAATTAAAAGGATTAGGCACTTGCATTTATATTGGATGTGAACTGTTCGGTAATTTTATAGGCTTCTTCAACAGCTTTTGAAAACTCTTCTTTACTGATAGGCAGGATGTCTAAAAGGTTTTCTACAGTCTCTGTATCAAAGAGTTCTACGGCGATAACTAACTGATAGATACTTCCGAGATCGCCTTGATGAAGGATAAGGGTCTTACTCACCTCCGGGTCAACATGCAGCTCTTCTAAAATGGTCTGTATTGGTGTCTGAAAAAGTGCTTCAACAAGTGAGAGAAGACCAATAAAGGCAGCCTTGTCCATGAGTCTATTTGTACAGTTCTCTTTATAGATGGCCTTGCTCAGTGTCTGCATCATATTAGCACGTGTTTGGGCAAGATGCAAAAGAGGGTTCTCCAAGCCTTTTGGACCCGTTGAGGGATTGGCATAAGAGATAAGCAAGAGCCAGGACTTTAACTGGTTAGGTCCCAAAAGCGTGATAGCCTGACGGATAGATTTAATAGAAGATCTAAAACTAAAGGTCGCGGAGTTGAGAAAGCGTAAAAGCTGTAAGGTCAAGGCAACATTTTGCTCAAAACTGTGGCATATCTCATCGATATTTTCCTCATTTTGAAGTTGTTGAATAAGACTTATAATGAGGACATGTTCAGGGTCAAGGCGCTTGTTTTCGATGATATCAGGTCGGGCGAAAAAGAAACCCTGAAAAAGATCGCAACCATAACTTTTGTACCTGTCAAACTCCTCTTGTGTCTCCACCTTTTCTGCTAATATCTTCAAGTCGAACTTTTTAAACAATGCTAAAAACTGAGGAAGTTTTGATTCATCAATAAGAGTGATATCAAGTTTTAAAATATCAATATGTTCAAAGATAGGTTGAAAGTTAAGGACATACTCTTTTGTACAGTCTGCATCATCCAAGGCGAAACGATAACCTTGCGATTTTAGCTCCTTAATGCGTTCGATGACAGCTTCAGTAATAATAACAGTTTCTAGGATTTCAAGGACAAAGACATCGGGTGGTATTGAAAAAACCATGTCGTCCATTAAGAGTGATTCGTTGATATTGATAAAGGCGTGAGCCTTACCCAATATGCTGTTTAGACCAATAAGATTAAGAGAGTTTACCAGAACTTGTGCAGTAGCTGCACGGTCGTCTTCAATGGGGGAAAATCCTTGTTCAAGTGAACTTCTGTAAAGAAGCTCATAGGCATAAGTCTGTCCATGGATGTCAAGGATAGGTTGACGTGCAAAGTAAAGACTCTTATTCATATAACACTCTTTATTTAGATATGTTAAATATTATCAAGTTAAGCTTAAATCAGATTTTATTATAAAATTAACATGGAATCACCATAAGAAAAAAAGCGGTATCTTTCCTTGATGGCTTCCGCATAAATCCGCTGTGTCTCTTCCAGCCCGACAAATGAAGCAACCAGCATTAAGAGTGTTGATTTTGGAAGATGAAAGTTAGTCAGCAGGTGGTCGATTCGAAGGGGTTTATTCTGAGGGTGCAAGAAGAGGTTTGCCTCCCCTTCGCTCTGTTTTGAACGAACATAATATTCTACCGTTCTCGTAACGGTTGTACCAATAGCGAGCAGAGATTTGTCCGAATTAATGAGTTCTAGGGCCTCTTGGGGTATGTGGTAATACTCGGAATGCATAGGGTGGTCTGTGATGGTTTCTGCTTCGACAGGTTTAAAGGTTCCGGCACCGACATGTAGGGTCAAAAACTCTAAAGGATGGGCATCTTTGACTTTTTCAAAAAGCTCAGGAGTAAAATGTAAAGAAGCCGTAGGTGCGGCGACTGCTCCTGCATTTTGAGAGAAGACAGTTTGGTAGTTACCTTCATCATCTTTATTATCATCGCGCTGCATATAAGGAGGCAAAGGAATATGGCCTATCTTGTCTAAGATAAGGATAAGGTCCTCAAAGTAGAGAGGCTTGCCGTTATGTGAAAAACTGACAACGCGTGAACCGTCTTCTTTGAGTTCAAGAACTTCACCGATAAGTGTCTCATCAAAATCGACTGAGGGGTTTTGTGAAGCAGAAGACTCTTTGGTAAAATAGAGTTTTGTACCCTCTTTTACCTTTCCTCGTATAAGACAAGAGATACGGGTGGAGTCAAGAGGCTTATTGATAAGAAGTTCGAGTTTTCCTCCAGAAGCCTTTTTCCCAAATATACGTGCTTTTATGACTTTTGTGTCATTACAAAGGATTGCACACTCTTTGGGAAGAAATGAATTGATTTCAGAAAATACAGAATGGGTGATCTCTTGTGTTTTTCGATCATATACAAGGAGCTTGCAGGAGTCTCTCGGATTAGCAGGTTCTGTCGCGATCAACTCTTCAGGAAGAGTATAATCATAACTTTGAGTGCGTAAGGACATTAGGCTTTTTCTGTCGCTTCTTCAGCCTCATCTTCCTCTTCTTCAAGAGGTGGAGCTGGATTAACCATTCGTACGATCAAGATAGAAAAACCGTAGAGGATGATAAGAGGACCGGCCATAAGAAGTTGAGTGAGAACATCTGGCGGTGTTAACAAGGCGGCAACGATAAAGATAATAACAACAGCATATTTGAAAAAGTTTCGCATCATTCTGTCATCGATAAGACCTAAGAGGGCTAAAAAATAAGAAAACACAGGAAGCTCAAAGGCAAGACCAAAACCAAACATGATCTTTGTGAAAAAGCCGACATAATCTTCAATAGTGATAAGCGCGGCATAGTTACTGGTATATCCAAAGGTGATTAGAAATTCAAATCCGTAAGGTACAACGATATAATAGGCAAAGAGTACACCCACGGTAAACATTGTTGTTCCACCGAAGATAAAAGGAAGAAGCGTCTTCTTTTCATTTGCATACAGACCGGGAGCTACAAAGAGCCAAATTTGCCATAATAAAACAGGGATAGAGAAGAACAGGGCAGCAAAGAATGAGACCTTGATCGCTACGAAAAAGGTACCACCGACTTGAGAGGTGACAAGTTGATTTCCTACGGCATGTGTTCCATCTGCATTAACAACAGCATCAAGAACATCACGTAGGGGTTGATCCATCCAGTGCATGATATATTCGTGAAAGTAAAAACATACGGCAAAGAAAACGGCCAAAGTAGCGACTATTACGACCAGACGTTTTCTTAGTTCAACAAGGTGGGGGCGTAAATCATCAAACATTAGGCGTTGTCCTTTTTATCAGTAGTTTCTTCTTCGGCAGGTTTGAGAGCTGCCATATCGGATTTTTGCATAGGTGCTATGTTATTTCTATTTGTCTTTTTTTCAAAGGTGACCTTTTCTTGCTCAGGCTCTTGTGTATCATCGTCAGATTTTTTTACGGGAGATTCGTTATGGATACTGGCATCGATATCTGCGATCTCATCATTTATACTGGCCATAGAAGTTACACGTTCAAGCTCATTGCTAGCGGCCATCAAGTCTTCTTTATAACTTAATGCTTCTTGCTTGAGTTCGGTAATATTCATCTCTTGTTCAATTGAATCTTTTGCATCAGCTACGGTTGATTTCATAGATCTGAAAAATTTTGCAATGTTGACCAGCGTCTCAGGGAGCTTATCGGGACCGAGAAAAATTACGGCGATGACAGCAATAATCATGATTTCCATAAAGCCCATACCAAACATAGTCACATCCTAAAGTTTATACATAAATTTTTATAAAGAAAGATCCCTAGAGAGAGGTTTCCTTATTTTTGTTTTCGAAATTCTAGCTAAAAGCAGATTAAAAGTTCTTGACTGGAAAATAAATGCACCTCTAAAGTTTAAAAAGGAAACACACTCGATTTGAGAAGCTGTTTAGTCGAAGTTCTTTAGCTTAAAACTAAGCTTAGCATGAAGATGCTTTATGTTGAAATATAAATAAAAGGAATAATCTTTGCTAAACCTTGTGCGTATAGAGTCAATTATGTCGGGTTGTTCTTTAGACAGAAGAGTTTGTGCAACTCCAAAGTTAGACGATAATATTTCCATTAAGGAGACGGATTATGGTTTTTCAAGTCAAAGTCGGTGTTTTTATCTTGGCTATTGCTGTCTCAGTCGCTTCGGCACTGACGGTCTTAAGTAAACTAGCCTAAGATAAACAGAGCAATTTCATCACTGAGTAAAAAGTCTGGATTATAGACTTTGTTCTTAATGCGAGAGACTTTCTTTTCGTGTAAGAGAACGTCTAACTGCTTTTGCTCAGATGATGATAATGTTTCTTCGTCTATACCTACACAAGAACGCAGACCCAAAAGTACCTTTTCCGTGTTTATATCTTCTTCGCTAAGGCGTTCAGTTTTTATCTCTAAAGGGTTTTTAATATAAGCCTCAATGTCTGTAGTGGGATAAAGGCGTTTGTCTTTTAACATGCCAACTGCACCTGAACCAACCCCCATGTAGTCTTGCAACTGCCAATATCCTATATTGTGTTTACACCTATATTTTCCAAAATTAGAAATTTCATACTGCTCAAAGCCTCGAGCTTTTATGGTGTCGATAAAAAAAGTGGAGAGCTCCAGTTTTTCCTTAGCGACTTGAGGATGAGCGTGAAAAAGAGTGTTTTCTTCAATGGTCAGTGCATAAGCTGAGATATGGTCTATAGGTAGGGAAAAAGCTATATCAAGATCATTTTGTAAGATCTCTTTTGTATCCATCTTGGTAGCATAGATGAGATCAAGTGATACATGTTCAAATCCGATATTATGAGCATCTCTAACAGCTTGAACGGCCTGAGAAGAGCTGTGCTCTCGCCCTAAAAACTTAAGTTTGGTGTCATTAAAACTCTGTACACCGAAACTAACACGGGTACAGCCAAGTTTTTTCATTCCTTTGAGCCATAGTGTTGAGGCGGAGTTTGGATTGGCTTCGGTTGTAATCTCAACATCATCTCTGAGAAACTCTTGCAGACGTGAAAAGAGTTTCTCATAAAGCTCAGGTTCTACTGTCGAAGGCGTCCCTCCTCCAATGAAGATTGAAGAGATAGACTTTGGCTGGGCGTCAAAACGCTGTAGTTCCTGTTCTAGCTGAAGATATAAGGCATCCATATAGGCCTTAATTTGATCAAACTTGTCAACATAGGAGTTGAAACTACAGTAATGGCATTTGCTGTCGCAAAAAGGGATGTGAATGTATAGTAAAATAGTTGGTCCCTTTTAAATTGCTATTAATGCATATTTTTGTAAAATTCTAACAAAATAAGCTGAAGGCGTTTGATGTAAGTCAATATTTCTTCGGAATACGTCTTCTTCCAAAAGTGAGAAGACCTTAAAATGGAAACAAATGGAAAAAGTATATCGACCTAATGTCGCTATTGTTATTCTGAGTGCAGAATATCCTCATAAGCAAGATGTGTTTATTGCTGAACGTAGTGATCTAACGGATATCTGGCAGTTTCCTCAAGGTGGAATCGATGAGGGAGAAAGCGCGGAAGAAGCACTTTTTAGAGAGCTGGAAGAAGAAGTCGGCACACGTGACGTTAAGATCATTGCCGAATATCCGGAATGGATCTCTTATGACTTTCCTTCTCATGTCGCAAAAAAGATGCACCCCTTTTCTGGACAGACACAGAGATATTTTTTGGTTCAGTTGAATGAGGGTGCCAAGATTAATATAGATACAGAAATACCAGAGTTTTCAGACCATAAGTTTGTAGATTTTGTAGACCTTCACAAATACATAGCGCATTTTAAGCGTCCTGTGTATGAGAAGGTCTTGGATTATTTTAAAGAAGAAGGGTACTTTTAATGTTAATTGTACAGAAGTTCGGCGGTACCAGTGTTGGTGATCTCGACCGTATTCAAAACGTGGCAAACCGTGTTCAAAAATCGGTTCAAGAAGGCAACCAGGTTGTCGTAGTTGTTTCAGCGATGAGTGGTGAGACAAACAAGCTAGTAGGCTATGCAGAACATTTTAGTTCTAGCCCCTCAGCAGCAGAAGTTGATATGCTTCTAAGTTCAGGAGAACGTGTAACAGCTTCTCTCTTATCTATTGCACTGAACGAGATGGGACATCCTACGGTAGCAATGACAGGCCGTCAGGCAGGTATTGTTACTACATCTAGACATACGAAGGCTAGAATAGAAAATATTGATCCTGTAAATATGCAAAATGCTATTGATGCTGGAAAGATTGTAGTAGTAGCCGGATTTCAAGGGGTAAATGAAGAGGGAATAGTAACGACGCTTGGACGCGGCGGTTCAGATCTTTCAGCTGTTGCCATTGCCGGAGCTTTGGAAGCTGACCTTTGTGAGATTTATACAGATGTAGAGGGGATCTATACAACAGATCCGCGTATAGAGCCTAAGGCAAAAAAACTGGATAAGATCTCGTATGAAGAGATGTTGGAATTGGCCTCATTGGGTGCAAAGGTACTTCAAAACCGTTCAGTTGAAATGGCAAAAAAACTTAATGTCAATCTAGTAACACGTTCAAGCTTCTCAGATGCAGAAGGAACATTAATCACGAAGGAAGAAAATATTATGGAACAACCATTAGTAAGCGGTGTCGCATTAGATAGAAATCAAGCACGTGTGAGTTTAATCGGTGTAGCTGACCGTCCGGGAATTGCGGCTGATATTTTTACTACTTTGGCAAAAGATGAGATCAATGTCGATGTTATCTTGCAAACGGTTGCTCATGACGGTACGACAAATATCGATTTTACGGTTCCGATGAACGAGATTGAAATAGCTAAAAACATTGTAAAGGTCTTTGTTGATAAGGACGAGATCAAAAGTACGGACTTCAATGAATCTATTGCAAAGGTGTCTATTGTCGGTGTTGGTATGAAATCACACGCAGGTGTAGCGGCCAAAGCCTTTTGTACGATGGCAGAAGAGAATATTAATATCCGTATGATCTCGACTTCTGAGATTAAGGTGTCAATGGTTATTGAAGAGAAATACAGTGAACTTGCAGTGCGTTCTCTTCACAATGCTTTTGAACTTGACAAGTAGAGAGTAGAGCTTTTTGCAACAACTACTGAAATGGACGCTTGAGACGATTCGTGCTGATGAAGCGATGATGAGCTGGCTTGAAGAACAACGATTTGAATGGACAGCTGCAGCTGCTCAGGCAATTCGACAGATTGTTGAAGGCCGAACGGTAATCCTGGTAACAGATACTGATAGAAAATGGTTTTCAAAATACATTACAAGTTCACTGAACAACCCTGCTTTAGACAGGCCGATTATGCCTATAGTCTGTTTGGATGAGGTCTATCCTTATTATGATGAGATTACGGGTGGTGAGAAGATTGACATGCTTACGGATATGTTGACTATGTCATATGGGGAAGAGTACTTCTTCTGGTATATCGGTAAGGGAGATAGCCGCCGCTCAGATATAGCCAAGCGTGAAGACAGCAGTTTTTTGTGGATTATGGATGAGGACTTTCAAAACTCCTTTCCCCTGCGCTCTTATGATAAACTCTTAGATATTAAACTTCTCCATCTCTATCGTATCTTTGATAAAACACTTAATGCCGTCTTGTTCGGCGAAGTAGCTGTTGTCGAGCAATCATGACAGACCTGACCTCTTCTCATATCATTATCACCGATCAGATTGAAGAAGA